>JGI20214J51088_10002570_pt1 | contig 12039 bp, 12 predicted proteins | sample WetSurMetagenome_FD_51088 | JGI IMG/M metagenome (IMG submission 51088)
GTGAACGCAACAATCCAAGTTGTAACACCAGACTTCAGCATCTTTGCCTGGCCATCACACGCAAGTATGACTGCAGGCTCTTCTCAGAACATATCGATAGGCGTTAGCCCACTCTACCGCTTCAACGGAACAGTCACCCTATCCGCAGAGTTTCCTGCAGGTGTAACAGCAAGCCCACCCAACCCAACGTCAGTTGAAGTCAAATACAACGCATCAAGCTTGGCAATGCTCAATATTACAATTCCGTCAACCACGGCCCAAGGAAAATACGTCGTCACAGTCACTGCAACCAGCGGCGGACTAACACACAAAGCAAACGTAACTGTTCAAGTCGTAGCACCAGAGTTCCGCCTCAACACAAATACGCCATACTTGTCGGTCCATGCGGGGTCAAGCAAAAACGTAACCTTAACGGTGTCACCCAGAAATGGTTTCACTGGAACAGTTGCATTGACGCTTTCTGCTCCATCTGGCTGGACATCAACGGTTCTGGCTCAAACTTCGCTTAACGTACAAAGCGGGTGGGGAAACTCGACGAAGCTGACAATTGCGGTTCCATCAACGGCTACAGTCGGAGACTACGACGTTTCTATTACGGGCACAAGCGGTTCATTGACCAACTCAATAACCATCAAAGTGACAGTAAAATAGCAGCATATTCATCGGCGCAAACCTCACTTTATCCTTTTTTCTTTTAAATGCACAGGCAAAACAAGGGCTGAGAGGGCTCTGGCGGTCACATTACAAAAAAGGCGCTCATCTTCTCTCTCCGAAAGGTCTTCCCGTCCGCCAGAACCCCAGCAAACCCCATACAGAACCCAAAAAGCCCATCGCAACCCAAAACACAACCCTCAAGAAGAAGTAGTGTATAGCAACCTTTCACTTCTACTTAATGAAGAAAAAACAAACCCCAAGCGAACAACCCGTGACAGGTAAAGTATATTTAGCCCAGCAAACCTCAATTCATACAGATTACTTCTAGGTGAAACTAAAATGGAACATCTAGTTATGAACAAAGGCGAAAAAATCAAATCCTTCAGCCTACCCAAACTCCCCTACGACTACAACGCCCTCAGCCCACACATCAGCGAAGAACAACTCAAACTCCACCACGACAAACACCACCTCGCCTACGTAAACGGAGCCAACGCCATCTTCGACAAACTCGACAAAGCCCGCAAAGAAAACACCGAACTCGACCTCAAAGCCACCCTCAAAGAACTCAGCTTCCACATCGGCGGCCACCTGCTCCACAGCACCTTCTGGGACAGCATGGCACCGGCAGGAAGAGGCGGAGGAAAACCAGGCGGAAAAATCGCAGACGCCCTAAACACTGAATTCGGCAGCTTTGAAAGGTTCAAAGCAGAATTCACCAAAGCCGCCAGCACCACCGAAGGCTCCGGCTGGGCAGCACTTGCCGTGCAGGAATGCGTCGCAAGACCCGTCATCATGCAAATCGAAAAACACAACGTCAACGTGTACCCAGGTTTTCGCATCCTCATGACGCTGGACGTTTGGGAACACGCGTACTACGTGGACTACAAGAATGACCGCGCCAAATTCATAGAAGCCTGGTGGAACTTGGTGAACTGGGACTACGTCAACAAAGTCTTTAGCCTCTTCAAGTAGCCAATTTTTTCTTCTTCCTTTTCTTTTACCAAAAAAGTCTTTTCCTGTTCATAAGAAAGTGAGGGCTAAAAAGAAAGAAACTCTGCAGCTTCAGCGCTCTGTTAGGGTGGAGGGGTAATTTTGATGGCTTGCGTGGGACACTGCGTCTCGCAGGCTAAACACTGGATACAATCAGCTTCCCGCACGGGATCAGATTTCTTCTCGCCCGCCGCAGTTTCCGCCCAGTCATAGAGGCTAACAGGGCAGACGCTGATGCAGACTCCGTCGCCGACGCAGACATCCCAATCTACGGCGCTACTGGTTCCGTGGATGGGCAGTTTCTTAGGGTCAGGGTTACCCCAGACTTTATGGCCGTTATGTTCGCCTACAACTTTTCGATTGACTTGAAAATCAGGGTCAATTGGCAAAAAATCACCACTAGAAAGGTGGTGGAGAGCGGAAATATTAGGCTTTCTCCCTGCGCATTTGCGGGGACTCTGGTGGAGGGGAATTTTTGGGGATTAAACTACTCCGACCCTAGCTACTATGTTAAAGCTATGTTACCAGAGCCCTTTCAGCTGCGTTTTTCAAAGCAAAGACGAAAAAAAGGGAAAAGAGGTGGGTTTATTTTGGGTTTACTTTCTTCTTCTCAGCATAACCGCTATTGCTGCGACGATTACGATGAGAACGACTGCTGCCAAGGTGACGTAGAGTGTGGTGTTGGCGCCATCGGATGCGACGTTTTCAACCTGGGACGGCATAGCTGAAGGCAAGTTGGATACGACTGTACCTACGCCGAAGCGAGTTTCTGCATGTGATGCATAGTAGGAGTTTGTGCCTTCGAATGTGGCTATCACTTTGTATAAGCCTTGGCTGCTTGGCGTGTAGAGCATGGCGAAGTTGCCGTTGGCGTCGCTGGTGGTGGTACCGATAACGTGGCTAGCGCCTGAGGGGTCAACAACTGTAAGCTTCACTGGAACACCCTGCACGTTAGTTGGCATCGCTTGCTGTTGGTAAAGGTAAGCCATCCAAGCAGTCATGTCTTCGTCGCGGATTGCTGGTGTACCTGCCGCGGGGATACCTTTAGCGGTCATGCCTGGCGATTGATCGGTGACTGTGCCCTGTATAACCACTGCGTTTCCGACGCCAGCTGTTGCCTCCACTGTAGTTGCACTGTTACCTTTGCCGAATGCGTAGGCTTGGTTGTCGTAGCAACTGTAGTCAACGAGTACTCCGTCAGCTATTGCCCATGAGCGTGGGAAGTTAGGTATGTCCCAAATCTTCTGGCCACTGCTCGCGTCGATGCAGATTAATCTGTAACCTCTCAGCATTGGGGTGTTAGGTGTGTGCTCCTCTGTTGGCAAGAAAACTTTGCCGTCAGCGAAGAAAACTCCATCTAGCATTGGCCAAGTTCCGTAGGGCGATGTGTATCCAGGGTTATCTTGCACGTATGTCCAAAGTTCATTTCCGTTACTAATGTCGAAAGCTATTATGTCGCCTGAGTACCCTGTGACGTACATTTTGCCGTAAGCTACGTAAGCGCACCAGTCGTACATGCTGTAGTCGTTGTGAGTGTATTTCGTGAATGATTCAGTGTCCCAGAGCCAAGCGCCAGTGTGGATGTTAAACGCGTGCATCTGAGGGGTTTCTTTCTCGAAGAAAGCATAGATGCCTTCACCATACGCCAGCCTCATGTTTAAGAGTCCTGGACCATTGAAGCCGCTGAAGCCCCAGTTGTATCCGGTTCTTGTTGCTTGCCACAGTTGAGAGCCATCGTTTGTGCTGTATCCGACATCTACGAATGTTGGGTTGTCAGTGTTCATTGTTGCGGTTATTGTTGCTTCGGCAACTATCACACCATCAGCGAGGTCTACGAATCCAAGTGCCGGCGAACCTCCGTTTACAGCGGGTACCGAAACGGTCCATTGTATTCCGCTGTTGTAGTCAATAATTGCGGGTGGTCTCCAAGCTTGAGCACTCCATTGGATGCCTGACATACTCATGAGGGCTCGCGTTGAGTTCCACAAAGATAGTTTGCCAGCTTCGAGGCTATAGACCAATAGTTCGCCTTGGGGTCCGTACTGCGGACTGAATTGGCCAGATGCGTTTGCGATTGTGGTCACTAACTCCCCAGTGAAGGCGTCGTACATTAGTAGGCTACCTGCGTTTGAAGCCCACAGGTACGCTACAGCTCCATAGCCATCTTGAAGTTGGGCGGTGTAGGTTTGTCCGCAGCTTATTTGCGGCATGTCGGGTTTGTCCCAGATTGTAGCGCCTGTACGCAGGTCAAGGCATGTTACGCCAGGAGTTGCAGTGCCGAAGCCTTGTGTATGGCTATTGTAGTAGAGTCTGCCGCTTATTATGATGGGTGGCGTGAAGTAGGGTTCGTATGGGATGGCGTTATAGTAGTTTATGCCCCAGCCAGAAGCTCCGCCGGTTATGCCTCCGAAAGCGAGGGGTTTAGTCCAGAGTATGTGCGCGGAGTTTGGTGCAGTGGTATATGGGTTGATGTAGTTTGACATCATTGACGAAAGGCAGTTTCCAGCTATCGCGTACCATTCTTGGTTTTCAGCGGTTATCGGGTTTGACCAGTAGTCTTTGGGCAACGCTGTCTGATCTAGTATTTTCACGGAGTCTTGTTGCACTACCAAGGGGATTTCGCTGCTTGTGCTTGCCTGGAAATAGTATGTGCCAGGTGTCAACCCCATGAATGGTGAAACTGAGGTGAGTGACACTTCTTGACCTGGAAATTTCACTTTGAACGCGTAGTTGCCAGTTGCGCTTGGCGTGTACAGGAAGAAGCCGCCACCTACGGCATCAGTTTTGTAGGGTCCTTTTGTTTCCGTGCTTCCGTCAGGTTTTGTAATCTCAATTGTACACATCCATCCGGTGTAGACATCTTGGTTAGAGTTTTGAGGGGGCGCAGTTCCGAGCCAGAATATGACGCTTACGGGTTGATTTACGCCTATGGGATTTGGTGAAACAACGCAAAAAGCAGTGGTTGGATAAGATGCCACGTAATTGGCGGCTGCCACGGGCTGAACTACTGCAGTTAGGAGAGGTACCGTTAGCAAAAGCACAAATGCAATTGACGCTAGGGCTTTTGAACTCAATATTTTTCCATAATTTTCACGATGCATTTTTAGTCTCCTTCTTGGGTTTTTCGTGAGATTTGTTTTGAAACGAACGATTCTTAAGCGCTTGCCAGATGTTAATCCGCTGACAGGGCAAAACTTAAGTTTAAAACACAACAACATGAAAGCTGCTGCGTGGGGGGAACGCAAGCTGTTGGCAACTCAAGAAGAGGATATTCAGAGTTTAGTGGAGCTTGGACTAACGAATTCTCAATCTAAAGTTTACCTCGCCCTCATCGCCAGGGGGAAAACAAAAGGGCAGACAATTTGGAAAAACTCGGGTGTTGCCCGACAAGACGTATATCGTGTGCTTGCTGAACTTCACGAAAAAGGCTTGGTAGAAAAAGTGTTTGCGATTCCAACCGAGTTCAAGCCTATTTCGCTGAAAGATGGGCTCGCGATTCTACTGAAGAACAAAGCGGGTGAATACGCAAACGCAGAGGTAAAGACGAAGAACTTGCTTCAGAAATTCCAACCCTTAAATGACGATAGCTCTCTTGGTGAATACGAGTTTAGTTTGGTTCCGGGAAAAGATGCAACTCTTTTGAAGTTCAGAACAGCGTTCAATGAAGCACAAAAAAGCGTGGATGTCATTTTCTATTGGAAAGGTTTCTTAGATTTTGTCAGTACAGCAGATATATGGCGAAGAAAACTGAAGAGGGATTTGAAAATGCGGGTTATAGTGTACAGGTCTCCCGGAGAAAGAGCAACACCCAGCATCGTTCGCAATTTAAGAAAGAAATACCTGGAGATCAGATACGCTTCTATGCCTCCCCCGGCGACTTCAACAATTTTTGACCGAAACGCAGCACTCATCACGACATCGCCTACGCCTAACCCTTTGGAGACTCCGAGTTTGTGGCTGAAAAACACGGGTTTCGTCACCATAGTTCAGGACTACTTTGATGACCTGTGGTGCAGTTTGTCCGATAGACAAGCAGCGTAGCGCCCTTGGAAATGGGTTGGAATATTGGGTTGCTTAGCGGAGTTCAGAGAAGACAACGTGGACATATGGTTTTATGACTTCACGTTGCAGCCAAAAACGTTTTCTGCACAACCACGCTTAACCTGTCTGTGGTTACCATGTCAAATTACCTGATGCCCCAAGGAATGCGTCCCGCCACGCTGCAGGAACGCAAAGAATTCTACACTGAGGAATTCAACCTTAAAAAAGTCAAGGAGTGGTTCATTGGTAAGCTTGGAAAAATCAAGTTCGCTGTAATTATCGGTAGGCACACCAAAATTTTCCTGCCAGAGTACGCGGATGACGCGGAAACCACCATCATCATCGAAGACTACAAGGATTTGGAGGATTTGCGGGAGCAAATTGTAGAGTTCCTGCCCGAAGCCGCGTACTACGACCGAAACGTCTACGCCAATAGCGACAAAGCAGTGGGGCAGGAGTTGGCGTTTGACTTGGACCCCGAGAACGTGGTGTGTCCCATCCACGGCGGTTTAGCGGAGAAGATGAAGCGGCACCAGGGCTTAGGCTTCTGCGAGCTAGAACTGGAGATGGTGCGAGGACAAACACTTTGCCTCCTCGACGAGTTACAAGGGGAATTTTCACAGTTGCAGGTTGTGTATTCGGGGCGTGGCTTCCACGTTCACGTCTTCGACCAAGAAGCCTACGCGTTGACGGCGAAGGAGCGGTCAGCGTTGGCTGCGCGGGTGAAGGCAAAAGGCTTCGCTATAGACGCTTGGGTGACTGAGGGGGAAAGCCGTTTAATCCGCTTGCCGTACAGCTTGAACGGGTTGGTGTCTAGGGTTTGTTTGCCTTTGGAGAAAAATGAAGTGGAGAAGTTTAACCCCATCTACGATGTGCGGTGCATCCCCAAATTCCTGAGGTAGCGCGGTTACTTTTTCTTTTTAACTTCGGGGGCTTTCTTCTCTTTCTTCGCGTAGTACTGCTCTTTCTTCTTCTGTTCTTCAGCTTTTTTGGCTGCCATAAGAATTACCAGCTAGCACTATCCCGTCTCGGATTTAAAAGATTTTCCCGCCATTTTTCCGCAGGGTTGAAAGGTTTATTTAGGCTTCATAGAGCTGTTCTAGATGGTTTTGAGGTTTGATTATGGAGCGTTTTGACGTACTTGTCATCGGCACAGGCAGTGGAATGCTTGTAGCTTCCGCGGCAGCGGATAGCGGTCTACGCGTTGCAGTCGTGGAGAGCGGCCCGATGGGTGGCACCTGCATTAACCGCGGTTGCATCCCGTCCAAAATGATGATTTACCCCATTGACGTGGCAACCCAGATTCGGCAAGCGGGCAGACTGGGCATAACCGCCCGCGTCGAAGGCATCGACTTCCAGAACATCATGAAACGTATGCACCAACTCGTGACTGGGGACACGGGTAATCAGGCATCAGCGGTGGAGAAGACGCCTAACATGAAGTGGTTTAAGCAGCAGGGCGAATTCATCAGCGACTACACCATACAAGTAGGTGACACTCAGGTGCGGGCAGAGAAGGTTTTCATAGTCAGCGGCGAAAGAGTCGCCGTTCCCAAATTGAAAGGCATCGAGAAAGTAAACTACCTAACCAGCGATACCTTGCTGGAGTTACAGGAGCTGCCGAAGAGTCTGTTGGTGTTGGGCGGAGGCTACGTGGGCGTGGAGTACGCGCATTTCTTCTCAGGCTTGGGCGTCCCAACCACCCTAATCTCGCGTCCAACGCGGTTGCTAAAAGAGGAGGAACCTGAAGTTTCCGAGTTGCTCCGTTTGGCTTTGCAGGAACGCATGAGCATCTACACAGGATTTGAAGCTGTGGAAGTGAGCCAAGACGGCAACGTGAAAACAGTAGTTACCAAGAACCTCGCAGACGGCAAATTCATGGAATTTAACGCAGAAGCCCTGCTGGTTGCCGCGGGCAGAATCCCAAACTCGGACTTGCTCAAGCCCGAGCGAACGGACGTCAAGGTGGATGAACGCGGCTACATCAAAGTCAACGAGTACCTCGAAACAGGCAAGAAAAACATCTGGGCTTTCGGCGACGCCATCGGCAAATACATGTTCAAACACGTTGCCAACTACGAGGCAGGCATCTCATGGAACAACGCCTTCCACGAACACAAAATGAAAGCAGACTACTCCGCCGTGCCCCACGCTGCGTTCACTGAACCGCAGGTAGCAGCGGTGGGCTTGACGGAAGCGGAGGCAAACGCGAAAGGCTACAAGCTCCTCATAGGCGTGGCACTTTATAGGGACACTGCGATGGGAGCGGCAATGGGGGAACCCGACGGCTTCGTAAAAGTCCTCGTCGAACGCGACACAAATAAAATCTTGGGTGCCCACATCATCGGACCCGAAGCCAGCGTCCTCATCCAAGAAATCATAAATGTTATGAACACGGAAGACCGCATCTACTTCCCCATCATACGGGCGATGCACATTCACCCAGCCCTGTCAGAAGTTGTACAGAACGCCTTTGGGAATCTAGTACCCGCTGAACATTATCATGAACACGAACACCAACACTAAAACAGCCGTCCCACCAACTGGTTAATTCTGAAAAGGACACGGGCTCTATGATTTGGGAAGGTCTATGTGCAACTCTCGGCTGAGTTTAACTACGGTTTTCTTTAGCTTCTTGATGGGCATTTCGGCGTACATAGACAGAACCGCGAGCAATTCGTAGTCCCACTGAACATTATCCTTAGCCATAAAGACCAATTCCAAGTTGAAGACAGCAGTCATATATATTTTACCAAAATCAGGGAAGAAACTTGAAGGTCTCCCCATCGAGTTTCCACATTTCAGGGGCGAAGGGTCGGTGGGCTGCTGGGAGGGGAACTCTGCAAAAAACTGTTGGGAGCTCGTTTGGAGCGTGTCTTGCTTGTGTTTATAAGTGCGGGCCATGCTATGTAGGTTGAAGAGCGTCTTCTGTCCTCTGGGGCAAACCTGGTTCACTGATTCTTTTCTAAGAAAGATGAGAGGCAAAAAACTTGTACACTAAAAGTAGAGCGTTAGCTCAAGAAGAGAATAATCCTGAATTTTCAGGCGAAGAACCCAAAAATAATGCCCAGTTTCTAGTTACCGTCGGCGACTCGACCAAGTGCCCCGAATGCGAAGCCACAGGCCGCGTCGTCTGGGTGTCTGCTGACAAGAAAACCATGGGAATACGCTGCCCCGCCAGCCACCGCGGACACAACTACGAATCCAAATACGGTGGAGCACTCACCGTGACTAAAGCCAGAAAAAACGTCGTCTTCCTAACGCCAACAAAACAATAGAACCTCAAAAAGAAAGGAACAAGGCACTACTGACGCCCTGGTTCTGAGGGCTCAGGCAGCCACTGCAGGATTTTCTTTTCTGCATCCTTCTCCATGTTCTCGTGGATAAGGCACGTTTTGTTTGCTATGCAGTACTCGCAGTTAAGGTAAACTTCTTTGGTTTGGCAATCTAACACTAATTCTGCGTCCAATTTTCTTCAACCTCGGTAACAACGCAACCCGCCGTCCACTCTTAAAGGCGTGATTGTACAGAAAATCAGAGTTCAAACTCACTTCGACTAAAACCGAAAGCATCCAAAGGGACTTTAGGAAACACAGCCAGAAAACAATAGAAAACACAAAAACACATTTCTCAGCAGAAAACGCCCAATTCCAAAGAACCCAACCACACACAAACCCAAAGAAGAAGTAGTGTACAAGCAACTCGCACAACTACTAACAGAAGAAACAGCAAACCCAGAAAAGCTATAAGCACCCCAAAACAAAGTTCTAGCAGAGGATTTTAGACATGAACATTCTCAAGGTTCCAGGCAAAAATACTAAACACAAAGTTCTCATTTACGCCCTCAGCACATGCGTCTGGTGCAAAATGACCAAACAATACCTCAAAGACAACGAGATCGAATACGAATACGTCGATGTTGACCTCGCCAGCGAAGGCGACAAACAGAAAATCCGCGAAACCATCACAGCCAAAGGCGGAACCCTCAGCTACCCCACCACCATCATCGACGACAAAACCGTCGTNACNGGCTTCCGCAAAGACCTCCTCAAAAAAGAGCTGGAACTATGACCATAACCATCGACCAAGTNCGCAAACGCGCCGAAGCAGACGCTAAAACCTACGGCTTNTACCTCATCCCTGACCCCGACCTCCTCCAAGCCTTCCTGGAAGGACTTAAAACCAACGAGGAACGCTACGGCTACCCCAGTTGCCCCTGCCGCTTGGCTTCAGGCGTTTTCGAACTTGACCGAGACATCTTCTGCCCCTGCGACTACCGCGACCCAGACGTCGCCGAATACGGTTCCTGCTACTGCCGCCTCTACGTCAACAAAGACATCTACGAAGGCAAAAAAGAACTCCCCCTAGTCCCCGAACGTCGCCCCATGAACAAGCAAGGCCGAGCATACGACGCCGCAACCATGCCCAAACCACAACCCACAACTGCACCAGCAACGGGTAAAGAAGAAAAAGAGGAATTCATCCAAATCGGCAAGAAACTCTGGTACTGCAAACAATGCGGTTATGTTGTCTTCCGCGAAGACCCACCCTACGTGTGCCCCATCTGCAAAGCTAAACGCGAATTCTTCGCCGAAATAAGAACCAAAGCAGAATTTACCGGCTAAACCGGCAATCTACTTTGAGAGTTCAATCTCTATTTTCTTCCAATCCTCTTTTATCCCGCGCAGCGACGTTACGCCACCCACGACAACGCCCTGCATAATCTTCTCCACGAATTCATTCATAGGTATATCTTTTCCATCAACTTTAAGCTTCATGCCCAAACAATTCACCACCACAGAATCCGACTCTCAGGGTAAAAGCTTTTCGAAAACAACCACATAAACATGGATCCGCCACAAGCAAGGAATATGGGTGACAGGAGTGAATCACATGGAAGCACCAAGCAGGTCCATTGAACGTTCCGACCCGCGCAACGCACTCGAGCTGTCTCCCATGGCCTCGCCTGGACTGATATCTTCTAGCAATTATGGATGCCGTGTTTCTGTTCAGTTCCCTTTTGCTTCACCACCTTTCTTTGTTGAATATGAACATATGTTTGGCAAAATATAAATAATGTTGAGATTTGTTCATAACTGTTATGAAAACCTGGAAACACATCCATCAACATCGCAGTCCGATGCAGATTCCTTCAAAAACAAACCAGACCGAAGTTTACAGGTTAACTTTAAAATACCCGTAACGCCCAGTGCAAGGTGGTGGGATTTTGAAGAAACCGCAAACCTACCTTGAACCCAAAGAACGCATAACCAAAATCATCGAAATTCTGCAGAAAGAGCACCCTGACGCCAAAATCGCTCTCCACTACACCAACCCACTCGAGCTTTTGATTGCCACGATACTGTCNGCACAAGCCACGGACGAACAAATTAACAAGGTCACCCAAACGCTTTTCAAGAAATATCGGTCAGCCCAAGACTATGCTGACGCCAACAAAGAGGAATTGGAGCAAGACATCCGATCCAGTGGCTTTTACCACAACAAAGCCAAAAACATCCAGAACTGCTGCCGACTCCTCATCGAGAAGTATCACGGCAAAGTTCCCGATACGATGGAGGAACTTGTGGAACTGCCAGGTGTGGCGCGGAAAACCGCCAACATCGTCCTCTACAATGCTTACGGCATCACTGCAGGCATCGCCGTAGACACCCATGTGCACCGACTTGCCCAGCGCCTTGGACTCACCGAAAACGAAGACCAAAACAAAATCGAGCAAGACCTCATGAAACTCATTCCAAAAGAGAAGTGGATGAAGCTCACGGATTTACTAATCTTCCATGGCAGACGCGTCTGCACCGCCAAGAAACCCAACTGCAATGGCTGCGTCCTCAACCAACTCTGCCCCTCAGCATTCATGTTTGATTAATCGCTACGGATTTGACTGCCACTGGATTCAGCGATACTTAGTTCGGCACATTCCAGTGCCTCAAGAACTACGCACTTGAGGTTTTCCAGCCCTACAAACTTAGTTTCAAGAATCGGTAACCCACTGTCCAGTTTCTTCAGTTCCGCCTTGTTCTTTTCTGCTTCCCCCAGCGTGTCCAACAGCACGATGCCGCGGAGCCCACTGAACAGAGCCTTCAAAGCTTCATCGTCTACGCCTTCGCTGCGAGCTTTCGCCTGGACATCCTTGAAGAACTCCACCATTCCGGGGCTGAAAATCATGAGTTCGTGGTTTGGATCCACCGCGTCAACCTTGCCTTTTCCGCCTAACAGGCAGTCCACGCAGTTGTGAGCATCCACCTTGACTACGCCGTATTCCTCTGCGAGTTTCTTCATTTCGCCATTTGGACCCAGACACAAANCGCCATAAACCAGCACAATTGCGCC
>JGI20214J51088_10002572_pt1 | contig 12032 bp, 7 predicted proteins | sample WetSurMetagenome_FD_51088 | JGI IMG/M metagenome (IMG submission 51088)
GAAGGCAGGTAATCGATGACCGCATCCAACACCAGTTGTACACCTTTATTGCGCAATGAACTGCCACAGAAAACCGGCGCGGCTTTACTTGCGATAACAGCTCGCCGGAGGGCGGCTTTCAGTTCATCATTACTGATTTCTCCAGCCTCAAGATACTTGACCGTCAGTGCATCATCCAATTCGGCGATACGCTCAACCATAACGTGCCGGCGCTCTTCGGCTTCAGCCTTAAGATCGCCAGGGATTTCGGCTTCGCGTGGATCCTTGCCCAATTCATCATCCCAGAAGATAGCTTTCATTGTCATCAGGTCGATGACGCCCTTGAACGAGGCTTCCATCCCGATTGGCATTTGCATTGCAATCGGATTGGCCCCCAAGCGCTGTTTGATGGTATCGATCGTGCGCTCATAGGAAGCGCCTACACGATCCATCTTATTTGCAAAACATATTCTGGGTACGCCATAACGGTCGGCCTGGCGCCAGACCGTCTCGCTTTGCGGTTCCACCCCTTGAACGGAGTCGAAGACGACAACCCCCCCGTCCAGTACGCGCAACGATCGTTGCACTTCCGCAGTAAAGTCAATGTGGCCAGGTGTGTCAATGATATTGACCTGATAACCTTTCCACTCGGCTGTCACTGCAGCGGAAACGATCGTAATTCCTCGTTCGCGTTCCTGCTCCATCCAATCGGTGACAGTGGTGCCATCATCCACTGAACCGATGCGATGGGTCATCCCGGTGTAGAACAAGATGCGCTCGGTGGTAGTAGTCTTACCGGCATCAATATGAGCAATGATGCCGATGTTTCTATACCGTTCGAGCGGGAACGCACGTGTCATGAATACTCTGCTTGGTAAGGTTCAATAACCGCAAATTACATGCGGTAGTGAGAGAAGGCGCGATTTGCCTCGGCCATCTTGTGGGTTTCTTCGCGTTTACGAATGGAGGCGCCTTCGTTTTTATAGGCATCCATCAGCTCATCTGCCAATCTCTCAGAGAATGATTTACCGGCGCGCGCCTTGGCCGCATCCAGCACCCAACGGATCGCCAGAGTGGTACGACGGACCGGTGGGACTTCCATCGGGACCTGGTAAGTGGCACCACCGACGCGGCGGGGCTTAACTTCCATGGCAGGCGCGACATTCCGCATGGCAGTATCGAAGACCTCAACCGGGTCTTTACCCCCACTGCGCTCACGGATAATATCCAGAGTATCATACATCACATTCACTGCCGTGCTTTTCTTGCCACGATGCAGCATATGATGGATCATAGTTTGGATGGTCACACTGTTATAGCGGATATCGGGAAGGATCTCACGCTTTACTGGCTTCGCTCGACGCATATCATTACTCCATCAAATCAACTAGGCCGCTGTTTCTTTCGGGCGCTTGGCACCGTACTTTGAACGGCTCTGTTTCCGGTTATTAACGCCAGTCGTATCGAGCGAACCTCGCACGATGTGATAACGCACGCCCGGCAAATCTTTGACACGGCCGCCACGTACCAATACGACAGAGTGCTCCTGCAATTGATGTCCCTCGCCTGGAATGTAGGCGGTGACTTCAAGGCCGTTGGTCAGGCGCACGCGTGCGATCTTGCGCAGCGCCGAGTTAGGCTTCTTGGGAGTTGTGGTTCGGACTACAGTACACACGCCGCGTTTTTGCGGTGCACCTTTGGGCTGGCGCACTCGGCGCTGCTTCTTGGTATTCAGCGTATACAATAATGCCGGAGCCTTGCTCTTGATTTTCTTGGACTGGCGTCCTTTGCGGATCAGTTGGTTAATTGTTGGCACACTCGCCTCCGAAACAAATTTCCTAGCAAATTACTCATTCTGTCAATAAGTGAGGCCATCACGAACATGCCCTGATGGCCTCACTCCTACGAAACAACGCAGTGGGCAGCGCGACGCAACAGCCCTTTTAGGCAACGAAGCGCAATTCTATCATGACGGGGGTACGTCCGTCAAGGCAAATCAAATGGATTCCTTGATTCCTGCGCCTTTCATCAAGTCTTCGCCGATATCCATCAGACCGGTTGTGTATTTTGGAGGATGGACTTTTTCCTCATCCTTGCCGAACTTTATGACTTCACCATTATCCGTGACGGCTTCCACGGCCAAACCCAACGACTGCAATTCTTTGACCAACACCCGGAAGGAGGCCGGAATACTTGGTTCTTCAATCGGCTCGCCTTTCACAATCGCTTCGTAAGCGTTCACGCGGCCCTGTACATCGTCAGATTTGACTGTCAGCATTTCTTGCAGGGTATATGCCGCGCCGTAAGCCTCCAGCGCCCATACTTCCATTTCACCGAAACGCTGGCCGCCAAATTGGGCTTTGCCACCCAAAGGTTGCTGGGTAACCAGGCTGTAAGGTCCAGTGGAGCGGGCGTGAACTTTGTCTTCGACCAGGTGATGTAATTTAAGCATGCTCATCACGCCAACTGTGACCGGCTGGTCATACGGAACTCCGGTCTTGCCATCGCGCAGGACCTGCTTGCCAAGGGTAGGAGCCGGCGTGCCCCANTCCAGCATCGTAGCTCTCATCTTGGTTTCAAGTTCCTTATCAGGAACGTTGTCAATGCCATAAGTATGCAGCCATAGCTTTATACAGGCACGGATGGCATTCTCATTAAGCATTTTTCGTTGAGAAGGTGCCGGGATCTTGTCTGTAAAGACGGATGAAGGGTCGATATCGTGATCGCGCAACCACTCGGTTACAGTCGCACGACGGGCATAATTGACTTCATTCAATCGATAGACATCGTACCCGCGTTCGCCCAGCCACTGCTCCATGTAGAGACGGCGGACTTCATCGTCGTCTTCGATCATATCGGGGCTGTATTCCTGGCCTTTGAGCCAGGTCCAGGCCGTCTCAACGGTTTCCTTCCAGGCATAATCCACCATCCAGGCACGCGCCAATTCCGACTCGATCTCCTCTTCCCGGGCGCCATCAAATACCGGAGTGATTGCACGGAAACCAAGTTTCGTCGCCGCCCAACCCAGGTGAACTTCCAACACCTGGCCCAGGTTCATACGTCCAGGCACACCGGTCGGGTTCAGGACAATATCCACGGGTGTCCCATCGTCCAGGTATGGCATATCCTCTTCACGGACGACGCGGGACACAACACCTTTATTACCATGGCGCCCAGCCATCTTATCACCAGCAGTGATCTTGCGGCGCTGCGCCACCGAAACACGTACCATCATATCCACGCCTGCAGAGAGGTCAGCGTTGTCTTCACGAGTAAAGACTTTTACATCCACAACTTTACCGCGCTCGCCGTGAGGCATGCGCAGAGAGGTGTCTTTTACGTCGCGGGACTTCTCACCAAATATGGCGCGCAACAGGCGCTCTTCAGGCGTTAATTCCTTTTCACCTTTGGGCGTGATCTTGCCAACCAGGATATCATTCGGACCCACTTCTGCACCGATGCGAATTATGCCACCCTCATCCAGGTCTTTGATGGCATCCTCACCAACATTCGGTATATCACGGGTGATTTCTTCCGGGCCAAGCTTGGTATCGCGGGCCTCGACCTCGTACTTTTCGATATGGATCGAGGTAAAGCGATCTTCCTGAACCAATCTTTCGGAAATGACAATGGCATCTTCGAAATTGGCACCTTCCCAGGACATAAAAGCCACGGTGACATTCTGGCCAAGTCCTAATTCCCCACTTTCAGTCGAGGAAGAATCAGCGATGATATCGCCCTTGTGAGAAACCTGGCCCTTTATCACTGCCGGGCGCTGATCGATGCATGTGGACTGGTTCGAGCGCTGGTACTTGCGCAAATTATATGTGTGCAAGCCACCGCCTTTTTCCTTGACCACGATCGAGGAGCCTGTCACCGACACCACATCCCCGTCTGCCTCGGCCACGATCACCTGGCCGGAATCCAGGGCGGCGTAACGCTCCATGCCGGTCGACACAATCGGGATCTCCGGTCGCACCAGCGGCACGGCCTGGGCCATCATGTTCGAACCCATCAGGGCACGGTTGGCATCATCGTGCTCCAGGAAGGGAATTAGAGCCGCACTGATACCGACCACCTGATGAGGAGCTACATCCATGTAATCCAGGTTTTCAGGAGCTGTGAAAATAAAGCCGGAATGGTACCGGCAGGAGACACGCTGGCTTTCGTATTCGCGTAGTTCGTTCAATACCGCGTTTGCCTGGGCGATAACATACTTATCCTCGGCATCCGCGGAGAGATATTCATACTCATCCGAAACGTAAGGAACAATCGGCACATCCCGCTTGGTCTTGGCAATCGCCTTGAGCATTTTAGTGGTGATGCGCTCCCCGGCTTTAAATAATACTTCCTCTCCCTTGGAGTCGGTCAAATCATCACGCAAAGCATGCCCTTCAAGAGCCGGATCATCACAAGCCATCTGCCTGATGACACGACGATAGGGAGTCTCAATGAAACCATATTCATTTACGCGCGCAAAAGATGCCAACCGGCCGATCAAACCGATGTTTGGACCTTCCGGAGTCTCAATTGGGCAAATGCGCCCGTAGTGGGAATGATGGACATCGCGGACGTCAAAGCCGGCACGCTCACGGCGCAGGCCACCCGGGCCCAAGGCTGAGAGGGTGCGTTTGTGTCGCAATTCAGCCAGGGGATTGGTCTGATCCATGAATTGAGAGAGCTGGCTGGAACCAAAGAACTCACGCAAGGCCGCAACCACCGGGCGGATATTTACCAGAGTCACAGGGGATAACTGTTCCTGATCACGGATGGACATGCGCTCTTTGATGACCCGCTCCATACGTCGCAGGCCAATGCGAAGTTTATTCTGGATAAGTTCGCCGACGGTCTTGACGCGGCGATTACCAAGGTGATCGATATCATCTGGCGGTTCAACGCCATTATTAATGAGGATCATCCGTCTCAAAAGGGCAATGATATCTGCTTTGGTAACGGTACGGTGTGGGATGGGAATGTGCAGGTCAAGTTTTTGATCCAATTTGTAGCGGCCCACCCGCTCCAGGTCATAATGTCGCTGATCGAACAACTGCTCTTCAAGGAAGCCTCGAGCGTTGTCCAGGGTTGCCGGATCGCCAGGGCGCATGCGTTTAAAGAATTCGATCAAAGCTGCTTCGGCAATCGTCAAGCCTCCTGAAAGATCCCATTCGGGCTCCTGGCGCAAGGTGGATGCCATGAACATACGCTCAGGGTTGGTGTCCACATCTTTAAAGAGACTGATGAGCTCCTCATCTGTGCCGGTAGTAAGAAGCTGCTCAGAACCATTCCCATCATCCACGGTCGATAAAGCCCGCAGAAAGACGCTGATTGGCACGGTGCGCTTGCGGTTGAACTTCAGGATGATATAATCGCTTTTGCGAGTCTCAAACTCCATCCAGGCCCCACGGTCAGGAATGAGTTTTGCCATCGCCAAAGGACGACCAGTCGCCCGGTCTGTGGGTGCTTCGAAATAAACGCCTGGGGAACGGATCAACTGAGAAACGACAACACGCTCCGTCCCATTGATAATGAAGGTCCCTTTATCGGTCATTTCAGGGAAATCGCCCAAGAAGATATCCTGTTTGATCGGTTCGGGGACATCCGGTCCGGCCAGCAATACTGAGATGTAGAGCGGGCTGGCGAATGTCAGATCTCGTTCGACACATTCTTCAATGTCGTGCTTTGGGTCACCAAACCAATATTTCAGCCCCCACTGCTTCGATTCGGGACCGCGGCTGGGGAAGAAAAGCTTCATTCCCTTATTGTATGATTCGATTGGCGAAATTTCGTGAAGGAGATCCCCCAGTCCGTCGGCTTTCAAACGTTCAAACGAGTCCAGCTGAACTTCGATTAGATTGGGCAGGTTAAGCGTAACCGGGATACGAGCGTAATTCTTCTCGGGTAAGACAGATGCCATAGATTCTCCTGGATTTGGGTACTTTGGCGGAAAGAAACTGCCGTATGCAACTTCCCATTTGGGGCAGTAGCTCCGACAGATATGCAAAGGTTGATTATACTCATTCAAGATAACAAAGTCAAGTACTTTAAGTTATGATTTTGGCTATTTTTGCCTTTGTTTTGCCAGAATCGTTGACAAAATGAATGCCCCATAGTAATATCGAAGCCGCTTGCCGAGGTAGCTCAGTGGTAGAGCAGGGGACTCATAAGCCCTTGGTCGTGGGATCGACTCCCACCCTCGGCACAGAAAATCCCTATTTCGTCCCACTTGGGACCTGAAAACAGGGATTTTTTGCTTCCTATTACCATCCCCATGTGTCGGCCAGAGTTGCAGGGCAGCTTCTACTTCCTTAATCACACTCGCCTGCTGGACTGCAGGCATCATGGCGAATTCGGGGTCCACCAATTTGGCGTTTTCTTCCACCGTTAGTTGCGAATTTTTCTCCTTATTTCCCAGGGCCCATGACTCGCGCTCCGTTACAATTTCATTCCGGAATTCACGTATGCCTCGTGCAAACGTGCCAGCAGCGGCTGGATATCGAACTCGAGGTTGGCGGTGTATAATCAAAAAATAAGTTTTCGCGGTTAAATACAATGCAGCTCAAAAATTTTCGAATTCCTTATAGCAAGTCGACCATTGAATTCAGTCTACCTGCCAGCATGCAGGTCGATCTGGCAGTCTCGCGGCCAGTTGAACCGATTCCGNATGTATCCGGCGCGATCAAAACAGCACTTGCCTATCCCATCGGCTCAGTGCCTCTGAATGAACTTGCCAGCGCCGGACAACGTGTGTGCATTGTTTTCACCGATATCACCCGCGCCAGTCCGGACCATTTATTGGTGCCTGCCTTGTTGACAGAGTTGGAAAAAGCCGGGGTGCAGGACAAAGACATTACCCTCCTGTGCGGTATCGGCATGCATCGCCCATCCACCCTTTCAGAAAAAATACTGAAATTGGGGCTTGGTATCATCGAGCGCTACCGGGTCATTGACAACGAACCACAAAACCCGGCTGCGTTGGTGGACCTGGGTATTACCCCTGGTGATGTACCCGTTCTGATCCACCGCGCCGCCGTCGAGACAGACCTGCTAATTGCCACCGGCATCGTCGAACCGCACCAATATGCAGGTTACTCCGGTGGGCGCAAGACCGTAGCCGTGGGCGCGGCCGGGGAAGCCCTCATTGCTCACACGCACGGCCCGGCTTTCGTGGATCACCCCGGTACCCGCCTTGGACGCGTTGAAGGCAACCCTTTCCATGAAGCCATAAGCGAGGCCGCTCGGCGGGCCAACCTACGTTTTATTCTTAATGTGGTTCTGGACGATGACAAACGCATTTTACGCGTTGCAGCCGGAGACCCGGAACTGGCTTTCCGCGAATTGGTCGGCTTCGCGCGCTCTGTTTATGAGGTCCCCATTCCGCACCAGTATGATATTGCCATTGGTGGTGTTGGCTATCCCAAGGATTGTAATCTGTACCAGGCCAGCCGCGCCCCATCTTTTCTCTTTTTTGCTCCAAGATCCGTTATCCGTCCAGGTGGATTTTTCATTATCCCGGCCCGTTGCGAGGAAGGCGCTGGCGCAGGAGTGGGTGAACAGCGTTTTCTGGCTGCCATGCGCGCTGCTCCCAACTTGCAGTTCATCCTGGAGGATGCCCGTCGCAATGGATATCCACCCGGGCAACAGCGTGCTTTCGTCATGGCCAAGGTGCTTGAACAGACCAAAGTTATTATAGTGGGCAGTGAATGCCCGGACCTGGTGGCTGCCTGTAAAATGATCCCGGCCGCGACCATGGATGAAGCTCTGGAACTCGCTGCGAACAAACTCGGGCCGGCCTGTCAGGTTCTGGTTGTACCGCACGCCATGCTCACCCTTCCGGTCATCCAGGAAGGTCCGGGGAATTAATGGATACCATGAAAGCACTGCAGGTCACCCGGCCATGCACAATGGAAGTACTGCACATCGTTCGGAACGGGACATTCTAATGGGATCCACCCGATATTTGCATCGAGGCGGTCGGTCATCAGATGGACACCCTTAATGATTGTCTGGAAATGGTCTCCCAGCGCGGCACCGTGGTCGCTTTTGGCGTTCCGGATCATCCGGTCTACGCAATTGAATATGAAACCTTCTTCCGGAAAAATGCACATCTCATAGCCATTGTTACGCCAGAGTGGAGTGAACACACCTGCTCAAGGCACGCGACCTGTTTCTTGAAAACCGAAATGAGTTGGAGAAGCTGGTCACACACCGGCTGCAGATCCAGGTTGCGCCCAAAACCTTCACGCTCTACGAACGCCATGAGGATGGCATTCTCAAAGCACTGATCGACATTTCTTACTGGTAAAACAGGAAACCATGAACATTCTAGATACCCTCGAAAGACCATCCGAAAAAGAATATTTGAATTGCATCCGCTGCGGATTATGCCTGGCCGTCTGTCCAACTTACCGTGAGCATCTCAACGAGGCAGCTTCGCCGCGCGGTCGCGTCGCGCTGGCGCGCAAAGGTCTGGAAGGGGAACTCCAGCTCAGCCCGAACCTGATGGAGCAAATGTACGGGTGCTTTGCCTGCATGGCGTGCAATGAACTCTGCCCGGTCGGGATCAAACCCGCCGAGTTGACACTTTCCATGCGAGCCATCCAAGAACATATCCAACCTGCCGGATGGAAGGAGATCCTTTTCGGGAAATTGATCCCTCGTCCGGTCCGTATGGAAGCTGCCACCTTGCCATTGCGGATCTATGAACGCTCGGGCTTGCGCAAGCTTGTTTACCTTTTGAGAGTGAATAGGCTACTTCCGGGTCAGCTGCGTGACCTGGAAGCCATGCTGCCTCACCTACCGCAGCGCCCTTTGCGCCGCGTCTTGCCGGAACTCACGCTGGCGCGCGGTCAGGAAAAATACCGGGTCGGTTTTTTCCTGGGCTGTGCCCAGAGCCTGCTGTTCGCCGAAGAAAGCTCGGCAAGCGTGCGCGTGTTGGCGCGCAATGGCTGCACCGTAATTACTCCCAAGGAGGTCGAGTGTTGCGGCATGCCGGCGCGCGGCTATGGCCGGCTGGACCTGGTGCGGAAGCAGGCCAAACACAACATTGAGGTATTCGAAAAGACCGGTGTAGAGACCATCGTCACCGACTGCGCCACCTGCGGGTCGACGCTGAAGGATTATGGGACACTGCTCGTAAAAGAACCTGAATGGGCAGACCGGGCCATACTCTTCAGCGCACGGGTCCGGGACATAAGCGAGTTCCTCGCTGTGATCCCTCTCGAAAAGCCCCACGGACGTGTGGATGCACGTGTGACCTACCACGACCCATGTCACTTGCGCCGGGGGCAGAATGTCTGGAAACAACCTCGCGCCCTGCTCTCGCTTATTGATGGTTTGGATTTTGTCGAGCTTCCGGAAGCCGACTGGTGCTGCGGCTCGGCTGGCAGCCAACTCATTTCCCATTACGAAACATCCGTAAAAGTCATGGACCGCAAGTTGGATAACCTCGCCAGCACCAAGGCCCAGGTGGTTGCTTCAGGCTGCCCGGGCTGCCAGATGCAATTGAACACTGCTGTCAAGCGGCGGGGACTTGATATGCGGGTCGTCCACCCGGTCACACTGCTGGATGAAGCTTACGAGGCGGAGAATGAATAGTCAACTGATCGATCGGCTTTTGAAAACAATTGGCAAAGCCAATGTGCTGTATTCGCCAGAGGACCTGGCAGTTTACAGTTACGATGGCACCTTTGCCGAGGGACATCCGGATGTTGTGGTGCTGCCGGAAACGACCGAACAGGTCAGCCAGGTAGTCAGGCTGGCCGCGGAGACACGCACGCCGATTGTGCCGCGCGGCATGGGGTCTGGCCTGGCGGCAGGTTCCGTGGCACTGCCAACCGGCGGGATCATTCTCTGCCTGACGCGCATGAACCATATCCTGGAGATCGATAAGGAAAATGCCACTGTGCGGGTTGAAGCGGGCGTCATCACTGCAGACCTGCAATCAGCAGTGGAAAAACTCAACTTTTTCTATCCTCCCGACCCCTCCAGCCAGCGCCATTCCACCATTGGCGGGAATGTGGCTTGCAATGCGGGGGGGCCGCGCTGCCTGAAGTACGGCGTGACCGGCGATTATGTTCTTGGCCTGACAGTTGTGCTGGCGGACGGGCAGATCTTGAGGACCGGCCAAAAAACGATCAAAGATGTCACCGGCTATGATCTCAACGGTCTCTTTACCGGCTCGGAAGGTACACTCTGCCTGGTGACCGAAGTGCTCCTGCGCCTGGTTGCCAAACCCCGCTTTGCAAAGACCGCGCTGGCAGAGTATGACTCCCTGGTGGATGCGTCGCGTACTGTCAATGCCATCCTGACTGCCGGAATTGTCCCGGCCTCCTTGGAATTGATGGATCAGACTGCCATTGCATGCATTGAAGAGGCCATGCACATGGGCCTGCAGACAGACGTGGCTGCATCCCTGATCATCGAAACCGATGGTACAGATGAACAAACCGTCCTGCGGGAGATCGAGGCAGCTGCCAGGATCTGCCAGGAAAATGGAGCGCGTTCCGTAAAAATGGCAAGGAACGAAGCGGAACGCGGCAACCTGTGGAAAGCCCGCCGCTCCATCTCTCCGGCGCTTGCACGTCTTGCACCCAACAAAATGGGTGAAGACATCACGGTACCACGCAGTGCCATTCCTGAAGTAGTCCAGCGATTGCGCACAATCAGCACCAATCACGGCTTGCCCATTGCAATTTTTGGCCACGCTGGAGATGGAAACCTGCATCCCAATATCCTGTTCGATAAACGCCAGCCCGATCAATGGGAAAAGGCTGAGAAAATGGTGGGCGAAGTTTTTGCCGCTTCCCTGGCCGTGGGCGGCACCCTCTCAGGAGAGCACGGTGTGGGCGTGATGAAACGACCCTATCTTGAAGGTGCCCTCGGACCATTATCGATCGAGATCCAACGCAAGATCAAACAGGCTCTCGATCCGCTGAATATCTTGAACCCCGGGAAAATATTTCCGGATAAAGCCCAACCTTAGGAGAGTGGAAATGCCAGAACAAAGTGCTTATGTCCCTGTCAAGAAATTGGTTGATTTCATGGTCGCTGCCTTGCTTTAGATGGGCGTTCCGATAGATCCGTAAAGGATGCCCAAATACAAATGCCCTTTCCCCGCGGATCGGGCATTTCCAATAAGATACGGCAAGTCCTCTACCAACAGGATTTAAGTTTCCAGGATCAATTTCCCCATAACCGAAATATCATACCCGGGCATGGACATGACCGCCGCGCGGAATTCCCTTCCAGCAATAACATCGAACAGAGGCGCCAAAAGGTCGCTTTCCGCGTGGACCTTTGGAATGACCAGGTCGTAGCGTTCCTGGAACAATGGGAGAAAGTCCAGCTCGAGCGCCTGGGCTGCGGCCGCAATCCCAAGACCGCAGTCGGCACGCCCCGAGGCAATAGCCGCAGCAACGCCCAGATGGGTATATTCCTCCTGGTTGTACCCCCGGATGGATTCAGGGGATATTCCATTCAAGCTCAGGTGATAATCGAGTAAAACCCGCGTCCCTGCTCCGCGCTGCCGGTTCACAAAGCGGATTCCGGGATTGCTGATATCGGCCAGTTTTTTTATATTCCTGGGGTTTCCCCTTTTTACCAAAAACCCCTGTTCACGCAACAGCAATGCCACCAGGCGGACCGGGATTCCCGGCAAATATTGGGGCAGATAGGTCACATTGTATTCACCAGTTTCCGGGTCAAGCAGGTGCGAACCGGCCAGATGCGCCTCGCCGCGTGACAGGGCAACCAAGCCACCCTGCGAGCCCACATTGGCCGAGACCAGCCGGCGGTCGCGCCCGGCCAGGAATTGGGCCAGCACATCAAGNGTCAGGTCATGCGAACCAATGCAAAAGATCGTCCGTTCAATGTCGGTTTTCCGGGTATAAAGCTGCACCGACACCGTCTCACCTGCTTCTGCACCCTGTACACCGCGCGGCAACACCAACAGCCCATCTGCATGAATAAGCGAAGTGATGATCCCGGCGCCGCGTGCCAGAGGCGCAGCCATTGTAGCTTCCCCGACCTTTCCCAGGACCATACGTATATAGTCA
>JGI20214J51088_10002573_pt1 | contig 12031 bp, 8 predicted proteins | sample WetSurMetagenome_FD_51088 | JGI IMG/M metagenome (IMG submission 51088)
CTCTTTCACGAGGCTATGATGATAGAACCGACTGAAAATGAGAGCAAAGAGACGTTAGACAGCTTTATCGCCGTGATGAAAAAGATTGCTGATGAGGCTGTATCCGACCCGGAAAAGGTGAAAACCGCTCCGCACGTCACTCCCGTAAGAAGACTGGACGACGCGTTGGCTGCCAAACACCCGATAATAACATACAAAGAACTTATTGAAGATACTACATGCATTCGGAACTGATTATTATAGGTGCTGGCCCGGGCGGATACGAAACCGCCGTGTCTGCTGCCAAACAAGGTAAACATGTAACGATATTTGAAGCAGGCGCCTTAGGCGGCACTTGCCTCAATGTCGGTTGTATTCCTACAAAATGCTTTTGCAGAAATGCTGAAATCATCGATAACTTGAAAGAAGCATCATCATTCGGAATTGACGAACTATCGTACACCTTTAACTTCGCCAAAGTTATTGAGCGTAAAAACGCTGTGGTATCACAGTTGCAAACCGGCGTTGCCACATTACTTAATAATCCGCTTATCACTCTTGTCAACTTTAAAGCATCTTTCAAAGATCAGAATACCGTAACGGCTAATGGTGAAGAATATACTGCCGACAAGATTATCGTTGCTACCGGCTCCGAACCTAAGTTCCTTCCAATAGAAGGTGCACACTTGCCAAACGTTCTCACATCCGATGACTTATTAAGCATCGACCATGTGCCTGCAACACTATGTATAATAGGTGGAGGAGTAATAGGATTGGAGTTCGCAAGCATATTCAACAGCTTCGGTTCGCAAGTAACTGTTGTAGAATTTTGCAAAGAAATACTTCCCAACTTCGACTCGGACATTGCCAAACGTCTGAAGCAAGTGCTTAGTAAAAAAGGCATCAAATTCTTTACGTCTGCCGCTGTGAAGAAGATAAGCAATGGTGAAGAAGACATTATTGTTGAATTTGAGCAAAAAGGTAAAGTACAAAAAGTTGCATGCGAAAAAGCTCTAATGGCAGTAGGTCGTAAACCTGTATTACCGGAAGGACTGAATGAAGCAGCCGTCAATTTTAATGTCCACGGCATTGAAGTGGACGACAAATTCCATACCACATCACCAGCTGAAATATACGCCATAGGCGATGCAAACGGCAAGTGTATGTTAGCACACGCAGCCACAGCGCAAGGCAAATTCGTGCTTGGTGAAAAAGTAAATTTGGATGTAATTCCGGCAGCAGTGTTCACCAATCCCGAAGCTGCAATGGTCGGGATCACTGAAGACTCCGCAAAACAGCAAGGCATAGAGACTATAATAAAGAAGTCATTCTTCCGCGTTAACGGAAAAGCCCTGGCAATGAACGAACCTGACGGAATGGTTAAGCTCGTAATATCAGCCAAGGATAACAAGATATTAGGTTGTCATATATTCGGACTTCACGCAGCAGATTTGATACAAGAAATATCCGACTTAATGTGCGAAGGTGCAACAATTGATGAGTTTGCCACCATGATACATGCTCATCCCACATTAGGGGAAGTATTGCACGACGCAACACTGTAATTTAAGATAAAACTTCTTAGTTGTCACAGCGTGATAAGCCAATAAAGCGATATGTAGTTTGGATATATCGCTTTTTTACGACTTAAAAATCATTCTCTTCAACAAAAGGCTCCGTCTATTATTTATTGTCTTTTATGTTCATCCAATATTTGTATTAGCACAATACAACACACACCATTTTGTGCCAAGTTTTGCGTCTGGCATAAACATTGCTCGTGATGATGACTTATATAAAATCCACCATATCGCACAAAAAAAGCACATATTTTGTCTGTTAAACAATATAATTCCTTAATTTTGTCACTTTACAAACATCATTAATTTGTTTTTTCTTATTACTAGGAAATACATTTTTATCGTTATGTTAGTCTTTTATGTTTCATTTAACTTGCATTAAATTGGTAAAATAGTTATGGACTTCTCAGATGACAAAGTATTATTAAAAGGCATTAAATCGGGTGACAATCGAGCATTCGAATATCTTTTTAAGGCTTATTATCCACGCTTACATGGATATGCAATTCGTTTTATAAATGATGAAAATACAGTCCAAGATATTATACAGGAATGTTTTATGCATCTATGGGAAAAACGTGCTGCTTTATCTGCTATTTCTATTACCTCGTTGTTATTTTCAATGGTACGTAACGGCTGTCTGAATTATATGAAACATTTGGAGATTGTAGAAAAATATCAGATTGATGCAAAGATGGATGGTGAGGAACGTTTGTATTATACCGATTTTTTTTTAGATGCTGAACATAAGCTTTTGTATGATGAATTAAAAGAACAAATCAATGTGGTTATTAATAATCTTTCTCCACGTTCAAGGGAAATTTTTATTATGAGTCGTTTTAAGGGATTAAAGAATAGAGAAATTGCTGAAAAGTTAAATATATCTACAACTGCTGTTGAAAAACAGATATCTAAAGCTTTACATTGCTTCTCCGACTACTTTGAAAAGAAGTATCCGCTAGATATATACATAATTATAATAGCGTGGTTCATCAGTTAAAATAGATGTCATTATTAAGATATTATGAAGCAGAAAATATTTTTTCTGCTTTTTTTACATTTTTGGGGTTGGGTAAATACGAATAAACTTGTTATAACATATAGAAATGAAAATCATGGAAGACACAAATAATATCCGAAATTTAGTTTTTCAGTATTTCAGCGGAACAATTGCAGCTGCCTATGAAAAAATTTTGTTTGAATACATCAAACAAAATAAGCATAATTATGATAAATTTAGGCATTGGGAAAAAGAATGGCTACGCATAGTTCCTTCTAGTAAACAAGTTGATAAGGCTTGGGAAAACTTGGAATATCAATTGCGTATACGTGAATCTATTTCAATACCGATACAATCTCATGTCCATAGGAAATGGAAGCAGATAGTGAGTATTGCAGCTGTATTAATCTTCTTATTGGTCGGTTCTTTTTGCTTGAAGTTTGCTTTGTCTTCAGGCGTAACTGAGAACTATTTTGTTTGTCAAGCTCCTTATGGAAGCAAAACCAGAGTATTTCTTCCTGATGGTACGTCTGTTTGGTTAAATGCCGGTTCTACAATAAAATATTCGAATAAATTTAATTTCAAAAACCGGTTGGTAGAACTGAATGGTGAAGGTTATTTTGAAGTGTCAAAACATAATGGTGCAACATTTACCGTTCACACAAGGGGATATAATGTCGTTGTGAAAGGAACGAAATTCGATGTCTCGGCTTATTCCGATGATTCCTATGTATTAACATCATTGTTTGAAGGAAAAGTTGAGATAGATTGTAAACAAATTAAAACGAATATTGTTCCTGGTCAATCTGCAATGTTTGATTTAAAAACTGGACGATTAACATTGAATAAAATGAATGTAGACCAATCCAAATCATGGATTGAAAATAAAATTGATTTTGATGATATTACCGTTAAAGAGTTAATCAAAAAACTTTCTCGTCAATATGCTGTAAATATTCAACTTAAATCAGAAAAAATAGGCGCTTTGAGGATTTGCATTTCTCTTAGAAATAAAGAGACAATTGAAGAGGTAATGAAAGGATTGAAGCAGGTCATTCCGATAAAAGTAAAGCATAACGGCAAGAACATATATATAATGTAATACTAATGTTAAATAAAAACTTAAAAACGATGAAAAACAAACAAAAAAGAAAACTTTTGTTAATTCTTTTTGTTCCATTGCTTCTTGGTACAGCTAGTCTGAATGCTCAAACAGTAAGTAAAACATTCCGACATGAAACTTTGAAGAATGTGCTTAAAGAAGTGGAACGACAAACAAAAATGTCTGTTATTTATAAAGTTGGTGAAGTCAACGAGAATAAAGACGTTTCAGCTAGTTTTAAAAAAACTCCTTTGCGAGAAGTATTGTCTGATGTTTTGGATGAAGATTTGGGATTCGAGATTCAAAACAAGATTATTATCATTCACAAAAAAAGCTCTTCGATGAAAAAAGTCTTGAATCAGAAACAAGGTAATCAAATCGATAAAAAGCTTATTAAAGGAAAGATAGTAGATGATAAGGGAGAGCCGATTTTTGGAGCAAATGTTGTTGTAAGAGGCAACAAAGTAGGTACAGCGAGTGATGTTAACGGTGAATTCGAAATTGAAATATCAGGTTCAGGTGAGCTTGTTATCAGTTATATAGGGTATAAGGATATACAAGTACCTATTACGCGGAAATCGTATTATACTATTAGCCTATTAGAAGATAGAAAACTTTTGAATGATGTTGTTGTTGTTGGATATGGAACTCAGAAAAAAGTGAATTTGACAGGCTCGGTAGCCAGTGTTACAGATAAGTCTCTGGACAGTAGGCCTATAACACGGGCTTCTGATGCCTTGGCCGGGTTGGTAAGCGGTGTTACGGTGAGCCAATCTGAAGGAAGACCAGGAAGTGACGGAGCTACGATCAGGGTTAGAGGGCAAGGAACATTTTCTTCTGCTGGATCCGATCCTTTAGTATTAATTGATGGATTATCAGCATCTTTTGATGATATTGATCCTAATAATATAAAAAGTATTTCGGTGTTGAAAGATGCTGCATCTGCTGCAATTTATGGAACAAGAGCGGCCAATGGTGTCATCTTGATAGAAACAAAAAGAGGGCAAAAGGGGAAAACGCAGGTTTCTTATAACGGATATTTCGGCTGGCAAAAAGCTTCTGAATTACCCGATTTTGTTAGCTCCTCTATTTATGCTCAAATGAAAAATGAATCAGATGTAAATCAAGGAAAACATCCTTCATATTCCGATGATGAAATAAAACTTTATAGAAACGGCTCTGATCCTGATAATTATCCGAATGTAAATCATTTAAAAGATTTAGTCACCTCAGGTTCAGGATTTCAAACTGGGAACAATATTAGTTTTACTGGTGGCGGAGAAAATTTTAGCTATCTATTATCTTTAGGATATTTGCATCAACTTGGTATTGTAGCCCGGGATTCTTATAATAAATATAATTTCCAATTTAATCTCGATAATCAGATAACCAGGACCTTACATCTAAAGGCTGATATAGGTGGATATACCGGAGTTCAAAAAGAACCTCGTAGTGATGATTCAAATGTAGATAGAATGATCGGCTTTGCTGTTCGCGAACCCGCAATTATTGCTGGACGCAAGTCTGATGGTACTTATGGCTATCAAGATAATTTTTGCCCTGAAGGCTGGCTGGATTCATCTTCTTTTTCAAATAGGAAGAGTAATCAATTTATGGGTGGAATAGAATTGGAGTGGAATCCGATAAAAAATTTCTATTTAAGTGCTAAAGGAGGATATAAGTATTATAATTATTATGATAAAGATTATGTATCTGAACTTGTATATGATGCCAATAAAACTTATACTCCTAACAATCTAACAGTTTATAATGGATGGAATACATTGGTTACCCTTCAGTCTTTAGCACGTTATAGTGTAGATTTAAATAGTCACCATATTGCTATATTAGGTGGCGTTTCGCAAGAAGAATATAAAAGCAGTTGGGGATCAGGTTATAGAAAGAACTTTCCTAATGATGAACTTTATGAGTTGAATGCCGGTTCAACGACTGGTCAAGTGGCAACCGGATCTGCAACAGAATGGGCTTTGCGCTCTTTCTTCGGACGTGTAAATTATTCGTACAAGGGACGCTATTTGTTTGAAGCAAATGCTCGATATGACGGGACATCACGTTTCCCGTCAGATAGAAGATGGGGCTTTTTCCCTTCCGTATCGGCAGGTTGGAGATTGTCTGAAGAATCTTTCATAAAAGATAATTTAACCTGGATTGATAATCTTAAGATTAGAGCATCTTGGGGACGATTGGGTAATCAAAATATAGGCAATTATCCATATCAAAATGTCTTATCTCTGGGGCAAAATTATCCTTTTGGCAATTCAATGTCATCAGGTGCATCCGTAACCACTTTAGCAAATTCAAAAATAACTTGGGAGAAAACGGATGTAACTGATTTAGGATTTGATATGACTGTTTTGAAAGGAATGTTTGATGTTGTCTTTGATGTATATAATAAGAAGACCTCTGATATTTTATATAAAATAGAGACCTCTAGTGTTTTGGGCATGACACCGTCAGAAGTTAATTCTGCTTCCGTTAGAAATAAAGGCTTGGAAATGGCTTTAAATTATCATACTAAAATAGGAAATGTGCAAATTGGTGTGTCTCCAAATTTCTCATATACAAAAAATGAGGTAGTGTCATTAGGTAACGGATTGAAACAAGATATTAATGATGGACTGTTTGTTGGAAAATCTTTGGGAGCCATATATGGCTATGTAGCAGATGGCTTATTTGTGGATCAAGCAGATATTGACAGCTACGCTCCGCAACCATATTCGGCTGAACCTGGTTTTATTCGTTTAAAAGATATAAGCGGAGCCGCTGGAACTCCTGATGGAACCGTAGATGCAACCAATGATAGAAAGGTGATAGGCTCTACTTTGCCTAAGTATACATATGGATTGACATTTAATGCAGAGTATAAAAACTTTGATTTATCTTGTCTGTTATCAGGAATGGGAGGATATAAGAATATTATGAGTTCTTATCAGGCTTATGCCTTTTATAATAGTGGAAACATACAAAAATGGCAGGTTAAAAACAGATGGACGACAGAGAATCCGAGTAGAAATGCTAAGTATATTAAATTGACCTCTTTGTCGGGAGGCTCAGGAGTATTGCAGACTTCAACTTATTGGTTACGCAATGCCTCTTTTTTAAGAGTTAAAAATATTCAGTTAGGTTATACAATACCTCAATCTTGCATTAGCAAGCTTGGTATTAGTCAATTGAGAGTGTATTTTAGTGGACAGAATCTTTTCTGTTTAAAGAGCTTCTACAAAGGTTGGGATCCTGAAATGTCTTATTCTACAGGAGATCAACCAAGCTTTTATCCCATAACAGCTGTTTATACTTTTGGATTAAATATTAAATTTTAATAATACTATGGATATGAAAAAAAGAGTATTAATAATAAAAGGGAACATTGCTTTTATTCTAATAATAATAAGTATATTTTCTTCGTGCTCAAATGACATTTTTGATAAGCAACCGTTAGATCAAGTTTCAGATGGAACATTCTGGAAAACTGAAGATGATGCAAAATTAGCCTTAACAGGCTGTTACTATACCTGGGGCGGAGGTTGGACCGGAGAAAATTTTTGGGATCCTCGATCTTTAATTCATTTGGATTTGATGGCCGGAAATGGATCTGAAAAGGAAGGCTATCCTGATAGAGTTACAGATGGAACATTATATTCCGGTTATTGGGTTATACATGACTATTGGGCTCATTCTTATGAAAAGATAGCAAAGTGTAATAATTTTTTGCAACATATTGATAATTGTTCGATAGATGAAAAAGAGAAAGCGATCTATAAGGCTGAAGTAAAAACACTCCGTGCTTATGAATATTTCAATTTAGCTCTATATTATGGAGGTGTGCCATTAGTCACAAAAGTTTTAACAATACAGGAAGCTAATTCTGTATCAAGAAATACAAGGGATGAGGTTTGGGCCTTTTGCGAGACGGAATTGAAAGAAGCAGCTCAAGTATTGCCTGACAGCCGTTCGAGTAGTGAGTTGGGACGAATGACATCAGGCGCTGCTCTTGGAATACTTGGTAGAATACAAATGGCTGAGAAACAATGGACTGACGCCGAAACTACTTATAAAAAAATTATGGATCAGGGAATATATGCAATTGACCCTCGTTTTGATGAATTATTCACAGAGTCTGGAGAAAATAGTAAAGAAATAATTATGCGTTCCGATTATGTACAAAATGATTATTCTCATGTCATTTTACAATATATTTACCCTGAAGCATGGGGCGGTTGGCATCAATTTTCGCCATATAATGAACTCGTAAAACAATTTGAGTGTACAGATGGTAAACCTATCAGTCAATCTTCTCTCTATAATGAAAACTCGCCTTATGAGAATCGCGATCCGAGATTACTTTATACAATACTTGTTAATGGGATCTCAAGTTTTAAAGGCAAACTTTTTGTATCAACACCAGGTTCTTCATCACCTGATAGGCTAAATAAATATTCTCAATGGTCGGGATATTGTATTCGTAAATTCATGGATGAGAATTTTAATGGGAATTTGCAAAATTATGGATATGATTTCCCTTTAATTCGATATGCAGAAGTATTATTGGGTTATATTGAATCAAAATTGGAAGCTGGTGAAACAATCACTCAGACTGATTTGGATATAAGTATTAATCTGGTGCGTGGACGTGCTTGTGTGAATATGCCGAAAATTACGGAAACAAACAGAGATGCTCTTCAAGTAATCGTGCGTCGTGAACGTCGTGTGGAATTAGCTTTTGAGGGTGAACATTATTATGATATATTAAGATGGGGAACAGCAGCAGAAGAATTGAACCATCAGTTTACAGGGATGAAGTTAACTACTAATCCTAAAAATTATACTGATTATCCTGTTGATGAAAATGGCTATTTCTTAGCGCAGAAGCGTAACTTTAAAAAAGGAATAAATGAGTTGTGGCCTATACCGTTGTCAGAAATTCAGATTAACTCTAATTTAAAGCAAAATCCGGGTTATTAAATATAATAACATAAATGCACTTACCAGTATAAGCGCACATAAAGAAGTATGCGCTTATGCTGGTTTTTGGGGTTCTTTTGCAATTTAATTGAAAAGAATTTTATCTAGAACCAATTTCCTTTTCAGTAACTCTATTTTTGCTCTCCCATACGTAGACCTTTTTACTTCATTGAGCTTATTTACATATCCTTCTACAATACCATTGGAAACATTAAAGATGATGTAATGCTACCATACGTTATACCTTTTCTGAATGCCCAATCATCAACTCCTATGTTTTTTACGCTATCTCTTGGATTTATACTCATACGATGGATATCTCGCGAAATAGTCGTATTGCTAAGAGGTATTCCTACTGTTCGGATGAGTCTTTTTGCCTTATTTGAAGAACATAACAATCCATGTCCAACCACCATTATCTCACATCTTCTGGTTCTTCTTCTATATCTAAACACTTCATTTCCTGGCTGCTCTGCAAAAGTCTTTTTACCACACATGGGATTTTGACAGAAAAACTTTCTTGTTTGAATATGCAAAATTACATGCTTATCTAAAGTTGATAGATTCGTAATGACTCTATTATATTTACTATGGACTTTAAAACTTTTCTTATCACAATAAGGACATAAACCATAATTGAGATTAGTCTTTTTCAACTAAATTGCAAAGGAACCACACTATTCAGTATAAGACACTTTGGTAGCCTTCGTCTTTGTTCGCATAAAGACGAAAGTACATCAAGCGGACAAGCCGGCAAATCGTTTTTTTGCCAAAATTAATTACTACAATGTTGGAAAAACGAACAAAGATTTGCTCCAATATAGCCTCTGTCTTCAAAAAGGCTGCAATCATGATATTCATATTTTACATCCTGCAAATAATTTATATCATGTACACCGGCTTTGGTCATATCAAAATATACTTATAATCAACAATATGTGCAACTTTTTAAAACTCATCTTTTTATTTATTTAATTCCGCCAACGGATATAATGTAATTAAAAAATAACATAAAAAAACTCATATTTTTATGTTACGGATGATGCAAATGATATGCCAACTATCTACGGATGATATTTATTTGTCCGTCTCTCATCACAGCCTCAACGACGCGATTATTGGATGCATGTAAACGAAAATGAACATTCCACGTCTTAGGCCAAGCAGGGAAGAACAAAAGATGCCCGTCATCGGATTCTTGCAAAAGCATTTCCTGTAACCCTATCATGGCTGAACTACCGCGATTATGATCGGGGGCCCAATCATAACCCTTCTCCCAAAAGGCGGGAAAACGATAAGGTCCGGAATGCAATTTTTGTTTTGTTAAGCGCGCGGCTTCATCTGTAAGCCCTAAACATGCAGCCCAAATGTTATATTGTTTCCAACCTACATAGGAATTATTGTTTACGGCTACCGGATCCTTTAAATATGTGTTGCGGCCAATATTCAGTCCGCTGTGCCCCAAGCCATAGATACGCCACGGAAATACAGGATATAATTGCGGTGTTTCCACGTTTTGTATCCTCTCCCAAGTTACAGCAGGAGCAATACATGTGTCTCCTTTGATAACACGCAACGGTATGTCAGGTATATGGCTCAGCATAAGCGAGTCTTTGCCCCACGTGCGCAATACTGTTTTCAATGCAGCTATCGTTGACGACGGATTATATGCCATCTTATATGTTTCACAGCCGGATGCAGGGTAAAGTATGAACTTACCGTTTCCGTCAAGTTCCTTTATTCCGCGATGCTGCGCCAAATATCTGTAATGAGCATCAAAGAAATGAACACTTTCGTTGATAAGCGGTTCGTACTTGGTTATATCAATGCCTCCGTAATTATGTGCGTCAAGTATCATTTGGCAAAACTCAAGAACCGTATCCCATGTGTACTCAAGCCATGTATTATATTCAACTCCATTATCAAACCAAACAGGGCGTTTCGAACCATATTCAGCAGGATTAGGCAGTCCGAAGTTCTCTATTTGCTCTGCGAAACAAGCGCCGTCGTGCCCCCAATAAGCTTTAGTGCGTGCAACGGCTGAAGGTAACAGTCTAAGATATGTACCAAATTCGGATTGCATCATATCATAGTCGCCGCTCTTCAACATAGGCCAATAAACAAGTCGTTGATTTTGGGCAGTCATTGTCCCTCCTCCCCAATTGCGGTAATCGGGAGTGAAACGATATGCCGAATCTACATACACAGGGTCAAAGGTGAAAAGTCCTCCGTTGAATTTTGTAGGCCACTTGCCATAAGCATTGCATCCGAGCATGTAGCGGAAAAGTGTGTAATTGCGTGCTATTTCCGCCGCTTCTCCATCAGATTCAATGAAACTCCGCTGCCAATAATCATGCCACCAACGGGCAGACCGTTCACGGCTTTTTGCAGCATCCGGTTTCATGCTATCAACCGAATGTTGCCAAGTGGCAACCGGTTCTTGCCCCGAATGCATGGCTATGGCGACGACAATATTTTTTATCGGGTGCCGTGATTGGTAATTCCATGCTTGACAATCGGTCGATGCATAAACGCCCTTACTTGTACCTGCATATTGCAAATCGGAAGTCAACAGTTTGCCGCCGAATACCAGTCCGCCAATAGGATTATACAACAAAGACTTAACGGTATCAAGCGACTCACGGTGTACGGTGTAATCAAATACTGTGTTTTGTCCGTTATCGTGGAAAAATGTAATCGAAGAATGGTTTGGCATAATAGAATCATGTTGCGTATAACAATTCTTCGGCAATAACCATTTGTATGAACATTGTTGCGCTTCGGCCTTGGTTATCAGCCGGTCTTTGTAACGCCAGCTTTCATAGCTTAATGATACGGTTTCACGTTTAGCATTCTTTATCTCAACATATACCATTGGAGAATAAACATCAGCCCATAAACTGATAGTAGTTCCTCCGGCTTTTATTTCTACCGAACCGTCTTTCAAATGAAGAATCTGCTTAAAATCCGTTGCTCTAAGAAAAGGATTCGGAGAAAGGCGAAGGCGAAAGCGTCCGGCTTTCAACAATGTATTGTTCTCATCGAACATTCCGCTGCGCGACAAATAAAACAATACATCGCCATGTTCCACCCATACATTCATGCCTATGTCTCCACCACCGCACGGCATTGAGCCAGAGGAATTAGCACTTGGAGAAGTCCATACATAATCGCCAGGCACGTAATCGCCTGCAAAGGCAAACGACACGACGAACAACAACAGGCATAAAATAATCGAACGCTTCATAGGCACAACACTTATTACCAATTATCAGAACGGAAGGATGAAACCGGCAATCCGTCGCAATATAAATCTCCGTCTACATAATTATGAAATGCATAACGCACTGCTACGGGATTTTTCACTTCATCGCTCTTGACATACAT
>JGI20214J51088_10002574_pt1 | contig 12030 bp, 10 predicted proteins | sample WetSurMetagenome_FD_51088 | JGI IMG/M metagenome (IMG submission 51088)
CCTTGATTTCAAAACCATTCAATTTCTTAAATGAAAACATTGAGCCATAAAATTAGAAATAAAGAGCGTATTTACGATAAAACTTTAAATTGTGCTAAGGTCAGAGAAAAGGTGCAAACTAGTGTATTGCAGTTTTGTTGCCGGGGTCTCCTAGCCAGGCAGGGAGCAAGCCTGGAGATGTTTGCATAAAGCAAGCACCAATCAGCTTGTGGCCTCTCGGGGCCACGGGGGTTCAAATCCCCCTCCCGGCGCCATTTTATTACTGGTCAGGGGCAATAGAAACTAGTTATGCCGAAAATAATCTCAATTTTAGATAAAAACGAAAGGCAATCTAGAAAAAGTTAACGTCATTTTAGAAAAAGAAATGAGGAAAAGAGGAAAAACCGGTTCTACTCTTCCTCATCTACGTTTAGAAAACGCCTTATGGTTGCCATGATTCCCTTCAGTCCCTTATCAGTTAAGGGCGGATCGTAGGGAATTCTGAGTACATCCCAGCCTTGAGCAATTAGAAGGCTATCGATTTCCTCATCGCGTTCAATTTGTTTGTCTTTTCTATGAACTGGGTTGCCATCTAAGTAGACGATTTTGCGTTTTTCCATCCAGCAAAAGTCGGGAATGGTTGATTTTAGGATAATGGGNTGCTGCGTTACCATGCCGCCGGTTAATCCGGACATGCTTAGGGATTTGAAAACTTCGATTTCTGCCCTGCTGACTTTGGGATGCATACGTTCTTTATAACTCAAAGATACTCACGAAAGGAAGCATGGTATCTTGCCTTAATAAATTATGTATTAAAAACCGCTTGACTAAACTATGAATGTAGTAACCAAAAGTAGGCTTGACGGACCGCCCGTGCTAACCTAAGACACCCATCAAGAATAGCTCCCTAATCCTTCTTTAGGGCAGAAGTGACGTATGTCATGGTTAACGGCTAACCCGTCAAGCGTGGGGTTTACCTCTTGGATGGCTATTTTCTCGCAATCTAACAATTATTCGCCGACTATAAATGGTGTTGTGACTGTATTCTTGTAACAACAAGCATGCGAGAGCACCCTTGCCACTTAAGGGCTTAAAAGTGGCAAATGACTAATAATTAGCAATTGTAGATTTGACATACAGGCTTATTTCTCGTTGCCTTTCAAAACAGTGAATGTTAATCTTTATGTATCTATCAATTTTATTGATGGAAAAAGAATTATGACAAAGGCATTAGATCTTTAAAAATCCAACTTTGCGCTTAAACATCATACTACCAGTCGACAAATAAAATCTGATCCGCAAAGCGCAAGTATCAAAAAATTATTAAAGAGAGAAAATTTTGTTTCTTTATGCGTCAATTTTTCTAGGAGATGCTGGCGTGGTGGAGTATTCTTTGAGTTTCTCTGCCATTTCCCGCAGTTGCTTATCAACCATGTAATTGACTGTGCCTTCGTCGTAGGTTCCGTCTGCTCTGCGCTCTCCTGCTTTAGTTCCTGTGAGTACTTCTATGCCTTCATCGATTTTTTTAACCGAATAGATGTTGAATTTGCCGTCTTTTACGGCTTCAACTACTTCTTCTTTAAGCATCAGGTTCTGTACGTTACTGTCAGGAATAATCACACCTTGTTGCCCTGTTAGGCCTTGGGCTTTGCATACTTCAAAGAAGCCTTCGATTTTCTCGTTTACTCCGCCGATGGCTTGGACCTCTCCCTTCTGGTTAACGGATCCTGTGACTGCTAGGTTCTGTTTTATTGGTAATCCGCTGAGTGAAGAGAGGATGGAGTAGAGTTCGGTGCTTGATGCGCTGTCGCCTTCGACGCCTTCGTAGTTCTGCTCAAAAACTAAGCGTGCGGAGAGACTCAAAGGCTTATCTTTTGCGTACTTATCGTTGAGGTAGCCGCTGAGAATCAGGACACCTTTGGTGTGTATAGGGCCGCCCATTTTNGCTTCCCGTTCAATGTCCATAACACCTTCCCTGCCGAGTCCAATGCTTGAAGTTACACGTGAAGGCATGCCAAAAGCAAAGTCGCCCAGTCCCATGACGGATAGACCATTGACTTGCCCCACTTTCTTCTCCACTGTGTCGATGAGGAAGAAACCTCGGGTAATCATTTCCTGAATTTTTTCTTGGATAAGTTTAGAGCGGTAGATCTTTTCTTCTATAGCTTTCTTTACATGGACTCCGGTTATATGTTCGGAATTGTCTTGTGCCGCGTAATAGTTTGATTCTCGGACTATATCTGCAACTACGCTAAACTGGGTCGACAATTTGTACTGGTCCTCTATGATTCTGGAACTATACTCTACTATTTTTGCTAGACCGCTACCGTCAAGATGTTTGAGTCTCTCTTTCTCGCAGAGTCCGCAGATAAACGCGCCGTACTGTCGCACTTTTTCATCTGTTCGGGGCATCGTCGTGTCGAATTCTGCTTTTATCTTGAAGAGCTCTTGGAAATCTGGGTCTAAGCTGAACATAAGTTGGTAGAGATACGGTGTGCCAATTAGAATAACTTTGGCGGTTAATGGGATGGGCTGGGGCTTGAGTGTTTTAACGCTTAGAAAGCCGTAGCGCTCTTCAGGTTCTTCAATGGACATTTTTGCGTCTCTGATGTCGCGTTTTAAGCCGTCGTATGAAAGCGGGTTTCGAAGAAGGTCCTCGACTGGTACAATTAGGTAGCCGCCGTTGGCTCTATGTATCGCTCCGCCCCTTATCATGCTGAAATCGGTGGTAAGGGCGCCGAACTGTGCTTCTTTCTCGGTTCTGCCGAGTAGGTTGTGATATGTTGGGTTGGTTTCCACCACGACTGGCGCACCTGCAGTGTTAGAGTTGTCTATGATGAGGTTTACCTCGTATTTCTTGTAGGGTTCCTCTCTTATCCAAGGCATCGGAAAGGGNATTTGCTGTTCGGGGTCGCCNCGCCTTATAAACTGCTGCAGATTGTCCAAGATTTCGTTTTCTACCTCTTTGAGGAAATTAGTAACTTCAGAGTTAATACGATATTTCTCCATGAGACTTTCCACTTGGTTTCCAAGTGCGTAGAGGGCAACTTCCTTGTTGAGCTTCTTTAGGGCTTCATGGATTTTACGTTCCATATCAATTAATTGACGCATTGTGTTTCGAAATTCAGTTTCTAGTTTTTCCCTTTTTTCATTAATTTTGTCCTTCGTTTTTTGAGGTAGTGCTAGCATTTCTTCTTCGCTAAGTGGCTTGCCATCCAGCACTGGAACAAGCAGAATGCCGATTGGGGTGGTTTGAATTACTAATCCTTCACGTTGGGCTTTTTCACTTATCTCATCAATTAGCTGTTTGCGTTGGTTCTCTAAGCCCTTGATTGTTGCGTCCCTTCTAGCAACGTAGTCTTCGCTTTCGAAAGCCTTTGGAAGCGCGGTTTTTACATTCTCGATAAAGTTTTTCATTTCCGCACGGAATTCTTTGCCTTTTCCTGCAGGCAACTCTATGGCCTTTGGTTCATATTGGTTGCCAAAATTGTTCACATAACACCAGTCAGCTGGAACGGTCTGGGTTTTAGCTTGAGCTTCAACAAAAGTTCTAACCGCAGTTTTTCTGCCTGTTCCAGGGTAACCAGCCACAAAAACGTTAAAGCCATGGTCTTTTATCCCCAACCCAAAATTTAAGGCTCGTACAGCTCTTTCTTGACCTACAATTTCGTCAAGCGGAATAAGTTCCTTGGTAGATTCACAGTGTAAAAAATTAGCGTCACAAACATTCCTTAACTTTTCAACTGGTAATTGATTAACCATAACAAAAAGTCTCCCATAACTTATTTAGAAAACACACACTTTTAACTTTTAACCCTTTTCCACCAAGCGGTAATATACTTTGAAGTGAGGCAGTTTTGTGTAAAATTAGCAATAGCTTAAAAGCCGCGATGAACAAGCACAGGATTACTGGTGAGGACAAATAGATAATTGGAAAATTGTTAACAAAATCGCTAAAATATTTGGCATAATACTCGCGGTATTCTCTGCGTTGGTCGCAATTGCAAATTATGAATTGGTAACGATTATGTATTCTTCGCCTCCTCCGACAAGTTTCATTGTTTTGAATATCTTAACAGCAACGACTCCGTTCATAGTTTCCGCCGCTCTCTCATTTACAGTAGCAATCGTTACCACGAAGCCGTCAGAACCAACAGAAAAAATACCCGAAGCCCAAAACAAATTAAACGTAGATGCCGAAGAAACAACGCACTAACGCATTTACTTTCTCTTTTCTTTTTTGATTTCTTTCTCAATTGAAAAGTCTTCTTAGCTATTCATTGCAATGTTTAGCCAATTGATTGTACTCTGCCAACTTTGCCGTCTATTAAGCGCACTTTTATTCCATGTGAGTGAGTTGGGCTGCTAGTGAGGATGTCTTTAACAGTACCCTCAGTTAATTTGCCACTCTGCTGGTCCTGCTTCAAAACGATTTTCACTCGTATGCCTTGCTTGATTTGGGTCCTTGGAGGTTGCATTTGCGGTACTAACTATCTCGCCTCTTATAGGGAATTCTATGGTAGAACCACAATGCACTAAAATTGCTCTTTAGATTAGTCTTATGAAGCGCTGTATTATGTCTTGGTTTCGTACTTCAGGGTGAAATAGGACGCCGTAGATGTTTTTTTGTTTGTGTTTTATTGCTTGGATACATTTGGTAGATTCTGCAAGTGTTTCAAAAGTTTGGCAATGCTTGACTGAGAAGTTGTGAAGCGTATATGCCTTAAAGTTCGCTTGGAAGAGAGAGTTTTCTTTTAGAGTTGAAATTTCAGCCATTCCAATCTGGAGACAAATTGTCAAAGGTTCTCCGAAAACTAGGCTAATTGTTTGCATTCCTGCGCATATGCCCAGTAGCGGTTTGGCAAATGTTTTAATCCAGTTGAACTTACCGAGCTGTTTTAGAGTTGCGTGGTCTTTTAACGCAGTTCCAGAAAGAACAACCTTGCTGCAAGTATCCAAATCTATTTGAGCGATTTCGGAAAAATGTTTAACTTCGCATTTCTCAAATGGCTGAATAACTGAGATAATGGACAGCACAAACTCGTTAAATGCCAACGAATCCTTTTTCCAGTTCATGTCGACAACAAGAATCATTTTGCTATCAACCGTGCCTTCTTAATGAGGTAGACTCCACAGTTTCCCTTCGCATCAACCATGCGATCAATGATTTCGATTTTTTTCTTAAACATGGGGGCATCCAAAACTGTCGTCTCTATTTCTCCTCCCTCGCCTGAGGGGCTGATGCCATATTGGCTTTGAAACTCCACCAATCGGGAAATCACTTGAGCATCTATTGGTATACCAAGCCATTTTTCGTCAAGTGGATAAGCGAAAATGCCTGAAATAATGATCAGGAATTTTTTGTCAACGAGAGTTTCTAAGAGCACCTTCTGGTCATGCTTCCATAATGGGTTAAAACAGAAGACATCAAGGCGGTTACAGATACGCTGAATACGGGAGGCTTGGTAAACTGATTCAACTGCTCCTGTTACTATACCCTCTATTTTGAATCTGCTTTTTGCATCAGTGATGGCTTTTTCCAAGTCTGAGAGTTCCTCTTCCTTCCTCCCTTCGGTTATCACCGAAACCAGTGGCAAACCCAACGCTTCTGCCTGAAGTTCCGTTACATCGATGTTTGGAGTGTGAAACATGTAGCTTTCTTTATTCTTGGAAACCACGGTGATTAGGCAGGTTACCTCCTCTTTTTCCGCAGCCAGATGTAAGGCAAGGGTTGAGTCTTTGCCCCCTGAGAATAGAACTCCTAATCGCATGGCTACTTAAAAGAAGAAGAGTTGTTAATATGCCTGTTTGAANAGGAAAAGAGCTAGAATTTTACGTTGCAGATGTTGGGGATGGCATTGAGTTTGCTAGCTATTTCGGTTGTGACTTTTTTGTGAAGAACATAGACTGAGATGGCGTATCCGCTGTTGCCGATTTGCCGCGAATAGTTCGCNCGTATGTTAATNTCGTTGTCGGCTAGGACTTTGTCTATGTTGGCAAATACTCCTGGAACATCCCTGTGATGTATGAAGAGAGTATGGACGGGTTTTTCTTCTACTTCTATGTTTTCACCGGCGTTAACCGAGTTGGCGAAGTCTCCGCCCAAGAGGTATCCTGAAACGACACGGGCAATCTCGGTTGAAGTTTCCTTTTGTGCTTCAATAGTTGACGCGCCCAAATGGCAACTCATAACTACGTTGTCAAGTTCTTTGAATTTATTCTTGAATTCTAAGCCGTCGGTCTTAGGCTCATCGGAGTAAACATCGGTTGCTAAACCAGCTATTTTACCCTCTTTTAGGGCATTGTACACTGCCTGTTCATCTATATTGCTGCCTCTTGATGTATTAATGAGGTAAGCGGTTTTCTTCATTTGGCAGATTTCTTTTTCGCCGATTATTACGTCTTTGCCGCCCGTGTGGATACTTATGTAGTCAGCTTTTGCTATGACTTCCTCTTTGGAAAGGAACTTTATGCCAGATTCAAGGCATGGTTTGATGTCGTAGCCTATAACATCCATATCAAAGCCGCGTTTAGCTATCTGGGCGACTTTTTGTCCGATTCTTCCGCATCCAAGAAGCCCCAGGGTTTTGTAGGCAAGTTCTGTACCTTTGAGTTTGTCCTTTTTCCAAACGGCATTTTTTAGTGAGTTGTGAGCTTGGGGAGTGTTTCTTGAGATGCTCAGCAGTAAACCTATAGTTAACTCAGCAACAGCGTTGGTGCTACCGTATGGAGCAGATTTTACTACGATACCGAATTCTGAGGCAGCTGCTACGTCGATGTTATCATAGCCTACGCCTGCTCTGCCAACAATTTTGAGCTTTCCCTTTGATCCTGCTTTTAAAATCTCGCGGGTTACTTTCGTGGCACTGCGAACAACTAAAGCGTCAAATTGTCCAATCTCAACGCAAAGAACGGCGAGATCTCTTTTTTTGGTGTCAGTTTCTATGCCTGCTTCTTGGAAGAGCTTTAACCCTTCCTTTTCTAAACCGTCATTTAATAGCACTTTCATGCGTAACAACTCGGTAAAGGTTAATTAGGAGTCTGATTGCTGTTGTGGATAATAAAGTTCTCTGAAAGAAATTCCGGCTTGTTTATGCTTTAGGTTTGGCTTTCAAAGGGGTTTTTGGTTTGGCTACCCTTGTTGATGATATATTGTAGGTTGATTTCACGTGGCAGTAGGGGCATTTTAGAGTTCGCTTGTTGCGGTAAATTAATGAGGTTATGGTTGCGCCGGGTACCCAGTGGAAGTTGAAGCTTTTTCTGCAGTTTGGGCATGTTAACCTTGAGGTGTAATGTGGACCATATCGGGGAAGCAACACAAAAAGGATTATGAATCCTATTGCTACGATTAGGAAGAGAATTGAGAGGAGATCGAAGGTCATAGTTTTCAGTGGTAAAAGGCGAAAAGTGGCTTAATTAATGTTTAGGGTAAAAGAAAATGAAATTGGTTGCTAAGTCTTTTTTATGTAATTTAAGGCTTCTTCAACGGTTTGGAACCCGTATTTTGTGCCATTAAACTCTTTCTTAAGCTCCAAAACATCTACTTTGACCTGTGTGGGTGTGCGTTTGCCTTTTATTACGTCAAGCATCAAATCGCAGAGGTGTTTTATGTCGCCTTCTCCAAATCCTCGCCTAGTTATGTCCTGGAAGCCGACGCGTAGGCCTGAGGGATTCTCTTTGGAGCTTTGGTCATCGTAAGGAAGTAGGTTCTTGTTTAGAATGATGTTTGCGTCTTCGAGGTCTTGTGCGATCTTGTTGCCACCACCGAAACTGCGAACATCAAGAGCAATCTGATGTGACCTTGTGAAGCCTTTATGTTCAGCCAAGACTTTTACGCCGTTTTCGCAGAGGTATTGTCCAGCAGTCTGAGCATTTTTAATTATTTGCCTTGCCAGTTGTGCACCAAAAACCTTCATTTCCAACGCAGCTATACTCAGAGCTGGCAATCTGCCCAGATGAGTGCTTGAAGCGCTAAGCGGGAAAACTGCGAACTGGATCTTTCTTACTGCTTTCTCCATTGCTGGACTGTCTGGGTTCCCTATTATGACTCCGCCTTGAGGCCCAGGAAAGGTTTTGTGGGTCGAGGAGGTGATGAAATCTGCGCCTTCGCGGAGTGGGTCTTGGAATTGTCCGCCTGCAATTAAGCCTAGTACATGGGAGGCATCGTAGGCGATGAACGCGCCAACTTCTTGGCACACTTCTTTTAACTCTCTAATTGGGTGCGGAAACAGAAAGAGGCTACCACCAAATGTGACGATTCCTGGTTTAGCTGCACGTATGACGTACGCGGATTTTTCTGCGTCGATGTTAAACTCATCAACATTGTAGACATGATTGATGTTGTCTAAGCCTAAAATGTTGCCCGCTAAACCAGTGTAATCATGACTTATGTGGGCGCCGCAACTAAGCGGGGTTACAACCATCTTATTATTTTTTGAAGCTAATGACAAACCCTTGAAAGTTGCAAGGTTCGCATGGGTTCCTGAAACCAATCGCACATCTGCCCAGGTGCTATTGAAAAGGCTCTTCATTATGTCAGTTGTGAAGTCCTCGATTTGAGACATGTATTTTTGGCCTTGATAATACCGTCTCTTAACGTGACCTTGGGAATCGTTTTCTCCTTCTGCGTATCTGCAGGCGAGATCATGCGAAAGGTCGAGCATTTGGTTGACGGCTGGAGATTTTAGTCCTTCACTAGCTATCATGTTTATGCATTCTTTGTCGCGGTATTGTTCGTGTTTGCGAGTGGCTTCCACTACATCTTGGACTAAGTNGGGCAGGTCTTTCAATGTTTTTGCCTCTGGTAAGTATCAACGGAATTAGGCTTTAGCAGTATTTAGCCGTTACTGGGAGTGAATGGATGTTCAAAGGTTGCAATATGTGGTGTTTGTTGGATATTATTTTTTAGGTGTGCCTAAATCTTTATTAGGCAAAGTTTAGGTCTACCTAAATTAGGGTGAGAAAGAATGGAGCAAAAATCAACCCAAGACTACCTTAAAGCCATTTACAGCCAATCCAAAAATGGGGAATTAGTCAGCACAACGGAGATCTCCCAAAAGCTATGTGTATCTCCAGCAAGCGTAACGGAAATGCTAAAAAAACTCGCCCACGACGATTACATAAAATATTCACCCTACCACGGCAGCATCCTCACCGAGAAAGGACTCCAAGAAGCCCAAAAAGTTGCACGAAAACACAGGCTACTTGAAAAGTTCCTCTCTGACGTTTTGCATATCGGAAAGGACAACGTTCACACGCAAGCCTGCCAGATGGAACATGCCCTATCCGACGAAGCTGAAGAATCCCTGTGCCGCTTGCTAAAACATCCCGATACCTGTTCCGACGATGGCAAAACCATACCTGCATGCGACTTACCCTTCTCGACTTGTGAAGAATGCGTTAAACTGCATAACCAAGGTCTTGAAGAAGTTGGTAAACGAAACAAAAACCTAACCCCTATCCGTGAACTCAAAGGCGGCAAATACGGCAAAATCAGCTTCATACGGGGCGAACACAAAGTCCTTCAACGGCTTCTTGACATGGGGCTTACGCCTGGTACGAGAATTAGAGTGGTTAAGGTGGCTCCGATGGATGGACCTGTCGAAGTGGCGGTTAGGGGTTCAAAGTTGGCGTTGGGGCAAGACATCGCTTGCAACGTCTTTGTTGAAGTTGAAAAACCAAGTTAGAAGAAAGAGCTTATGTCGTGTCATTCTGATTTAAATTCAAATAGTAAAGCCTTCAACGGCAAAAACGGCAAATACCTAACCTTTGCCCTCGCAGGTAATGCCAATGTCGGTAAAAGCGTAATTTTCAACCAGCTCACAGGCTCCAACCAAATAATTGGCAACTGGCCAGGCAAAACCGTGGACCGCGCCGAAGGCACGCTGACCTTTGAGGGGCGCGAAATCAAAATCATAGACCTACCTGGAATCTACTCATTCTCGACGTTTTCAATGGAGGAATTGGTTTCACGCGATTACGTAGCACTAGAGAAACCTGACGCGGTAATTAATGTTGTAGATGCTTCCGTTCTTGAGCGGAACCTGTTTTTCACGCTTCAACTGCTTGAAATGCAAGCTCCTTTGGTGTTGTGCCTAAATCAGGTTGATGTTGCTAAAAGCAAGGGCATGATTATCGACAAAGAAAAGTTGGAACAAGCGCTAGGAATTCCAGTAGTTTTTGCCACGGCAACTCGAGGCGAAGGCATCTACGAACTGGTCCGCGAAGCAGTCAAAGTTGCCACCCACAAACCCAAACCTAAGCATCTAAAATACAGAAAAGAACTCGAAGAGCGAATAGAACAGTTAAAGCATGTAATCGAAAAAGAAAACCTTGGACTTCAGTATCCTGCCAGATGGCTCGCAATCAAGTTGCTCGAAGGCGACACAGAAATCACCAAAATCGTCGTCGAAAAATCCAAGACAGCCTCAGATTCAGCCAAAGCTATCGCTCAGGAACTCCAAACCAGATGTCAAGAACAATGTTTCTCAGTCATCGCCTCAGAGCGTTATGCACTTGCAAGTTCAGTTACCTCCTCAGCGCTGCAGCAGAGCGAGATATGGAACACTTTCTCAGATAAACTTGAATGGTTAACCACTCACAGGGTTCTAGGATACTTTACGTCAGTAGGGGTAATTGCCGGCCTATTGCTGTGGACGTTTTTTGTTGGCAACGGGCTCTCCAATTTAATTTCTGGCGCCTTGAACTTCATCAAGCCTATTGACCCAGCCCTATCGGGGTCCCAGCCCCTCTTNAGCATACTCTTNAACGGCGTGTGGGGCGGATTAAACGCGGGNTTAACACTGATTATTCCCTTCGTCATCCCGTTCTACCTGCTCCTAGCCATAGTTGAAGATTCAGGAATCCTGACCCGCGTCGCCTTCATGATGGACAGCGCTATGCATAAAATCGGCTTACATGGCAAAGCCCTAATCCCAATAATTCTTGGTTATGGTTGCAGCGTACCGGCAATCCACGCCTGCAAAATTATGGAAACCCGGCGTGAGCGGCTCCTGGCAGCCTTCGCCATTACATTTGCGCCTTGTTCGGCAAGAACGATTGTGCTCTTCGGAATGGTCGGCTTATTTGTCGGTATACAATGGGCGCTACTCCTCTATGTTGTGGATATTATGATTATCTTTGCGTTAGGCAGGGTTTCCATGAAAGTGGTTCCCGGAAAATCTACTGGCTTAATTATGGAGATGAGCAGTTTCAAGCGGCCTTCGCTGAAAGTCGTTGCAAAGCAGACTTGGGCGCGAACCAAATCAATTATCTACATCGTTTTCCCCATCTACATCGTTGGCAGCGCCTTGGTGCAAGCACTCTACGTCTACAATATTATAACGCCGATCAGCAATGCGATGTCGCCTTTGACTGTTACGTGGCTTGGATTGCCGGTTGCTACTGGAATCTTACTGGTACTTGGCGTGGTACGAAAAGAACTCATAATACTAAGTGCGGTAGCAATTTTTGGTTCCACCAATTTGGGGCTCTTCTTCACGCCAGTTCAGTTGGTTGTTATGGCGCTCGTAACTATGCTCTACATACCGTGCGTGTCAACAATGGCGATTCTTGGAAAAGAGTTCGGTTGGAAAGCAACAACTGTAATTACGGCAACCAACATAGGTGCCGCCCTATTAATTGGAGGCTTAGCGTTTAGGCTTCTAACACTGTTTCTTCAAATTTTTTAGAATACATACAATGGAAGGTAAACTACTTCTCCTGAAAGCAAAGCAAACCACCATATTGAAAAGAGAATCTTAACAAGTTTGGCGTTCAATCTGTTTGGCGCTTTCTGCCTCACCTGTAAAATTCCAATGGTGAGGACCGCAATTTCCAAAGACACTACTAAGACGGCGATTGCTCNATGGATTCCAAAGTAAACTGTCAAAATTGGAGTTANCGTTATGGTTACGGTACGAAGTAGCATGTAGCCAATGGACAGAGCTANGTCCCATGTAATGACAAGTGTGCCTGTGACCGGGTAAATGGTTTTTTGCCTCTGCCGCTGAGGAATGCGTGGACAAAAAGGAACGCGACGGGGATTAAGCC
>JGI20214J51088_10002575_pt1 | contig 12030 bp, 11 predicted proteins | sample WetSurMetagenome_FD_51088 | JGI IMG/M metagenome (IMG submission 51088)
CCACATATGCTGGAGCGCGGCGCGGAGAATATGCGCTGTCACGTAGGCGTCAGGGCCCGCCCTGTGCGCCATGTTGGCGTATTTGCGATCAACACCGCCGTGGGGCGCGTGCATCCGGCCTGTCGCCGCCAACCAGTAGCGAAGGACTTGATTCGTATGGGCGGGGGCGTCAGGCCATAGCTCCCGCGCTACGCGCAGCGTATCGATCACAGGGAGGCCGCCCGTGACTTCCGGCGTGACCCACTGCTCGTCAAACCGACTGTTGTGCATCGCCACGTAGTCAAAGCGCCGGGGCGCGCCGTTTTCGTCATAGCCCAGGAGGCGCGCCCCATAGCTGCTGATGATCGCCGGGGCGGACTCCCATGACGGCGCGCCCATAACGTCGTCATTCACAATATGATGGACGGCAGACACCTCCGGAGGAATGGCCACGCCAGGATCAATAAAATACGACTCCGCGAAGTCGATTGCCTGATCGTGGCAGCTTGGCCACGACAGGCAACACAGCCCAATGTCAACGACCGCCGCGCCAGCCGCGCGGCTAAACCCTGTCGACTCCGTGTCAACAACAAGAATCTCCGTCATAGCGCGTCAACCTCCTGCGTGGGCGCGCTGGCGGCTTCTACTGGGGCTTCGTCTTCTTTAACGCCGCCTACCTCCGTGGGGACGGCCCCCGGCGCAGCGCCATAAGTGTTGTATGTGACATGGTCCCCGTCAATGCGTATGCCACAACACATATTCTGCTCTCCAATGGTATTTGCAAGAATACGTGCAGATGTGGCCATTTCAAGAAGAGCTTTCGCTAAAGTCTCCGCCGCACGCGTCTGTGGTGTATTCCCAACTTCTATGTTTGTATCATTTATAGTCGTATACATTATTAGTCCTCCTTTTCAAACCATGTAAGTTTCTCATCCCCAAGCACTATGTCAGAGATATTTTTCTTCATGCGCAGAGCGCGCAAAATGGCGCGGTCCATACTCCCACGGGCGACGATATCGGTATACGTCACCTTATTTACTTGCCCAATCCGGTGATTGCGGTCCTCGGATTGGAGCCTGTCGCCAAGGCGGTAACTGTTGCTGTAATAAATCGTCTGATTAGCGGCCGTCATGGTCCAGCCTTCCCCGGCCGCCGCTGGCGTCCCCACGAAAAACTGTGCGCCCCCGGCCTGGATGGCGGCGACGGCGCGGACGCGGTCAGCCTGGGGGACAGACCCATCTATTTTTACGGCGCGCTTGCCCAGAAGGCTCATGATCTTATCGACGTCGCGGCGATAGCGCGCCCAGATCAGGCATTGATCTGTCCCCATGTCCTCAATAAGCTCTCCCAGGAGGTCAAGGCGCGGGTTGTCCTTGAGGTCCGTTATTTCGTCTTCGCCGTCGAGCCTGACATAGCCAAGCGTAATCTGCTGCATGCGCATCATGCGCGTTATCGCCATTTCGGCGGACACAGCGCCGCTGTCAGGGTCCGCGCTCTTGAGCCATGTCACGAAATCGGCTTTCAGGTCCGCGTACATCCGTTTTTGCTCCGCGCTCATGTCATAGGCCATGACGCGGTAGACCTTAGGTGGCAAGTCCAAAACGTCGGACTTAACGACGCGTGATGAAATGGGGCGGACAAGGCGGCCAAGCTCCGGAAGGTTGACGCATTTCTTGAGCGTCTCATATTGGCGGCCCATGCTGTCCTTCCGCCGCTCCCACTCGCCAAAATAGTGCTTGAACGCGGTGAACGATCCAAAACCCTGCGATTTCCAGTAACCGGGGAACACCCACTCAATTTGCGAATAAAAATCAAAGGGGCTTTGAGAAATCGGCGTCCCTGTCATCGAGCGCCTGTACTTCGCCAGATGTCGGATCGCCATCAGGGCCTTAGTCCGTTCCGCCTTTGGGTTCTTGATTCGTGCGCTTTCGTCCACGATCATGATGGAGCGCCGGACGGTCAGGAAATCAGCGAGCGCCTCTTTCGCCGCGTCCGTCGCCAGGGCGCCGTAACCCATCATGAGCCAGCTCATCCCAGGATGCTCAAGCGTGGCCTTAAAGTCGGCTTTCACCGCCGCCCGCTTGGCTGTCTTGGAGTCCCACACATGCGACCGTGTGACGCTCATAACGCGGTCTGGGAGATGCGCCGGAAGTTCGTTATCTCGCCAATTGGAGTGCACGCCGTTCGGAGCTATAACAACGCCGCCGTCTATAAGGCCCTGCAAATAGAGCCACGCCGCCGTGTCGACGCCCAGCTTGGATTTCCCGCAACCCTGTTCCCAGTGTATGCAGAAACCCGTCTGGTTTCGCGTCTCCGCGAACAGTTTCCCCTGATGAGAAAAGGGCTTTGTCTTGAATGGGTAGTCTGGCATTGGCTCCTCCTAAGGAAACCAATACCAGACCAGCAAAAGCCGGAAACCGCAAAACATCACTGCGCGGCGTCATTTTGCATTGACCGCCCACGAAGAATCGAGCGGGGAAGGCTGCGGAGGGCTTCGTCAAGTTTGCCCTCCGCTCGCGACAGCTGCGCGCCGAACTGAAACACGGCTCCGCGCTGCTCCTTGAGCTCCGTCGTCAACACCTGGATATCACCTGATATCCGCGCGTCCGCCTCGGATGTGTGCTTCTCCAGCTGCGCAATCTTCTCCACGGCCTTGACAACGTCGTCCTGCTTCGCCGGGGCTGACAGCCAACCCGACGAATGCAAAAACGTCCCGATCGAAAAGAGCGCGGCCACGACGGCGGCGGCGGAACTCCAGTTCCGAAAATACCACGGAGGTAGCACACCCTCAGATGGGGGTGGACTTTTCCGACGCGGCGCCCGTTTTTTCATTGGCGGCTTTCGCGCGTCAACCACCCATGCGGCCCCGACGCCGGTGGCCGCATGCATAACGCGTTGCACCTTGGGCGTGAGTTTTTCGGCGCCGTCCACACGGCGCATGTCTTCGAATTCCATAGCGACTCCCCCTGTTTGTCGCGTTGGCGGGGGCCTGCCCAGGCTCAAACTGGCGGCCCCCATTAACGTGCGTCCATCCTCACAAAATTGCATGCAACTTTCACCAATTTTACGGCGCAATCCCGCAAAAGAGGGGGGTGCATACAATTTTTTACGCCGCGCTGAGGTATTTTTCACAAGCCCGAACAACGCCGCAGGACCTCCGCCCACGCTGCGCCGCCAGTCGCCTGACCCAAATCCCTGTCAGCCGCAGACGTCCTCGGCCGCGGCCCAGGAGGCACGCCGTACAGGCGCGGGGGCGGCCGTTACAGCGAATTGGGCAAGCCTGAAGCGTGTGTTTCCATCGTTGGGATAACGTCATGTCGCGCCTCATACATGCGAGAGGTAGGCGTTGTTAATCCAGCCCTCCGCCAGCGTCGACGTCTCGCGAGCCAGCGTCCAGACCTCCGTTTTTCCGTCGTTCACGAATTCGCCGCTCCTGAGAGGCTCAAGACTCGCGCCCACGGGGATAGCTGTCACGACGTTGTCGGCGTAGCTGGGCCATCGCCGTAACACAGCGGCGACGATCGTTGTAACGATGGGGGCGCCGTCGTCATCGTGGCCGCCGAACAGATGCGCGCGGAGATACTCCAACGGGAAAAAGGGATTCGTGTCGACTTTACGGCCGGGGGCGATCTCCCAATGCGTTGTTATCGCCTGAATAGGGTAGGCGCCCTTAAGCGCACGGCAGATATCCGTGATCATGGCGATCTGTTCCGCCGTATAATCCATCCACCATGCCTCTGGGTGGTGCTCATCCTTGGCGCGGCGGATGTTGAACGGGATCAGGTCATAATTCTTACGATCCGGCCCGATCGCAGATTTTCCGTTGGCGTGCAATGTCATTTCGCCAGGGTTTACAATTTCGATTCCGACGCTAAACGCGTTGCAACCAGAACGGCCTCGCCAGGAGGACTTGCCCGCGTGCCACGCCACGACGTCAAAGGGGACAAGCTGTGTGATGGAGCCATCCCGCCCAACGACAAGATGGGCGGAAACCTTGGCGGCCGGGTCCGTGAGCCAGCTTATGGGGCCGTCAGAATTGAGGCCGCTGGCCGTGTCGTGGAGCACGATAAGCGTGGGCGTGAGCGCGCCGCCGTGGTTCGGGCTCCGTTTGAAGGCGATGGGCTGGCCGCCATCGCCGGTAAGCATGTGGTTTACAATTTTCATAAGCGCCCCCGTGGGTTGTGTGTCGGATACGTCATGGTAGCGGGGGGCGCCAAAGACTGCCAGAGAGGATGCTATTGACAAAATTTCTGTCACGGTACAGTGTGGCGCAGTAGTGTAGAGTGTTTTTAATGAGTGGAACCCAAAAAATGAACATACCAGACGTCACAGATGTGGAAGCTCGCGGAAGCGCCGCCGTCGCCGTGGGGGATATGCTCCTGACAACAAAGCAGGTCCTATCAGTAGTAAACATGTCGCGCACATGGTTGGAGGCAGCGCTTCGTGATGGATCGTTCCCTAAGCCGTTGCCCGTGTCGGCCGGTAAGGGTGAGTTTAAAAAGGGCGGCGTTCGCCTGTGGAGCGCCAAGACGGTGGCAAAGTGGATTGAAGACCTTCAGGCAAAGAACAGCGGTGTATAATGACCGATGCTTCAGCTAAATCTTCTTTTACACATGTCAGAATAAAAGAAGACGACCAAGGAAGACTGATACCTGCCAATACAACATGCTGCCCATATAGCGGAAATGTACCATGTAAGGCTAAGAGTACGCTATGCAGCCGATACAGAGGAACAAGAAAAAGCTCTATTGGGCTCACATGCGTTCTATGTAATACAGTCGGGTACGTGGATCATGTGTACATAGAGCTATAGGACTGATGTATAAAGGCAACTGTAAACAAAGTTTACAGTGTGGCCAAGACGACTCAGTCAACAAAATTCGTATCGAGGCGCAGGAATAAAATATTGTCGCACATCAAAGTTTTGCCTAGACGGCGGCCGGAGGATAGGCGCAAAAAGGAGTCCTTGGCCCTGAAAAGAAAGAACCCGCCCCACAGACATGGGACGGGTTCAAAGACTTAATCAACGTTTTCCAAGGACGAGGTAAACATGTCCGAATCAAGTTGTAAAGTAAAAAATTCACCCCAAGATGCATTAAGTTTTTTGCGCCTCCTGGGCGACGATTGGGGGCAGCGCCTCCACTCTTTCGACCAAGGGCGCAAAGACCTCAAGAATGAAACTATTTTCGTAGGCGGCGCTGACGCTTTGGCGGATAGCGACGTTGTCGACGAAATAACAGCGTGGCTGAATGCTCGCCATGCCGCTGGGCAAAACATTTACTACGCCCTCAACCCGATACTGCCAAGCCTGCCCAGGGAGCGCAAAGCGACAAAGGCGGACGTCGCCAAAGTCAGCTGGTTCCACGCGGATATTGACCCAAAAGACGAAAATCTTGCGGGGCCCGTGGAGGGCCAGAGCGAGCGCATCCAGAAAGAAACAGCGCGGCTTAACGAGCTCGTGACGAGCGAAGAACGCCTGAAAGCTCTTGGAATTGCGCCAGGACTCCCCACGATAGACGTATCGAGCGGCGGCCGTGGCGGAAGGCAACTCCTGTGGAAGCTTGCCGCTCCTATGGAGACGGCGGGGCAAGAGGCGATCATAGCCCTTGTGGAGAGCCACACGCGCGCCATAGAAACCGCGCTCACAGGAAGCGCCAAATGCTTCAACATCGATCGCGTGTTGCGCTTGCCGGGAACGGTGAACTTTCCCAATGCAAAAAAGAAAAAGCAGGGAGCGCAGATCGCCCTGGCGTCGCTCGTGTCCCATCACCCAGAGATCGCCCCGCCCCCCATGTACTTCCCACGCCTCCGCGCCGACGAAACCCTGGCGGATACGGCGCAGGGCGCGGAGGGCATAGCCCAAGGTGCGGCCAAGCCAGCCAAAAAGGAATGGTGCAAGGCGGAGCCGATTGATGGAGTCCCGACAGACCCGCTGGAGCTGGCGGGCTACCTGGAAAAGTGGGGCGTAGCGCTGCGCACGGTTGAGCGAATCTGCTTCGGGGGCAATGAAGACGAGCCCAAGATGTATGATTCGCGTTCCGAGAATATGTTCGGAGTTTGCCGGGAGCTGGCGCGCAAGGGAGTCCCTGACGATGTGATCATAACGCTGATCACAAACGAGGCTTACGCCATTTCCGGCCATGTGCTTGACCCTGAAAAGAATAAACAGCACAAGGGGCCTGTCCACTACGCTCAGAGGCAGGTTACGCGGGCAAAGGCGGCCAACGCCAAAAGCGCGGCGGAGGAAGCCAAGGCGGCCGACGCGGAAAAGCCAGCGCAGGCGCAGAAGGCGGCCGACGCGGGAGAGTGCGGCAAGCCGCCAGCCGGCGACGACGGCGACGGAAGCCGCCCGCTCAAGCCGATATTCAACAAGGGCGCCTATTCCGAAATGGCGCGGGCCTATCGCGATCGCGTCCGCCCCACAATCCTTGTTGGCCCGTCCGGTGAATTCCTGGCGTGGGAAGGCGCGTGCTATCGCCCGATAGACGCGGCTATGGTTGACCACGAGATTCACATATTTCTCGAAGGCAGCCGCCTGCGCATTCCCAGGGGGCGCGGGACGACGGTAATCGATACGGTCGACGTGTTGGACACGAAAACCGTCAACGAAACGCGCAACGCCCTGACTCGCATCCAAACGATATCCGCCGACAAGCTTGATTTGCCGTGCTGGCTCAAGCGCGAAAAAGGCGACCTTCCGGCGAACGAGATTATTTCGTTTCCGAACGGCCTGCTCCATGTCCCATCCGGAACGATGCTCCCCCCAACGCCGCGCTTTTTCACGCGCAACGCATTGGAGTTCTCATACGATCCGGAAGCGCCCAAGCCTACGCGGTTCCTGCAGTTTTTGCGGGAGACATGGGGCGAAGATTTAAGCTGCGTTCAGCTTGCCCAGGAGTGGGCGGGCTATACGCTCATCCCTGACAACTCGCACCATAAGATTCTGGTCCTGACTGGCGTCCAGCGCGGCGGTAAGGGGACGTATGCGCATATCCTGGAAAGCCTCGTGGGAAAGACAAACACGAGCTGGCCGGAGGCCAATGACCTGGGGGAAAAGTTCGGCGGGGAGGCCCTGATAGGGAAGTCCCTGGCGATCGTCCCTGAATTCGATCTGGACAGGACGACGCCGGTCAAGCGGATTATCTCCCGCCTGAAGAGCTATGCGGGCGGCGATAGCTTCTCCGTCCAGCGCAAAAATAAGCAGAACTGGGAGGGGCGGCCGTCGACGCGCGTCGTCATCCTGTCCAACAACGTCCTGTCGTTGCCGGAGGCGTCCGGCGCCATGGCGGGCCGGTTCATGCCCCTCCCGATCGAAAACAGCGTTTTCGGCAAAGAGGACACGAAACTAGGGGAAAAGCTCAAGGCTGAATTGCCGGGGATTCTGCTCTGGGCCATTGAGGGATGGAAGCAGCTTAAAGAGCGTGGGTCCTTTATTCTTGGCGACGCCAGCAAATACGAGCTCGATAAGATATCCCGTTCGTCGTCTCCGTTGTTGGGCTTCATGGAGGATACGTTCACCTTCGACCCACGCGACAAAACAGCGTTTACGCCCAGGAGCGCCCTGTATCCCGTGTATCAGCGCTGGGCGAAGGCCAACGGCTACGGCGTGATGGGCATGCAGGCTTTCTGCAACGCCCTTGAAGCCGCTACAGGCCGCCAGCTGAAGCTTTCCCGCCCAGCTGGCAAGGAGCGCGGGTTTGTCGGCGTGACGATCACAGATGATTGCCAACCAAAAGACGACTTGAGCGGATATGAAGACAACTTCTCAAAAATGAGCCCGTCCATGAAGTTTGAGATGGATTTGGACAACCACAACAACCGCGTGCGGCCTGCGATCAACGGCGCCGCGTACGATCCGCCCTCCTAAGCCGCCGCAGTCCGGCGCAAAATCAGTCCACGGGCCGTTTTAACGGAATGAGCCCTGCTGTCTAAAAACCTCTCGCCTCGCCAGCGGAGGGCTTTCGCGTGTCTGGAATCCATCGACCAAGCCAAAAACGAACGCTCTGGGCCCCCAGCTCCGGGGCGTTTTGGCGTGTTTTCGGCGTGAAGCAGGCGCAAAACCAGCGTGCTGGCGCGAAATTGGCGTGTTCTTGCGTAATTTCCGCGTAAGACGTATTTTTATTCTGTTTCGTTCTTTTTTCAAACCACGCCAAACCAAACTAGGCCCCTCAAAACCACGATTTCAGGCCAAACCAGACCCTGCAAACCAAGCTTTTGGGGCTCGCCCAGGGGGCGGACGGTCATTTTTGGCCTCGCTACAGGTTTTTTGTTGAGAGGCTCAGCAGCGGTGAAAAGGGCGGAAATCGAGAAAAAGCTTGGATTTGAGCTCCGCCGTTTGGATTTGAAGGGCCTATTTTGGAGCGAAACCAGCCTAACTTATTGTTTTATATACCTCCTCCACAAATCCACACATATGAATAGGTACTAGGGGGAGTGTATAGACATTAGTCTAATGATTAGACGTTAGTCTATATGCGCCGTATATAGGACGGATTTTGCGCCTTGGATTTGTGGAGCTGCAATTTAGACCTATTCCAGGGTTGGCCGGTGTTCTCCCCTGGGCAAGGGGAACACGCCGATTACCCGCCGCCCCGCGCCTTGACGCCGCCCCTACTCCCCCCACGTTTCGTAGGCGGCCACAAAGGCCGTACAGCCCCCTTTACGCGGGGGCGCGCCAACCCACAGCCGATCCTATGAATGGAGCCCCTATGAGCCCGATACCCAGCCCCAGAGAGTATGTGTGCGGCGACAGCCTGTCGCTCGTAGCGTCCTACGTTTATCCCCGTGGCTGGAGGCGTACGAGCGAATCGACGTGGGAGCGCCCTGGGCGAGACGGCGCGCCACCTGTCCACGTCGTCTATGTTTCAGACCCCCGCCGCCTGATGGGCGCGCTGGGCGGCGTGCTCCACATGGCGCCGTTCGTCGGCTCCAGGCCGCGCGCACGCCAAGACTTCCTGGATATGGCCGGATGTCGCCGCATGCGCGTCTCCCACCTGTTCGATATGGAGCGCGCCATTCATGAAGCGCAAAGGCGCTCTTCCCCATGATGGGGTAAAACAGTGGTGCGCGCCAAAAACCCACTTTACAGCGGCCGAAGGCGCTGGCATGATCCGCCCTGTAGCCGACGCGGCGCCCACAATGCCAAATCAGCGACATACGCCCCAAACGCAACCCGGAGGGGCTGGCTCCCCCCAAAGCCGCCAGCCCTTCCAACCCAAAACAGTAGTGTATGAAGTCGGAACGCCGTTCCGTTGGCTCAGACACCCACCGTGCTTTTTCTGATAGGTAGGCGCGCCGACTTCACCGACTACTGCAACGCATAGCGCCATATGCGCAAGCACATTTCTGTTTCCGATGGTTTTGTCTGTGGAGTCGGCGGCGCGGCCTGGAATTTGGAACTCAAACTGATTTCGCCCAGCGCCGCCGACTTTCCGCTTTGAGCAAAAATGCCTGACTACAGACGTTTTTGCTGAAGGAGGCCCCGCTTAGCGTGGGGAGTCATGCTTGCCTCTTTCTGGCCACGCTCCGGATAAGTCGCCAGAAAAACAGGCGTGATTTTGTAGCATAGGGGTAGTGCGGCGGATTTGTAATCCGTGTCTGCGCCGGTTCGAGTCCGGTCAACCACCTTCATCCGTTCTGGAGCGTCGAGGCCCGAAAATCTTGTGTTTCAAACAATTTTTCAACCGCCTCGGCGCCTCAGAAACCCGGTTTATGGAATGCCGCCCGGAGACGAATGAGCACGGCTCCAGTAGTCTCGCCAGGGTTAACCGCTCCCCTCCGTCTCATGGGGAAACGGATGAAGCATAGACGGTGACAGCGCGGAAAGACGGCCCGGATTTAAAAGTTTCCTCCCCGGCGCAAGGTGCGCCACTCGATGCGCGATCACGCATTTGAAGGGCCGGTTAAACTCCGTGGGGGAGGGCCAAGTTCCGGTAGCCTCCTGGATTTGAAACCCTCGGGGCACGCTAAAACCGGCGCCGCCCTGTTAGCGTGGGGCGGCGATAAATTAAAGCGTCGGCGAATGCCCAGGAAACTACATTTGGTATGACGTTTCCGAATCACTTGTCGCCGACGCCTTCGAATGCCTGCCCCAGGAAGTAAGCACGGGGTTTCAAAGCTGTCTGCCGGGTCTCAGCCGCCTTGAAACCACCACGCGACAGGGGAGCCCGCGCAGAGGCTTCTGTAAATATCTGCGCATTTTGGCTGGTGGCGTAGCGGTTCCGCATTTCCCGTTCGGCCACAACGAATCGGAAAGACGCAGGTTCGAATCCTGCCCAGCCAACTAACCGCCATCGTTGCGGCCCGTCGTTCCTCATGCCCTAGCAAATCGCCTGAACCGATTTGCGCCATGGGCTAAACGCTCAAAGCAAAGGCTGACAGCGGAGGAGTTCAGGCGACGGGCCACAAGGACGGCGGCCATAACAGGCGGCGAGACGCGGGAATCTGCACTACTTACGGCCGGAAGGTTTTGCAGACGATCAAATCCGCCGCGCGCGGCGCAAGGGCCTGGGCCTGATGAGGGTCTTTCGTTTCGAGACGGAGCGCGCCGAGTCCTACCGTTCCCCGCCTTCTCGGGGTCACAGAATCAGCCATGAATGACTTTCTCCATGTGGGGGAATCGCTCCGGCTGGCCCTCCCTGGGCAAGGATCAAAAGGCCCAATCTTCCTTCTATGCACGACTTAGGCGCGCTCCGTATGGGGCGCGCCCTTTTATTGCGTGGTCCTCGCCCATATCCGGAGCGCACCGTTGTTTTCCGTTATCCACGCGTGGCGATCCTGGCAAACTTCGGGTTATCGCAGATTACAGCACACAAACGCAGGCAACCCTAGAGCAGAGGTAAACCATGGATAATGTTGACCTAATCAATCAAACATTTCGATCAAACGGTTACAGCTATCACGCGGAACACGCGCGCAACGGCATGATGAATGTTTACGACGGCCCTGCGTTCGTCGTGCGCCTCCCAGTAAGCACATCAGCCGCTCAGGTGCTCCAGACGCTAAACTGCGGCGGCTCAACGACTGTTGTCGTGGATCGCGGCCCATCGTTTGGGCAATGCGTCGCGGAAGGCGTTGGCAACGGCTTGGGCTTTGGCCTTGGCGTCGCGGCGATCAACAGCATGTTTGGCCACGGCCACGATACGGTCATTCACGAAACTGTCGTCTATGACGACAGCGACGGCGATTTCTTCGACGACTGACGACGGGAAAAACAAGCGAAACCAGCCAGGGGAGAGCCACATGTTTGGATTTTCAAAGAGAAAGAAGCGGTTCACCCCTGACCGGGATTCCGTTGTGTCTGTCTTTCAGGCCATTTTAAACAGGCTATGTGAAGGCCCCGGAGACGCGGATACATTTGATGTCATCATGATCGATGAAGGAGACGGAACGACTGCCTCTATCTCGGTTACGCCATCCACCAGACACGCTGTAGTTTCGATTAATCCAATTATCACGTCTCGCCCAAATGAGGACCTGTGGACGGCGCTCGCCCATGAGCTTGGTCATAGCTATGCGGACGGAAAGGGCCACGGCCCGGAGTGGTTCGCATGGATGCTAGATCGCGGAATCACGGTGAACACCGTGACGATTGAGGGCCGAGAAGTCCAGGGCGAGCCCCACCGCATCATTCGCGGAGGGAGGTTAGATCGTCTCCGCAACAAGTGGCATGAGGAGCACGGTGTAGAGCCGGACTCCATGTCAGAAAAGTTTGAGCCCCGAATGATTGATTTTCGGGACGTCTCCCCCACGCGCTATTCCCCCCCGGTCCCGTTTACGGAGAACCCGGCCGCGATGGCGTACATCGCCCGCAACCCCCCGTCTGGGCCGACTACCCCGGACGTTTATTCTCGTGGTTATGCGGCGGCCTCTCGGAAAGCGCAACAGAAAGGAATGGAGAATATGACAGGCCGCGCGTCGGGGTGGTCCACGCCACCGTCAGGAACGACACATCTTGACCAGTCCGGAAATATCAGCGCCCCGGTAACCGACCTGACGGGGTGGACTGTGGCGCTCGATGTCTCTGCTTCCATGGATTATGCCGTTACAGGG
>JGI20214J51088_10002578_pt1 | contig 12025 bp, 9 predicted proteins | sample WetSurMetagenome_FD_51088 | JGI IMG/M metagenome (IMG submission 51088)
GCTGATGAAAAAAGATTCGATAATTCTTTGGTATATTTGGATAAATCTATCACTTTTGCTACAATTCATTTTGAGTGGCTAAAGATAAAAAATTTTCCCGANGAGCCATTCTTNNATTTAATATCTAAAACAGCTGAAATATGTACAGTGATTTTACTTTTTCAATAATTAAACCAAATGCCGTCAGAACTGGTAAAACAGGACCAATTCTTGCTATGATCAACGAAGGAGGTTTTGAAATAGCTGCAATGCGTATGGTAAAACTTACTGTTCCCCAGGCAGAATCTTTTTATTCTGTTCATAAAGGTAAACCATTCTTTGACGGACTGATCGAGTTTATGACTTCGGGTCCTGTAGTTGTCATGATTTTACGGCATGAAAATGCAGTTGAAGAATTCAGGAAGCTGATTGGAGCAACAGATCCGAACAAAGCAGAACCCGGTACCATAAGAAAAACATTTGCCGTATCAGTACAGATGAATGCTGTACATGGATCAGACAGTTCTGAGAATGCAGTTATAGAGGCCAACTTTTTCTTTTCAGGGATCGAGCGATTCTACTAAACATAATAGCATATTTTATGTTATAAGTTTTGTAGAACATTAAAACAATATATGGATTCACATTTTAGTAACGACTTTTCCGATAATAAAACTCTGGAGAAGTACTCTTCTGCTTTTACGCTTTCGGATATGGAGATTTTTATATTTCCGGAACTCTTTTACCCTCTGGTTCTTGCAAATATTATGTCGCCTCAGTTATGGGCATGGCGCGAGGATTCGTGGTTCAGGGATATTGAAAAGAAAAGTTTTATTAACAAGGCAAACAGGATAAAACAGTATATTATCCAGAATTATGTCTTCAATCTTGATCTCTCAACCTGGGGCCTTACATCAAAAACCGCTGAACTGGCAAGGTTCAGTGATTTTTTCGATATGGAGATGCTCAAACAGTCAAATGCACTTTTTGGATATGAAGGAGACAAGTACTATTTCGATATTGATATAAGGAAACATTTCGGACTCGATAAGTATGATTCTGACATAATCCCGTACTGGAAGACTGAAACTATTGAAGCAATGACGGCTTTCAGACTGAAAGAAAATTTCACATCAGGTGCCGGGGAATGTGTTTCTCTTTCAGCTCTTTACGCTTCGGCAATGTTTGTTGTTGGCAGAATACCACTTGAAAAAATATTCCTTATTGCAACTCCGCTTCATTCACAGAATTTCATTATTGAAAAGGATGGCCTTATAACCAATAATCGCAGGATTGTTACAAAAAACATGTGGTATAACGGAACTTCACTATCCGAGAAAGCCAGAAGGGCAATGGAGAATGAAAAAGTAACAATAGTCTCACATATCTCAGGCTATATTCACACTCTAAACTCCGATGCAACAATTGACAAAGATGCATATGATCATTTTTCAGTAAAACTTAAGGAATTTCTTGTAACAGATCTGACCAACCTTATTTTTATCAATTTTTTAAGGTTTAAATCAAAATATAAAACACTTTTTCAGTATAAATGTGAGTGTTCGGGCAAACAACGATACATTTTACTTGAAAAAATGTTTGAATATGAACATAACAGCAAATTCAATGTATCAGCTGAGATGCGTGAATCCCTTGTAAAAGAAATTGAAGGAGATGAGTTTCATCTCAGCCCTATACAGGGTAAAATTCTGCTAAATGAAATTGAGACTATTCTGGACCGGAATATAGGAAAGGACCTTTATCTGGTAGAAACCGAATTTACTAAATATGCCGATTTTATTCCTGAAGAGATCATCCATGAGATGTTCATTGAACTCAAGGATTTTATTTTTATTGATCCCCAGATACCTGATTACAGAAAGAACTATGTCAGTACAGACAAGTTGAGTATTTCTTCTGAAGACAGCCGGGAAAAAATCATCAGTTTAATTACAAAGCATTCAGTAAAAGCAGAACTATCGCAATTGGCGTTATATGTTTACAGACAGATGGATAAAATCGACTGGATGCCGTTCATAAAAGCAGCCATCGAGAGAAATCCTGTCTGCTTCAACGATCTCACCGGAAAAACCAATCCGGAAGTCTATTCTATTCTCAAAGAAATGCCTGATGAATCAATTTATGACGGTAAGAGGCTTTCACTTCCTGACGAGGTCTGGAATTTCAGGCATGGAGACGGAATTGAGAAGGCACTGTTGCTTGCTGACTTTCTGATACACAAAAATTATTCAATGAAAATATCAATAGAGATTGATTATAAAAATATTACTCTTACATCAGGAGGAGAACGATATCATTTCACATCAGACAAAAACTTCAAAAAATCAATCAGTATATCATGGAAGAACTATAAGATTGTCTGATGACAACACTATGTAACGGTTAGATAAGAATACAAGAGGACTAATACATTGAACAATTGAACAATAGAACAATNGAANAATAGAATAATAGAACAATTGAACAATNGAACAATAGAACAATTGAACAATAGAACAATTGAACAATTGAACAATNGAACAATTGAACAATNGAACAATTGAACAATTGAACAATNGAACAATAGAACAATTGAACAATNGAACAATNGAACAATTGAACAATTGAACAATTGAACAATAGAACAATAGAATTTCGAAATCAGAAGTTAAAATAAGTTCTTAATTCAACATTCAAATGTTCTTACTTCAGGTTTTAACGAAGAATAATATCCTTTACTACCTCAGAACCTGCTTTCTGGTTCAGCTTTTCCCTCAGCATTTCCCTGAGCATGAGTAGTTCATTTCTCACCACGGAAGAGGTCAGATGAACATAGAGGATATGGTCTTTAATATAAATTTTTGATGTTCTTGAACTTATCGCCTTTCCAACTATCTCCTCCCATGAATTAATAACCCCCACCTCATTGAGTTTTCCTTCAAGATTCATTTCCCGGACATAATCCTTCAATGCTTCGGCAAGAGTTATTGTTTTGCTTCGTCTCATTCAGTTTAATATCACTATTTAACTTCTTCCACCTCATTTCCGGCAATCCGGAAAAGCTTATAAGCTGTATTATGCGAAGAGAGAATGTCCTGCAAACGGCTCTGGTGAGTATCTGTGATAAAAATCTGCCCAAAGCGATGATTTCCGACAAGTCTGATTATCTGTTCAACCCGCTCAGCATCAAACTTATCGAAAATGTCATCTAGCAACAGAATTGGTGAAAAGCCTGCCTTTCTTTTTATATAATCAAACTTTGCCAGTTTAAGAGCCACAAGATATGATTTCTGCTGACCCTGAGAACCAAGTGATTTTACAGGAAAACCGTTCAGATCGAGGACAAGATCATCTTTATGAATTCCGACTGTTGTGTACTCCAGAAACCTGTCTTTATTAACTGAACTTATTAGTGCTTCCTGATAATCACCATCATTGAGATGAGAACGATACTTAAGCTTTACTTCTTCTTTTCCCGAAGCAATTAATGAATAATATTCCTGGAATACCGGAATCAGCTCATTAACAAGCATTTCCCTCTCACTGAACACATAACTTCCATATTTGATCAACTGCGAATCCCAAATTGAAAGCACATCATTGTCGAAGTGCCCTGATGATTTGAAATCTTTAAGTAATCTGTTTCTCTGTTGAAGCGCTTTGCCATACCGGAGTACAGAATCGAGATATTCGGCATTATACTGGCTGATAATTTTATTCAGGAATTTTCTGCGGTCTTCACTGCCCTCAGTTATGAGGGCACTATCAGCAGGAGAGATCATAACAACCGGATATCTGCCCACATGGTCAGAGAGTTTCTGATACTCTTTGCCGTTCCTTTTTAGTAATTTCTGCTTCTGTTTCTGGAATGCGCAATATACCTGATCCTCCTCTCCTTCTCTGACGAAAGTTCCCTGGATAATGAAATAATCTTCTTCATGTCTGATACTTACACTGTCAATGTTATTAAAAAAACTTTTAGTAAGCGACAGATAATGAATGGCATCCAGGATATTAGTTTTACCCACACCATTATTGCCGACAAAACAATTGATTTTTGGTGAAAACTCAAGCTCACTCAGCTCATAGTTTTTAAAGTTGGTCAGGGCAAGCTTTTTTAAATACATAGCAGATCAAGTCAGAAGTCAGAAGTCAGAAGTCAGAAAATAATAATTTGAATAAAGGTCAAAGTTAGAAAAAGGCTGCTTATTTATTACATTTTTTTGCGTAAAGGGAATCAGGACAATAATATTTATACTCAATTAAATCAAAATGATTAGACTCGTTTTGCCATCAATTGATGCTCAATTCATCTTATTTTGGATTTTTTTAATTATTTGTTTCAGAATTATTTGAAAAAAATTACTTTTGCGGTACTAAATTTTGAAGTTAAACCGTTAAGACCAATATGGCTAAGAATAAAAAGGATGAAAGTCCACAGACTATTTCAAATGTTGAACAAACGCTGACCAGAACAGAACACTTCCTTGAAGAGAATTATAAATCTTTACTGATCGTGCTGGGAGTTATCGTTGGACTGGTAGCAATAGTGTGGCTTGGGAAATTATATCTGAGTAAAAGAAACGATGAGGCACAGTCTCAGATATATCAGGCAGAGAAGTATCTGGAAGCTGATTCTATTAAGCTTGCATTAAACGGTGATGGTAACTATCTCGGATTTCTTGATATAGCAAGGGATTATAAATTTACAAACACAGGAAATCTTGCTGTTTACAGCGCAGGAATCTGTTACTTGCATTTAGGTCAGTATCAGGATGCTATTGATTTCCTGAACAAATATTCCAAAAAAGACAGAATCCTTGGATCTCTCGCAATAGGTGCTACAGGCGATGCCTATGTTGAACTGGGGCAGACTGACAAAGGTATAGCAAAGTATATTGAAGCGGCTGATTATGCCAAAAACTCATTTAATACACCAATTTTCCTGATGAAAGCAGGTGAGTTGTATGAATTAAATGGTAAGTACAGTGATGCACTGAAAATGTATGAAAGAATCGAGAGTGAATATCCCGAAAGCACAGAGGGAACTTCGATAGAAAAGTATATTGCCAGGGTCAGACTTCTTATAAAGTAGCTATTATAAAACACTCTTTGCATCAGTAATACAACGCATCGGGCTCAATTAATCATGGGGAAGATGCGTTTTTTATTTAAAACAGATCATTATGGGTACCAGCAACTTATCAGCTTATGATCCGGATAGTGTTCCATCAGCAGGCAAAATGCGTTTTGGAATAGTTGTTTCAGACTGGAACAATGAGATTACTTATGCTCTGCTGGAAGGTGCGGTAAAAACCCTGAAAAAACATGGCGCCACAGATAAGAATATAATCATAAAACATGTGCCCGGAAGCTTCGAACTTACACTCGGAGCTCAGTTTCTTGCTGAGTATGATGATCTGGATGCAGTTATTTGTATCGGCTGTGTGATTCAGGGTGAAACGCCCCATTTTAGTTATATCTGCCAGGGAGTTACACTGGGTATTACCCAGCTTAATATGGAGTATAACATACCTTTCATTTTTGGTGTTCTGACAACAAACACCCATCAGCAGGCTATTGACAGAGCAGGTGGCAAACATGGCAACAAAGGTGATGAGGCAGCAATAACTGCAATCAAAATGGCTGCACTTCAGAGAGATATTGAGAAATAATTCTATCTGAGCACTTTACGTACAAAAGCTACTGTGAAGTAGGACATCATAAACACTCCCATAAATCCTTCAAGACCGGAGACCACTCTGCTGAGCCCCTGTGGAAAGACATCACCATAACCTATAGTAAAGAATGTAACTGCACTGTGGTAGAAAGATTGTAGAAGAGGAGTTAAATGATCGGGATTACTGACAGATGACATTGTCTTTCCAAGCCCTGAGAGATCTATAACATAATAGAGCGTTCCAAAAAACAACCAGAAGATCACGACACTGAAAAGTACCCTTCCCGGGGAAGTAGCGTATAGCCCGATCTTATCAAATACAAGCCATTGAAATCCATGAGGTATATAGCTGACTACCTTTGTTATTCCTCCTTTTTCTTCCTGTTCGGTAAGCCACGATTTAGCCTCATATCTTTTGAACATAATATATGCCTCGTCTTCATCTTCGTATTTACCTGTCCCGCTGAAGTTTTCCTTAAGAATCCTGAATTGTTCAGCTTTCTGCCGTAAAGTAGTAACTTCCTGATTTATAATAGCATCATTGCATTTATTATGTCGCCAGTCGATATATAATTTACCGATAAGTCTCATACCCGACATATCAAGAGTTCGTATCTCAACAGGGAAATCGTAAGGTTCNAGGTCAACGATGTCCCGGACAATTGTNTCGGAAATGTCGAGAAGATCGGCTTTTGCCAGGCGAAGATCAAAATAGGAATCAAGATGACAGGATTTCAGAGAGATTGTATGGAACTTAGATTCGTAAAAACTTACATCCCCGTCACCAAATTCAGTCCTTTCAAAACTGACATCCGTATCTCCCATCTCAATGAGATTAAAATTTTTCGGACCAGTACCCATCTCAGCTTTTTTAAACTGAATCTTGCCTGCTCTACAGGAGGCTCCTTCAAAATTCACCTCTCCGTTTCCGAAAATGGAGCGGTTAAAATTTATTCTGCCTGAGCCAAAATCAACTGTCCTGAAGTCAACACGACTATTTCCGAATTCTGTTCTTTCAAACATTATTTCACAATCGCCAAAAACAGAATAATGAAAATCAACTTTACCGCCTGTGATCCTGGTAACCTTGAAATTGAATCTTCCGCTGTTAAAACGTGTATTAATAAAAAGCAACTCACCGCTATTGAATTCCGTATTTGCAAAACTCACCTCACCATTGCCGAACTGAATATCCTGGAAATCCTTTATCCCATCTTTTACAATTGAATTCTTGAACATGAAATCACCATCACCAAAAACAGATTGTGTAAATTCAATGTTCCCGTCACGAAAAAGAGTATTTGAAAACACAACATTTCCTTTTCCGAATACTGAACCTGTGAAGAGAACTTTTCCTTTAGCAAAATGAGTACCATCAAAACTTACTTCGCCATCAGAAAATGATGAATGTGTGAAATCGGTACAAATTTTTGCTTCAAAAAATGCATTTTTTGCAGAAAATCCTTTCAATGGAACTAACTCTTTCTTTTCGATTCCGTTTACTCTTCTGAATGANGAAAGAGAAAATTCAGGGATGTAGCAGTTATCGAGATTAATATCTGTTCCTTCCTTTATCTGGCTGTAAACCATATTAATATCAAAAGCCCCAAAAAGTTCAGATCCGATTTCATCACCTTTCTCATCAGTAAAGGTTATAATTGCTGTCCGTGGAAAAGTACGGCCATCATCAGCAATATATTTAACATTTTTAACCTCTACCCGGTAGTTTGAATAACCTGTAACCATTTCAACCCTGTATTTAAAGTATTCTCAAATTTATAAAAAAATATGATTAAAATTATTTTTCCGGGGCTTACCTCATACATAATGTCTTATAAGGACAGTAAGAACATTTCCCCCTTATATCCTTTGTCATTACAAATGGCTCATCAGGGTTAAAAATTGTACTTACGATTCCTCTGAGACCCGCCAGATATTCTTCTCTGACAGTCATATAATTGTCAATCAGACTTTCGCCCATCCGGTCACCTTTAAGTCTGAGTTTATCGGTCTGCAGGTTTTCTTTCAATTTTCTGACAGCATATACTGAAGGTCGGATAATAGTCCCAGGATTGTCACACAGATAGGCTTCACAATAAAGCAATATCTGAAGCCATGCATCAGTATGTTTCTTTCTGTCATCAGTAAACAGATCATCAATAGATTTTACAGTATCTGCTACTGTTCCAGTTTTATAATCAACGATTCTTGTCACCCCTTCCATGATATCAATCCTGTCAATCTTGCCACCTATTTCAATTTCACATTCTGATCCATCCGGTATAACTTTCAGAATGAAACTGAAAGGTTCCTCCACATTCAGTATTGTAAATGGGGTCAATGATTTATCAACATTTAGTATTCTGATGAGGTAAGCCATCAGTACATCTCTGACTATTAGTTCGTTCCCACTGACGGACCCATCCCTGCCATTTCTGAAAACTGTATTAATTGAAAAATTAACTGATGCCGAAAGCGACTTTTTATTATTGATTACTGATTTGAGAATTTCTTCAGTAAGAACATGGTNTTTGTAACCGGAATAAATATTTTTCAATATTTCATGTAAAATATTTCCAAGCAAAACAGGATCAATATCTTTTGATACCTTTTCCGGTTCCCTTAGGTCATTTACATACCGGTAATAGAATTTCATCCTGCAATTCAGCCATGTGTTAATGGCAGAAGGGGATAATTTTCTGCCACCATTTCTGTTGAGATATAGTGAGTTTAACCGGGTACTATGTTCTTTGCTCCGTTCAAGCATCTCACTAACAGAGCCTTGAGTTTTAATCTCAAAATTAAGATCGAGAAAATCAGGTTTCATATCAGACTCATATTTCATCTGAATCAGAAATCTGCTCATCTCCCCGCTTTTCAATCCTTCCGAATTTGAATTATAAGTAAAAGTTACATTTTCCGCTCTCTGAAGTAACCGGTAAAAATGATAGGCATATATTGATTCCTGGTGATTAACTGAAGGAAGACCAAATGCCTCCCTGAGGCTGTATGGAATGAATGAAGAGCCTGCAGAAACTGCAGGAAGAACACCTTCGTTTACTGACAGGATTATCAGATTTTTAAAATCAAGGGCACGCGATTCAAGTATCCCCATAATCTGAATCCCCGACAACGGTTCTCCTGAAAAAGGAACAGACTGTATCCTTAGCATTTTATCCAGGATTCTCATATAAGTATCAGATGTAAAACTCACTTCAGGACTATTTATAATAGTTTCAAGTCTGTTTATTGATAATATTACCCTGTATATAAACTCGTTCCTCATATTTTGCTGAACCTTATCCTGGTCTGATTGTACATTTGTTTCATCATTAATTGTAACCAGTGAAAGAATATCCTTAAAATATACTGAAAGCAATGAAGGAGTCAATGGTTTCATGAAAATTTTTACAAGGTGTGCCGATTGCCCGAATTGATCAGATGGCACACGTACCATGTTTCTTTTAACTATTTCATTTATTATATCCTTATCGGATTCATTCATTAATCCTGACAGTAATGAATGCTTAAGGACAGTAATTACGTTTTCATAATCAAACAGAACAACTTTGTCGTTTATTTCAGCAGTCCTCTGAAGATCAATGAGATTTTTTATCAGGGTATATACAATTGTCTGTTTAAGAGGATGCCCCATGGTGATATTTATGTCGCCAACATTTTCCGGCAGGCTTGTCAGAACCGGCATCAGAAGATTTTCATCAGCAAGGACAACAGCGGTATGATGTGCATTATCTGAAGTCAGATCAGGAATTTCGTTAATTAACTGCGAAATAAGTTTTACCTGTGCCACATCCGACGAAGCATCAATAACACGACGACGCACTTTTGCTGATCCATTTGAAATCATTGTATCATAACTCCAGTCAGGAGGCATGTTATTGCCAAATTCTTCAAGGTTATCTTTCAAAAAGAAACCCGCAGAATTCAGTTTGTCTTTCTTAATATATGAATTATCATAATCCCAATAAAAACGTGCTTTACCAGCCTTCTTAAATCTGTTCATTACCCCTTTCTCACATTCATTCAAGGCATTGAATCCTATAAAATGAACCATTTCCCACAATATTCCTGAAGCATAATCGGTTTCACTTTTTTCGGTCAGATCTCTGAAAATCATGCCTTCATAAGCAATATTTTGTTTTTTCAGTGAAGTTCTGAAGCCGTAATATAAATCATTAAGAAGCGACCAGATATTTAAAAATTCTGACTTTTCATCAGTCAGTTTATCAGGATTAAAATTTATCCAGAACCTTTTGATTATTCCAATCTGCTCTTCGGTCAGGCCACCAAACTGCTGATCAATGGTTTTAAGATCCTGAATATTGCGGAACAGGACGGCAGGATCTACCAGGTATTTGTCCACATCATCAAAATCATTCAACAGCATGTCACCCCAGAAATAGAACTCATCGAAAGATTCAGGGGCACTTTTCAGTTTCCTGTAAATCTTGTACAGTTCAAACAGAAGTATCTCATTTCCGGCTAACTGAACTGAGGAAAATGATCTGAAGAGTTCATTTATCGTCAGGATTGATGGCATCCAGACAGGCTTATCTATTCTGGCAGCCAGATACTTTGTAAAGTAAAGACCTGCCCGACGGTTAGGAAAAACAAGACAATGGCTGTTCAGTGAGTTCCCGAACTCATCATAAAGTGTTTGTGCTATTTTTTCAAGAAAGTAGGTCATATGTTTTGTCTTGCGGTCTTGCGGTCTTGCGGTCTTGCGGTCTTGCGGTCTTGCGGTCTCTTTACTTTTTACTTTTTACTTTTTACTTTTTACTTTCAAACAGTCTTCCCTGCCATGTATCAAGCTCTTCCAGCCTTTTTTCAATAAGATTAACAATCTGGTCGGTTCGTTTTTTGCCCCATCCNGTTCCGGTTAAAAACCTTGGTGGCGCCTCGCCGGTGAATCGTTCTACCACAATTTCGGGATTCAGCCTTTCAAGAAATCTGACAAAGAATTCGAGATATTCTTCCCATGAGAACAATTGAAAATCGCCTGGATTATCACGGAATTCCTTTTCCATTGCAGTACCTTTAATAATCTGTAATTGATGAAACTTAACAGTAGTGAGAGGCAGATCTGAAATGAAGCAGACCTGATCAAGCATTTCTTCTCTCGTTTCACCCGGTAATCCCAGGATAAAATGGGCACCTGTGTTTATCCCAAGNTCAGCAGTTCTTTTAACTGTCATCACAGCTTCCTCAACTGTATGACCACGGTTGATCCTTATCAGAGTTTTATTATANCACGATTCGATACCGTATTCTACAGCAATATAATATCTTTCAGAAAGCTCTTTTATNTATTCAAGNTTCTCCTCATCAATACAATCCGGTCTCGTCCCGATTATAAGTCCGACTACTCCNGGGAAACTTAATGCTTCTTCGTAGAGTTTTTTTAATTTATCCAATGAAGCATAAGTATTCGAATATGCCTGAAAATAAGCCAGATACGANACTGCTTCGCTATACCTCCACTGGTGAAATTCAACTCCTTCCNTTATTTGTTGTGTCACAGATTTTGCCGGTAAGCAGTAAGAGGGATTAAAGGCATTATTATCACAATAGGTGCATCCTCCCGATCCAATTGTACCGTCGCGGTTTGGACAGGTGAATCCAGCGTCTATTGAGACTTTCTGAACCCTGGCGCCATATATTTTCCTGAAATAATTGGAATAGGCATTGAACCTGCGGTCGTGCCCCCAGGGAAAAACTCCTTTATCCGGATTATTTGTTGTCATCTATGCAGATACAATTATATTCTTATCAACATACCATATAAAAGCCTCAATATCAGAATATCCCATATTAAGAAGCAGATTACGGTACTGACCGACCTGTTCCAGGTAATGAGGATTTTCCTCACCAAACTTAAAGTCGATGATAGTAGTTTTTCCGTCATTCAGAATGACTCTGTCGGGTCGGCGTGTATTACCGGAAGGCAACAATATTCCTGCTTCAATCATTACCTTGTTGCCCGGTTTAAACCAGTCAGAAGCAGTTGCTGTACTTATCAGAGTAATAACTCTTTTTTCAATTTCTGCTGACTCCTCTTCATTCAGCTTTCCTTCAAGAACCAGTTTTTGTATAACACGTGATATGTCAGATTGTGTATTTATTCCTTCAAAAACCTCGTGCATGAGTTTACCATAGTTTATCTTCTTCCTGATCTCAACCATTTCCGAGGAGAAGTAGTTCTCACCATGAAGTTTCAGCTTCAGGGATTCCATTTCGTGACTGACCCGGTATGATGAAGATACAATACTAACATTTTCAGACACTTCACACTTATTGTCTGGAATTACTCCAAATTCGAATATCCGGCTTTCAGCATTATAGAAA
>JGI20214J51088_10002579_pt1 | contig 12024 bp, 12 predicted proteins | sample WetSurMetagenome_FD_51088 | JGI IMG/M metagenome (IMG submission 51088)
CGCCGTGCAGCCAACGCTTGGCGCCTCTGATGCCTTCTACTACAGGAACAAGATGGAGTTTTCGTTCGGCATGCGGTGGCTTACCCGTGAAGAACTCGATGCAGACCGTCATGCCGCAAACACACCGACACCGATGGACCGGTTCGCCCTCGGGCTGCACATCCCGCAGCGATTTGACAGGGTGCTTGACGTTCACGAATGTCATCTGCAGTCACCTGAGAGTTCGGTGATTGTGAATGTCGTACGGGAGTTTGTCGTTGCCCGGGAGCTGACAATCTATTCCACACTAACGCACACGGGGTATCTCCGCAATCTGGTGATCCGGGAAGGGAAGCGGACCGGGGACTGCATGGTGAACCTCGTTACGTCCGAAGAACAGCCGGAACTGATGCGTGAGTTTTCTGAAATGCTGCACNGCCGGTTTCCGAANATCACAACCATTGTGAACAACATCACCACACGGAAATCGCAGGTCGCCGTTGGTGACCGGGAGATTGTGTTGTACGGGCCGGGCTTCATCCGCGAACGCATCGGGGCGCGGCTGTACAAGGTGTCCGCCAATTCATTCTTCCAGACCAATACACAGCAGGCCGAGCGGCTCTACAACGTGGCGCGCGAACTTGCTGACCTGAAACGAACAGACACGGTGTTCGATCTGTACTGCGGGACGGGAACGATTGCGCTGCATGTTGCTGACGACGCCGGCGCAGTGGTGGGGGTCGAATCCGTTCCCGCCGCAGTTGCCGACGCACAACGGAATGCTGCTGAGCACGGGGTGACCAACTGCACATTCATGCTGGGTGATCTCAAGGACCGCATTGTGGATGACACCGCGTGGCTCGAACAGNATGATGCACCTTCGGTCATTATTGTCGATCCGCCGCGCGCCGGCATGCATCCCAAAGTGGTCGAACGTCTCCGGGAGCTGCATCCCCGGCGGATCATCTATGTGAGCTGTAATCCTGCAACGCAAGCCCGTGATGTCAAGGCGCTCTGCGCTGAAGGGGCGTACACCATTGACACCGTCCAGCCCGTTGATATGTTTCCCCATACAATGCACGTGGAGAACGTGATCCGGCTGGTTGCATAGCGTGCAGTACACAACCATGGATGGAATCGACGACGTGTACTCATGGACTCGAGATATCGTTGTTCATGAAGCATCTTTCAGGCGCGCACTGATCCTTGTCGCGCTGGTTGTGGGTGTCATTGTATCTGCAGCCGGCAGCGGACAATCCTCGCGCGCAATCACCGCAATGCGTACCCCCACGCCACCCCGTGTCGACGGCCTGCTCCGTGACAGCTGCTGGCTCCTGGCAACTACCTCCTCAGAGTTCACGCAGTTTGATCCCATGGAAGGGGCGGTTCCGACCGAAGAGACGACCGTGCGGCTTCTGTATGATGATCATGCCCTCTATGTCGGGGCTCTCTGTAATGACAGACAACCCAGAGGGATTGTCTCGCAATTGAGCCGGCGGGATCGGAGCACTGAAGCGGACCGCTTCACCGTCATGATCGACTCGTACTTTGACCGCACAACCGGCTTTGTCTTTTCGACGAATGTGTCGGGAGTGCAGAGTGACGGTGTCCTGTCACAGGCAGGGTATGTTTACGACATAGCATGGGATGCCGTGTGGAGCGTGAAGACTGCCCGCGGCCCGTGGGGGTGGTCGGCGGAGTTTGTCATTCCCTGGAGCGCGCTCCGGTTTTCCGAACGTAGCGACAGTGCCTACGAGTGGGGGATTAACTTCCGCCGGTACATAAGCCGGAAGAAGGAGATCATTGAGTGGGTCATGGTTCCCCGCAGTGAGTACTACTCGATTCCGCTCTGGGGAACACTGCAGGGGATCCGGGATATCAAGACCCCGATGCACCTGGAAATGGCACCCTATGTTTCCGGAATGCAATCGAGTACGACGGGGGAGGCGTGGGCAGCGTCGGCTTCGACTACCGTTCGGGCAGGTCTCGATATCAAGTATGGGTTGGCGCGTAACTTCACACTGGATGCGACAATCAACCCGGACTTCGGCCAGGTAGAGGTGGATGCGGCCGTCCTGAATCTCACGGTATTCGAGACACTCTACCCGGAGAAAAGACCTTTCTTTCTTGAAGGCAACCAGATGTTCACGTTTGGGGGAAGCGGGGACAATTCGCCGTTGACGCTCTTCTTTTCGCGCCGGATCGGCCGGGAACCATCGGGAAGCAGTAGTGTGGTTGCCCCTGGNGATGGGACAGTGGAGGAAAACCCGCGCGCCACGACAATTCTCGGGGCGGCCAAACTCACCGGGAGAACTTCGACGGGATTGTCCATTGCGGCATTGACCGCAGTGACGGATGAAGAACACGCAACACTCGAGAGTCCCTCCGGCACGTGCACCGTTCTGACCGAACCGATGGGGTGCTACAATGTGCTCCGACTCAAACAGGAAGGAGAACAGGGCTCGTGGTACGGAGGCATGTTCACCCTGGCGGCACGCGATAAGATGCATCCAGCGGTTTCCGGCGGTGTCGACTGGAACCTCCATTTTCTGGATGGCAAGTATACTGCGGATGGCTATCTCGCCGGCGCGCGGGCGTACGATGGCGGCACACCGCAAACAGGAGGCGCCGGCCGCCTGCTTCTCCTCTGCGTCAGTGCGGAGCACTGGTTTCCCGCACTGTCCTATGATTTCTATACCCCCGGCTTCTCCATCAACGACATCGGGTTCTTTGCCCAACCGCACGATCATGGAGGCTATTTCCAACTCGTCTATCGCGAAAACAACGCGACAGGGATGTTCCGGCGCTACTACTTCGGTGTTATTCCCGAACTCCGGTGGAACTGGGATGGAGGCGTCAGGACGCGCTCAACTCTCCGCCTCCAGGCTATCGGCGAGCTGCGAAACTTCTGGCACCTTGACGTTGCGTATACGCGGCAGTGGGCTGCTTTTGAAGACAAGGAGAGCGGTGTTCTCGGTCTCTACCACCGGCCCGGAAGTCACGCGGTTACGCTTTCCGTTGTGTCCGACGAACGCCATGTACTTTCGGGTTCCGTCATTGGGGGGGTGACACTCGGTGACGCCGGGGAACGCAGCAGAACACTCTCAACATCTCTCACGCTCCGCCCGACTTCGTGGATGGACTTCTCCCCCTCAGTGACGTATCAACGCGAGACGAATGCAGTGTCGTGGCTCTACCCTGATGGCAATGCAATCGTTCCCTACTCCAGCATCTTCGGCACACGGAATCTTGAATACCTTGACATCTCCATGCGAGGCATCGTGACGTTTACACGGACGCTGTCCGTGCAATTCTTCCTGCAATCACTCGTCTACCGGGGGAGGTACCGGGACTTCAGTGTGCTACAGCCGGATGGGACATTGGATCCGTTCTCCGAGTCGCGGTACGGCGTGAGTATTGCCAGCCACGATTTTAATTCGATCGTCCTTAACGCCAACCTACTGCTACGCTGGGAGTATCTGCCGGGAAGCACACTCTATCTTGTATGGACACAGGGACGCTATGGGGATACCGGCAACTACTACACGACTCTCGGCAAGCGGTTGGAAGACACGTTTACACTACCGCGGACGGATACATTTGTGCTGAAGGCCAGCTATTGGTTCTCGTTGTAGAAGATTAATGAGCAAGGATGAATGGGGAGTAGGAAATAGGCAACAGGGAACTCGGAATCGTGTTGTGTCCAATTCCCTGTTCCGCATTTCCAATTCCATGATCCCAATTCGTTATTGCCCATTATTCTTTCCCCCCTGACAGAGCGTCTTCTCAAAAAAAGCCACGATGCGGCGGAAGTATTCCTCCCCTCCTTTTTCCACCATGTCATTGTGCTTCGCACCCGGAATCAGCCAGAGCTCCTTCGGTTCATTTGCATTGCGGTAGACAATTTCGGACGCTTCAGCCGGGATCTTGTTGTCGGCAGCGCCATGCATGATGAGGAGTGGTACATGGACATGCTTGACTGCTTCCGCGGGTGAAACCAGAGATGCTTTGAAGTGCGCGATATGTTCAGAGCGCTTGATGACGAGATTCCGCAGGTAATGCCAGGGAATCTTTGTCATGCGCTTCTGGTACTCATCGTAGACTTTCCGCAGTGAGGCAAAGCCACTTTCAGCGACGACGGAGGCGATGCGTGTGTCAAGTGCGGCAACCTGTATCGCGACAGCAGCACCCATCGACGATCCCATAAGTCCAATCCGCCCCAACGTCACATCCTTGCGGGACTCCAGATAGTTGATGATTGTGGAGACATCCAGTTTCTCATAGAACCCGTATGTGCAAAAACAGCCATCGCTGTCGCCATGACGGCGTGAGTCATGGAGAAACACGTTGAAACCCACCTCGTGGAGCCTCTTGGCGAGAGGCAGGCCGACGATCTTGCATTCGCTCACGCCGTGAAGGAAGAGTACTGTTCCCTGTGCCGCCTCACCGGCTGGGATGAACCAGCCACTGAGAGTAAGGCCCTCTGCAGTCTTGATCAGGACCTCTTCATGGGGAAGTGAGAGATCAGACGGATGCAAAATGGATGTGAAGCGACGGTAGTAGTCGATCGTCCTCCGGTGTGGTTTGAGCAGCATCGCCGGCCCGACGATGAAAAGCACCGTCGAAAGGAAGAGCATAAACAAGACCACAAACAGCAGAATGATGAGGAGTGGAATCATGAACAAATATACATAGGGGGCGAACGCGATGCAATAAAATGGTCCGTTTTGCATATCCCGTCTCATATTCGTATTATGTCAGCCGTTCAACGAAACAGAACGTGAGGTCATGGATCAACAGTTGCGGGTAGCGATCGTTCATGAATGGTTTACCTCCATGCGCGGGGGAGAGAAGTGTGTTGAGGCGTTGTGTGAGGTCTTCCCTGACGCGACGCTCTTTGCCCTGCTTCACGTGAAGGGAAGCGTGTCACCGCTGATCGAGCGGATGCCTCTGCACACGTCGTTCGTCCAGCATCTCCCGCTCGCCGCGACCAACTACCGGCACTACCTACCGTTGTTTCCCGCGGCAATACGCAGATTCGACCTTTCTGCATTCGATATCGTCATCAGTTCCAACCACTGCGTTGCGAAAGGAGTTCGCACAGCACCCGATACGCTCCACGTGTGCTATTGCTACACGCCAATGCGCTATATCTGGACCCAGTATGAAGACTATTTTGGTGCGGGTCGTTCGGGTTTGCTGACACGGTGGGGGATGCAGGCAGCGGTCGGGTATCTGCGCCGGTGGGATCTTCGAACCGCACGCAATCCTCATCATTTTATCGCCATCTCGGAGAACATCCGGCAGCGCATCCGGTCGATCTATGGACGCGAATCCGATGTGATCTATCCGCCCGTGGAGATTGCCGCGCTGCCTGTTGCGCACGGCCATGAAGAATTTGATCTTCTCGTCAGCGCGTTGGTGCCCTACAAGAGAGTCGATCTTGCAGTTGAAGCATACAACCGGATGGGGAAACCGCTCGTTGTCATTGGTGATGGTCCCGACCTCCCGCGGTTGCGGGAGCAGGCCGGTGCCTCGGTGCGGATGCTCGGCTGGCGATCAGACAGTGAGGTGCGTGACCATTTTCGGCGTTGCCGTGCCGTAATCTTCCCCGGGGAGGAAGACTTCGGCATTGTACCGGTTGAAGCGATTGCGTGCGGAAAACCGGTGATTGCCTATGCTCGTGGCGGAGCGCTTGAGACAGTAGTCGAACGCCCCGGGCTTCGCACCGGCGTCCTGTTTTGTGAACAGACAGGAGACGCACTCATTGCGGCGGTGAAAACGATGGAATCGAAAAACTTTGATCCCATTGCCATGCATGAGTTTGCATCGGGCTTTGACCGCGAGATCTACAAGCGAAAGATGCATGAGTACGTCATGGGGAAGTGGAGGGAATTTCAGGGCGCTGCCCACAACCGCAAGCGCTGAAACACCTTAGCCACCACCGCCGTTGACTTTCGGAACTGTTTTAGGTACATTGATCCGATTATAATAGAGAAAATGCCAGCACAGGAAGCAAAACGCGAGAATCGGACAAGACGGTTTGACATTGTCGTCATTCCGGATGGGGACAGCAGTTCTCCCTACCGATTTCGCGCAGGATGGTTGAAGTTGGGGCTTCTTGCTGCTGCCGTGTTCTTTGCATGCGTGGGGTTCACACTCGCTGTGCTGATCTTCACTCCCGTGGTGATGTACCTGCCAATACCCAACCCAGCTTTAGAAGCCAAGTATGGCAGACAACTACGTGTGACTCAGGAGAAGTTGAACGCACTGGCAGAGGATGTGTCGCTCCTGCAGGATTACAATCTGCAGCTACGAAAAGCCCTGGGGCAGGATGAGACTGCGCGTTCAGTTGCCGATCAAAGCGCGAAAAACTCGACACCGCCGGCGGCGAAGCCTGTCAGGACGCAGGAAGATCTTCAAGTGCTGGATCAGATGTCTCCAGGTGATGGACTGGTCGCACCTGCAGAGACAGCGGCGCGTGTCATTCCGGCCCGCCTGGCAGCGCCTGCTGAGCTCCCACTGTTCCAACCGGTCACCGGGTTTGTGTCCCAGGAATTCAATCCTTCCCGGCATCACTTCGGGATGGACATCGCTGCAAAGCTCGGCAGTCCCGTGAGTGCGGCCACCGACGGCTATGTAGTGTACACAGGCTGGTCATATGAAGATGGGAACATGGTGATCCTTTCTCACGGATCAGGATACCTGACGGTGTACAAACATAACGCCATGGTGCTGAAGAGCATGGGTTCTGCGGTGCGGAGAGGCGAGGTTGTTGCCCTACTGGGGTCATCCGGGCAAACCAGCAGCGGGCCCCACCTGCATTTTGAAGTGTGGAAGGATGGGATTCCTCAGGATCCGAAAACACTGTTGCTGACACGCGTGAAAATACAGTAACGATGAGGGAGTTATGGCGGATAAACAGGCGAACAGCGAGCTGAGTTTTGTGGGGAACAACACCGTGGTGGAGGGCAAGATCAAGACGGATGGTAACATCCGTATTGACGGCAAGCTGGTCGGTGACCTGGTGTCGAAGGCCAATGCCGCCCTCGGGAGCAACGGTGTGATCGAAGGAAACCTCACAGCGCGCAATGTCACGCTCGCAGGAAAGGTTACGGGCACAGTGACCGCATCGGAAAAACTTGTGCTCGAGGCAAAGTCAATGGTCAAAGGGGATGTCCGCGCGGCACGTCTCGTGGTGGATGAAGGGGCGGTGTTCGATGGGCATTGTGCGATGAGCGCTTCCCCGGCGCCGACAAAGGGAACTTGAGAGAGATCAGCCGGGCACGGCTTCCATGATGGAAGTGAAGACCGACAACTGGCGCGAGATTGCCGGCCCCTATCTTACCATGGGGCTGGAATTGGCAATCGCAATTACCGGGATGTTCTTCGTAGGCCGGTGGGTTGACGGATGGCTCGGCATTGAACCGTGGGGGATGTATGGAGGGTTGTTTATTGGCATCACCGGCGGCTTCATCCGCTTCATCCGGCGGGCGCTTGAGCTGAGCGCCAGGGAAGATGCCCAGCAGAAAAAAAATGATAAGGATTGAGCGGCGATTTCCGTTGCATGTTGGTGCGGCGTTCATTGTCATCGCTGCCGCTGGAGCATATCCGCTGCGCGAATGGGGATCCGCAGAGATCACCGTCGCCGTAGCTATCGGAGCGCTCCTGAGTACCTGCAACGCGCTTGTGGGGTACGCGCTGATTGAGTACGCATTTGAGAGATCGTATACGACGTTTCTCAAAGTCGTGCTGGGTGGCATGGGGCTCAGAATGGCCTGCATGCTTGGTGTTCTGATGCTTCTGATTATGGTCTTTCATATGCATACCGTCGGGTTGACGGTGGCGATGTTGCTGTTCATGATTGTGTATCTCATTCTGGAGATCGTGTATCTCCAGAGAAAAGTCGACGTCAAGAATCAGGGATAGCATGTACGTACCTGTGCAAGAGACGGCGGAAGCGGCAGCAGACACGCTGCATCATGGCGGTCATGAGGGGGGAAGCCCCTTTGTGGCGCTCCTGCACCACGTGCAGGATTCGCACGAGCTGGAAACGCCCTTCGGTGTCATCCATCTCCCGCAGTTTTCTCCCTTTACGATTGGGGGGATCACGGTTGACATGTCCATCACCAAACATGTGGTGTTTCTGTGGATTGCGGCGGTGGTCCTCTGCCTTGTTGCGATTGCTGTGGCGCGAAGTTATTCACGGAAGGATGTTCCCCGCGGGTTCGGCAATGCGTTCGAGGTCCTGGTCCTCTTCATCCGGGATGAGGTGGTCATTCCGAACATGGGCCCGAGGGGGCTGGTGTACATGCCGTACCTGCTGACAACATTCTTCTTCATTCTCCTGATGAACATTTTAGGGTTGATTCCCTACGGGGCATCGGCAACGGGAAACGTCAATGTCACCGCGGGGCTCGCAATCATTGCGTTTGTGATGATTCAGGCCGCGTCGATCCGAGCCCAGGGACTTGGCCATTATCTTGCACACCTGACCGGCGGGGTGCCATGGGCGCTCTGGCCGATCATGATCCCCATTGAGATTCTAGGGCTGTTNACCAAACCGTTCGCGCTTTGCATCCGTTTGTTTGCGAACATGACGGGCGGGCACCTNGTGCTCCTGTCGCTTATCGGCTTGATCTTCATCTTCAANGCNCTTGTCATTGTTGTTGCGCCCATTGCTGTGGGATTTGTCGTGGCGCTCAATTTTCTTGAATTGTTCGTNGCAGTGTTGCAGGCCTACATCTTCACCATGCTGACGTCGCTCTTCATGGGCTTGGGAATGCCGGCAGAGGCGCACAGCGAGGATGGCCACGGGCACTAAGCATTCATTCACTACTTCATTTCTCTGGAGGAACACAATGGACCCCAAAGCACTCGCATATTTGGCAGCAGGTATTGGAGCCGCTATNACAGTGATCGGCGCGGGAATCGGAATCGGCAAACTCGCCGCCGCCGCAATGGAAGCCAGCGGCCGCCAGCCGGAAATCGCGGGTCCTGTTCGTATNTCNATGCTTATTGCTGCTGCCCTGATCGAGGGNGCAACATTCTTCGCACTGGTGATCTGCATTATTCTGGCCAACAAATAGCCGGACGGGAACCGCACCATGTTGGAGATCAATCCTGGATTGATAATCTGGACCATCATCACGTTTGTCATCGTGTTGATGATCCTCCGCTGGACGGCATGGAAACCGATACTGGGGGCTCTCACCGCGCGCGAAGAGAAAATCCGCGGAGCCCTTGCCGATGCCGAACAGGCACGGCAACAGGCGAAGGCGTTGCTGGAAGAGCACCGCAAGCAGATCGCTGCTGCAGAAGACCAGGTCCAACGCATTCTGATGGAAGGGCGCGCCCTGGCCGATAAGCAGCGGGCGGAGATTGCCGAGAAAGCGCAGAGTTCCGCACGGCACATGATTGCGCAGGCAAAGGAAGAAATCCANCGCGAAAAGGATGCTGCCTTGACACAACTGCGCTCGGAAGTCGCGGACCTCGCGATCGGTGCTGCAAGCAAGATCCTTGACAAGAACCTTGATACCCCGGCGCAGCGCTCGCTCGTGGACGCGGCGATACGGGAGATCAACAAAGGATAACCGGTAATGCGCAATACTCGTGTCGCCCGCCGCTATGCGCTGGCCCTCATGACTGCGGCCGAGGGGCAACAGGCCCGGGAGGCCATCGCCGCCGATGTCAGGTTCCTCGGCAGTCTGGTCCGGAGTTCACGTGAACTGCGTCTGCTCCTGGCGAGCCCCATCATTTCCATCCCGCGCAAACGGGCGGTGCTGCATGAGATCCTGAAAGACAGGGTGCAACCGATGACCATGTCGTTCATCGACCTGCTGACAACGAAACAGCGCGAAGGGCTCCTGGAGGACATTGCCGGGCAATTTCAGATCCTCCATGACGAACGGCTTGGTATTGTGAATGTAGAAGTGGTTGCCGCCGTGGAACCGAGTGCGGAGCAACAACGCGCTCTGACCGCGGCACTCGAACAACAGACGAAAAAGAAAGTTCGCGTGAGTACCGTGCTGGATCCGGCCATCAAAGGCGGCCTGCGAGTCCGCATCGCCGATACTGTGGTGGATGCGACTGTGACGCACAAGCTCGAACGGTTGCGCAGGCGCTTCATCCACGGTGTAGCACGCACGTAATGACAACAACGTTTCCTGACTGAAAGACCAGGCAATGGCAGAAGTCCGACCGGAAGAAGTCTCCGCAATCCTGCGCAAACAACTCGCGGGGTTCGAATCGGAGGCCGATGTCTATGATGTGGGTACAGTGCTCCAGGTGGGTGACGGAGTGGCCCGTGTCTACGGCCTCACAAANGCCCTCATGAGCGAGCTTGTGGAATTCCCCCANGGCGTCATGGGTATGGTGCTCAACCTCGAAGAGGACAATGTAGGCTGCATCCTCTTCGGTGAAAGTGCCCAGATCAAGGAGGGCGATACCGTCAAACGTACGGGCCGTGTTGCCTCACTTCCCGTTGGTGAGCAGATGCTGGGACGCGTCATCAATGCCCTCGGTCACCCGATGGACGGCCGCGGGCCGATCCAGACGGAAAAATTCATGCCGATCGAACGGAAAGCCCTCGGTGTCATCCAACGGCAACCAGTGAAGGAGCCGCTCCAGACGGGCCTCAAAGCCGTCGATGGGATGATCCCCATCGGACGCGGCCAGCGCGAGTTGATTATCGGCGACCGGCAAACCGGAAAGACCGCCATTGCGATCGATACGATCATCAACCAGAAGTTCACCCACACCGAAGAAGCAAAGCTGCAGGGCACCAAGCCGGTGTTTTGCATTTATGTTGCTGTTGGTCAGAAGAGTTCAACTGTTGCCCAGGTTGTGGACAAGCTGCAGCAGGAAGGCGCAATGGAGTACACGGCGGTGATTGCGGCGACGGCGAGTGATCCCGCGCCCATGCAGTATATCGCCCCCTATGCCGGCGCCACGCTGGGTGAGTTCTTCCGTGACAGCGGACGGCATGCCCTGNTTGTGTACGACGACCTTACAAAACAGGCACAGGCATATCGNGAGGTGTCGTTGCTCCTCAGACGCCCACCGGGACGTGAAGCATATCCCGGCGACGTCTTNTATCTCCATTCGCGCNTGTTGGAGCGCGCATCCAAACTGAGCGANGCTCTGGGCGGCGGCAGTCTCACNGCCCTCCCGGTGATNGAAACCCAGGCCGGCGATGTGTCAGCCTACATCCCGACGAACGTGATTTCGATTACGGACGGACAGATCTATCTTGAACCGGGAATGTTTAANGCGGGTATCCGCCCTGCAATCAACGTTGGTATCTCCGTTTCACGCGTCGGCGGCAACGCGCAGATCAAGGCCATGAAAGCCGTTGCAGGACGCCTGCGCATCGAGCTTGCACAGTATAGAGCACTCGAGGCTTTTGCAAAATTCGGGTCGGACCTTGACAAATCCACGCTCGCCCAATTGCGGCGTGGCGCACGTCTTGTGGAGCTGCTCAAACAAGGGCAGTATCTCCCGATGCCGGTGGAGAAACAGATCGTCTCGATATTTGCCGGGACGAATGGATTCCTTGATGAAATCCCCACTGAAGCAGTACGGCGGTATGAGCAGGAGTTGCTGGATATGCTCGATTTGAAGCATGCGGAATTCCTCCTGGAGATTGCCCGGAAGAAGCAACTCACGGAAGACATGACGGNACGCCTGAAGGACATTCTGACGTCGTTCACGGCGACATTCAAGAACTCGTTGAAGGCATAGCGGACCGACAATGCCAACGCTGCGCGAGGTTCGCAGCCGCATCAGCGGCGTAAAGAAAACCGAGAAGATCACCCGGGCCATGAAGATGGTGGCCGCGGCGAAGTTGCGTCGTGCCCAGGCGGCACTCATCGCGGCCCGTCCCTATGCGAAGGGAATGCGCCGACTTCTCCAGCACCTCCTTCCAGCAATCGACAGGGCAGGCCAGCCGCTCCTAATCCCACGCCCTGTGCACACACTTGCCATTGTCGTCGTCACTTCCGATCGCGGCATGTGTGGCGCCTTCAATACCAATATCGTCAAGGC
>JGI20214J51088_10002580_pt1 | contig 12022 bp, 9 predicted proteins | sample WetSurMetagenome_FD_51088 | JGI IMG/M metagenome (IMG submission 51088)
GACGTGTTCATCCTCTACCGCCGGTCCCGGGCCGAGATGCCCGCCTCCGTCGAGGAGATCGAGGAGGCCGAGGAGGAAGGGATCCGCTTCGAGTTCCTCGTGGCCCCCACCCGCGTCGTCGGCAAAGACGGCAAGGTGACGGGTATCGAGTGCCTCCGCATGGAACTGGGCGAGCCCGATGCCAGCGGCCGCCGGCGTCCCGTTCCCATCAAGGGTTCCGAATTCATCGTCGAGTGCAACGCCATCGTCCCGGCCATCGGGCAGGCCTGCGACCTCGGTTTTGTATCGAAGGAGAGCGGAATCTCCATCAACAAGTGGGTCAACTTCGATGTCGATGACGTGACCTTCCAGACCTCGGCCCCCGGCGTGTTTGCCGGCGGCGACGCCGTGACGGGCCCCGCAACGGTCATCAAGGCCGTCAACGCCGGCAAAGAGGCCGCCAAGTCCATCGACCGCTACCTGAAGGGCGAGGACGTCAAGGCCGGCCGCGCGAGAGACTGGAAGAAGGGCTTGGCCGACCAGTCTGACCTCAAGGGCGTGAAAAAAGAAGCCCGCGTGAAGTACCCCCACGCCGACCCGGCCGTCCGCCGCGCCAACTGGATGGAAGTGGGTCTCGGGTTCAGCGAGGCCCAGGCCGTCGCCGAAGCGAACCGCTGCCTCAAATGCGGCATCTGCTGCGAGTGCTACCAGTGCGTGGAGGCCTGTATCGCGGGCGCCATCAAGCATGACGACACCTACGCCGAGGAGACGATCGAGGTCGGCGCCGTCATCGCCGCCCCCGGCTTCGAGATCTTCGACGCTCGGGTCCGTGGCGAGTACGGTTTCGGCGTCTACGAGAACGTCGTGACGAGCATCCAGTTCGAGCGCCTCCTCTCGGCCTCGGGCCCCTACTTCGGCCATGTCCAGAGGCTCTCCGACCACAAGGAGCCCCGCAAGATCGCCTTCATCCAGTGCATCGGCTCGCGCGACACCTCCTGCGGCAACTCCTGGTGCTCGTCGGTGTGCTGCATGTACGCCACCAAGCAGGCCATCATCGGCAAGGAGCACCTGAAGACCCTCGAGCCCACGATCTTCTTCATGGACATCCGGGCCCACGGGAAGGACTTCGACCGATTCGTGAACCGGGCCAAATCCGAGTACGGCATCCGTTACCTGCGCTCCATGCCCTCGACGATCAAGGAACTCCAGGGCTCAAAAAACCTCCTGATGACCTACGTTTCCGAGGACGGCAGGCTCATCGAGGAGGAGTTCGACATGGTCGTTCTCTCCGTCGGGCTCACCCCCCCGAAGGATGCAGCCAAACTCGCCAAATCTCTCGGCATCGAGCTCGAGGAGCACGGCTTTGCGAAAACGCACCTCGAGAACCCCGTCGAGACGAGCCGGGGCGGTGTCTTTGTCTGCGGCGCCTTCGCCGGCCCCAAGGACATCCCCGAGACGGTCATGGAGGCAAGCGGTGCGGCCGCCTGCGCTACGGGCCTTCTGGCACCTGCCCGCGACACGCTCGTGACGGAGAGCACGCTGCCGGCCGAGACGGACATCCGGGGCACGGGCGCGAGGATCGGCGTCTTCGTCTGCCACTGCGGCATCAACATCGGCGGCGTCGTGAACGTCCCCGAGGTCGTCGAGTACGTCAAGACGCTCCCCAACGTCGTCTTCGCCACGGACAACCTCTTTACCTGCTCACAGGACACGGCGGTGAAGATGGCGGAGGTGATCAAGGAACACAACCTCACGCGCGTCGTTGTGGGCTCCTGCTCGCCGCGGACCCACGAAGGACTCTTCCAGGAAAATATCGAGAAGGCAGGTCTCAACCGTTACCTCTTCGATATGGCCAACATCCGCGACCAGAATTCCTGGGTCCACATGAACGAGCCCTTCGAGGCCACCGAGAAGGCCAAGGACCTCGTGCGGATGTCCATCGCCAAGGCGCAGTTCCTCAAGCCCCTGAAGCCGGGCCAGCTGGGCATGAATCACAGCGCGCTGGTCATCGGCGGGGGACTTGCCGGCATCACGGCAGCCCTGTCGCTTGCCGACCAGGGCTTCGAGTCCTACGTCGTGGAGAAGGAGAAGGAACTCGGCGGCAACTACCGAAAGCTCTTCTACACCCTCGAGGGCCTCGACACCCAGAAACACCTGGCGAAGCTTCTGGAGAAGGTGAAGGCCAACCCCAAGATCCACGTGATCACCGGCGCCGAGATCAAGAAGATCGACGGATTCATCGGCAACTACAAGACGACCGTCGTCGCCGGCGGCCAGGAGCAGCAGTTCGCGCACGGCGTCGTCCTCGTCGCCGCGGGCGCCTACGAGCTCGAGACGAAGGAGTACGGCTACGGCACGAGCGAGGCCATTGTGGCCCAGCGCGACCTCGAGAAGATGATCCACGACAAGGACTACAAGGTCGGAGCCGCGCGCAGCGTCGTCATGATCCAGTGCGTGGGCTCGCGCTCTTTCGAGCGGCCCTACTGCAGCCGCTACTGCTGCAGCGAGGCCATCAAGAACGCGCTGAAGTTGAAGGAGCTCGACCCCGAGAAGGACATCACGATCCTCTACCGCGACATCCGGACCTACGGCCTCAAGGAGGACTTCTACAAGAGGGCTCGCGAGCTCAACGTGAAGTTTGTCCGCTTCGACGAGGAGCGCAAACCCGAGGTGAAGGTGGACGGAGGCAAGGTGACCGTGAGCGTCTTCGATCACGTGATGAACGAAGCGGTGGACCTGAAGGCCGATATCCTGGCGCTTTCCGTGGGTGCCGCGCCCAACCCGGAAAACGCCGCCATCGGCCAGATGCTCAAGGTCCCCACGAACCAGGACGGCTTCTTCCTCGAGGCCCACGTGAAGCTGCGCCCCGTGGACTTCGCCACGGACGGGGTTTTCATGTGCGGCATGTCCCACGCCCCCAAGATGAGCGAGGAGACCATCGCCCAGGCCAATGCGGCCGTCTCAAGGGCCTGCACCTTCCTCACGAAGGACTACATCGAGGCCGAGGGAAAGACGGCTTATGTGAACAAGGATCTCTGCATGGCCTGCGGGCTCTGCGAGGCCAACTGTCCCTACGGGGCCGTTGCTGTGGATATGGCCGAGGGCGCTGCCGCGGTCAACACGGTGCTCTGCAAGGGCTGCGGTGTCTGCACGGCCTCGTGCCGCATGAACGCCATCGACCTCAACGGGTATAACAACGAGGAGGTACTGGCGCAGATTTCTTCGGCCATCTAGCAGGCTGGTGACCGGGGGCGCATCCCGCAAGGAGGCGCGGTCATGTCTGAACCCTTCCTTGCCGGGAAGCTCCGCGAAGCGGGGCTTCAAAAAAAGCCCGCTTGCATCCAGGCATTTTTGACCAGCCTGACGCAGGGAGACAGATGAAAACCACACAGGTCCAGTGACCTGAAAAATTGGAGAAGCTCAATGTCACAGCATGACAAACCGGCAGGCAAGAAATCCGAAGGGTGGGAACCGAAAATCATCGCCATCGTCTGCAACTGGTGCACTTACGCAGGTGCCGACCTGGCGGGGATCAGCCGGATCCAGTACCCCCCGAACGTGAGGATCATCCGCGTGCCCTGCACGGGCCGGATCAACCCCTTCTACGTCGTGAAGGCACTGCAGGCCGGGGCCGACGGCGTGCTCATATCGGGGTGCCATCCCGGCGAGTGCCACTATATCACGGGGAACCTCTCGGCGCGACGAAAGTTCGCCACCTTGAAGAGCTTTCTGAACTACATCGGGCTCGAGGACGGGCGGACGACCTTCACCTGGGTTTCGGCCTCGGAGGGTGAGCGGTTCGCCCAGGTCATCAAGGGCGTGACGGAGCGGGTGAGGGCGCTGGGCCCCGCCACGAAACTCATCAAGAAACTGCGCGACGCCGACGTCGCGGTTGCGAAATAACCGGAACAGAAGGAATCGGGAACGTGGAAAAAGTAGAGAAAAAGCTGCGGGAAGAAGCCAAGAAGCTCCTGGCGGAAAAGAAGGTAGACGTCATCGTGGGGTACGAGGCAGGGACCCTGCCGCTCACGGCCACCCCGGTGTTCATCACGGCCCCCGAGGAAGCGGACAAGCTCGTCTGGAACGCCTTCTGCCAGCACAACCTCGCCAAGTATGTGCACGATCTGATCATTGCCAACCGGGATTCCCAGAAACGTCTCAAACCGGAGGATCGAAAGCGCAAGGTCGTCGGTGTCGTGACGAAGGGCTGCACCTCGCGCTCGCTGGTCATCCACCTTCAGGAAAGGCAGTACGAACGCCTGGACACGACCATCCTCGGCGTGCCCTGCACGGGCTACATGGACCGAAAGAAACTNGCCGTGAAGCTCGGCGGCGAGGATATCCTGGAAGGGTCGCTCGAGGGCACGAACCTCAAGATCAAGACCGCAAGCGGCGANAAGACCGTCGCGCTGAAAGAGGTCCTGGCNGATAACTGCCTGACCTGCCGGATCAACAACCCGGTGATNTCCGACGCGATGATGGGCGAGCCCGCGCCGGCCATGGACGCCGCGGCGGAATATGCCGGNGTCGACGAGTTCGAGAAGCTCTCCCCCGAGGAGCGCTGGGCCTACTTCACGAAGGAGATGGCCAAGTGCATCCGCTGCGCCGCCTGCCGCCAGACCTGCCCGTCGTGCTACTGCAAGGTCTGTTTCGCCGAGCAGAGCATGCCCCAGTGGGTGGGCATCAGCGAGGACCCCGCGGACACGCAGGTCTTCCAGTTCATGCGGATGTACCACATGGTGGGCCGCTGCGTAGACTGCGGCTCCTGCATCAGTGTGTGCCCCATGGGTGTCGACCTGAGGAAATTCCTGAAAAAGCTCGACAAGGACTGCTTTGTGCTCTTCAAACAGCGGGCCGGCGAGAAGATCGATTTTACGGCGCCCCTTCAGGATCAGAGGATGGACGACAAGGAAGAGTTCATATACAGCCCCGGCGGCGGGGGGCATTGACAGANTGGTGAAAAACGCCCATCTGCGGCGTTTCCCTCGTCCCTCGTCGGTCAACGTACGGAACAGTACGCCTCCCTCCTCGGAACTTCGGGAGGCCTTGCATCTGGACGTTTTTGACCAGCCTGTAAGAAAAGAGAGGTCGCGTAGGGATTGAATGTCAGAAGGTAAGAAAACCGGATTGAAAACGGAGAGGACATGAAAACGTTTCTGGACGAAGTCAACGAGAGGATCGACGGGGTTCCCATCCAGCGTTGCTACCACTGCCGTAAGTGCACGGCGGGTTGCCCCATGGCATTTGTGATGGAGTACAACCCGAACAAGGTCATCAAGATGATCCAGATGGGCAGGAAGGACCAGGTTCTCGGGAGCTCCACCATCTGGCTCTGCGCCTCCTGCGAGACCTGCATCACCCGCTGCCCCAACGAGGTGGACATCGCGCGGATGATGGACGTGCTGAGGCAGATGGCCCTCGAATCCGGCAAGGGCGCCAAGGAAAAGAGCGTGCTGGCCTTCCACGAGGCCTTCCTGTCGAGCATCAAGTCGGGCGGACGTCTCAATGAGCCCATGATGATGGTCAACTACAAGCTCAAGTCGGGGGATCTCTTCTCCGACATGGCTCTGGGCCTGGATATGTTCACGAAGGGAAAGCTCTCGATCTTCGCCCCCAAGACGAAGGACGTGGCTTCGGTCCGGAAGATATTCGAGAAGACGAGGTAAGGATTCTACCGCTAACCGTTTTTCAGGAATCAAACGGCCGAACGTTCAGCGACGCCGTTCAGGAGGAATGAGGTGAAGGTTTCTATCTATCCCGGTTGTTCCGCCCACGGAACGGCAAAAGAATACAGCCAGTCCATCGAGGCGGTGAGCCATGCCCTGGGCATCGAGACCCAGGAGATCGACGACTGGTCCTGCTGCGGGGCGACGTCGGCGCACAGCACAAACTACAAACTCTCCGTTGCGCTGCCGGCGAGGAACCTGATGATCGCTCAGAAGAAGGGGCTCGACGTCATGATTCCCTGCGCGGCCTGCTTCAACCGTTTCAAGTCCGCTCAGCACCACTTGGAGAAGGACAAAGCGCTCAGGGAGGAGATGGAGTCGATCATTGGCGCCAAGTTCACCGACGGGATCTCCATCCGGAACCCCATCGACATCATCGCCAACGACATCGGCCTCGATGCGTTGGAGAAAAAGGTGGTCAGGAAACTCGAAGGGCTCAAGCCCGTTTCCTACTATGGGTGCCTTCTGCTGCGTCCCCCCGAGGTCTGCCATTTCGACGATTACGAGAACCCCGTGCTCCTCGACAAGATCCTGGCGGCCTGCGGGGCAGACGTGAAGAAATGGTCCTTCAAGACAGACTGCTGCGGCGGGAGCCTCTCCATCAGCCGCACGGACATCGTGACGAAGATGGTCAACAAGCTGGCCTCGATGGCGAAAGAGGCCGGCGCGAACTGCATCGTGACGGCCTGCCCGCTCTGCATGGCAAACCTCGACATGCGGGCCGATGCGGGCCTCAAGATGCCGGTGTTCTACTTCACGGAGCTGCTCGCCCTGGCCATGGGGCTTGCCGGCCCGGACAAGTGGTTCAAGCTCCATATTACCGACCCGATGCCGCTCGTGCAGTCGCTGAAGCTGATGTAAGGATGGAAACCCGTTCCCTGACCGCGGGGGGACTGAAGAATTTCTCAGACAAGGAATGCCATGGAAAAGAAACTGCTCAAGAAGGACAAACTTTCCGGCATCGTGAAGAAGATGGCCGCCGATCAAACCGTCTATGCGCCGGTAAAGGACGAAGACAACGTCCTCTACAAGATCCTCGGGCCGGGCATGGAGCCCCTGGTTTCCTTTGCCAATACGAAGAACGCCCCGAAGAAGATCTTCTTTCCGCATTCGGAGCTTTTGCTGAAGTACACGAGGAGTCCCAAGGGGATGGTCTTCGCCGCCATGCCCGCCGATGCGAAGGATTTCGTACTTTTCGGCGTGCGGCCCTGCGATGCCCGGAGCTTCGCCCTTCTGGATATGCTCTTCGACCAGGAGAAATGGAAGGACCCCTACTACATCGAAAAGCGCAAAAAGGGGACGGTCATCTCGCTTGCGTGCGTGCAGCCGCCCTACGCGTCGTGCTTCTGCACCTCCGTGGACGGGAGCCCCACCTCGACACAGGGGGCCGACATCCTGCTGACCGACCTGGGAGAGAGCTACCTCGTGGAGTTTATCACTCCCAAGGGTGAGGGCCTCGCGGCCTATTTCGGCGAGGCGACGGCCGCCGACGCCGGCGCCGAGGCGAAGAAGAAGGAGATCGCCGAGAAATCGGCTGCGGCCATCCAATCGAAAATCCCCGGCCGGGCGATCAAGCCGATCCTGGACGTGAGCTTCGAGCATCCTTTCTGGGACACGATCTACGGCAAATGCCTTGCCTGCGGGACCTGCACCTACATGTGCCCCACCTGCCACTGTTTCGACATCAGCGACGAGATCAAGGGCGACGACGGCGTGCGCATCCGCAACTGGGATTCCTGCATGTTCCCGCTCTTCACGAAGGAAACCTCCGGGCACAACCCCCGCACGAGCCAGAAGCAGCGCTGGCGCCAGCGCCTGATGCACAAGTTCAAGTATTATGTGGACAACTTCGACGCCATCGCCTGCGTGGGCTGCGGGCGCTGTGTCATGTCCTGCCCCGTGAACGTCGACATCCGGAAGATCGTCACGGACATTTCGAAACTCTAGGATCACAGGAGACCCTCAGATGGAGAAGCCTTTACAGCAGATCATCGCCGAAAATCCCTACGTTCCCATGCCCGTGGAGATCGTCAAGATCATCACCGAGGTGGACACGAAGGACATCAAGACCTTCCGTCTGGCCTTCGTGAACAAGGAGGACGAGGAGCGATTCAAGTACATCCCCGGCCAGTTCGCCGAGCTTTCCATCTACGGGAAGGGAGAGTCTCCCATCGGCATTGCCTCCTCCCCCACCCAGAAGGGCTACATCGAATTCACCGTCCAGAAGGCGGGGGCGGTCACGTCGGCCCTCCACGAGATGGAGGAGGGGACGCTCATGGGTGTGCGGGGCCCTCTGGGCAATTCCTGGCCCCTTGAGTTCCTCGAGGGGAAGAACATCGTCATCGTGGGCGGCGGCTTCGCCTTCACGACCCTGCGCTCCCTGATCAACTACATGATCTTCGAGGAAAACCGGAAGCGCTTCGGGAAGATCACCGTTGTATACGGCGCCCGCTCTCCCGGGCTTTTGCTCTACAAGGACGAGCTAGAGGCCTGGGCGAAACGGGGCGACATCGACCTCAACGTAACCGTCGACAAGGGCGATGCCACATGGAAAGGCCGTGAGGGCTTCGTTCCCACGGTATGCAAGGAAGTGGCCCCGAGCAAGGAAAACGCCGTGACGGTCATCTGCGGCCCCCCGATCATGATCCGGTTCACGCTGCCCGTCTTCTTCGATCTGGGCTTCTCGAAGGAGAACATCATCACGTCGCTCGAGATGCGGATGAAGTGCGGTATCGGCAAGTGCGGGCGTTGCAACGTGGGCAGCAAGTACGTCTGCAAGGACGGCCCGGTGTTCTCTCTGGCGGAACTTGACAAACTGACGAAAGAATATTAATCGGGACATCAAGAGCAGCGATGAAGGGGGAGCCTTCAGGCTCCCTCTTTTTTATAACAGAGGGAAAGTCACGGAAGATTAACGAATCGATGAGGGGGAGCAGTCAGAACCCAAGCTCCACTTGAAGTGGTAAGGAGGACACTGGCGTTGCACCGGATCACGGAAAAAGTCGTTCTCTCCGAGAACATCGTCAAGACGGTCTTCGAGGCGCCGGATATCGCGAAAAAGCGAAAGGCCGGCCAGTTCGTCATTCTTATGATCGACGACAAGGGGGAGCGGATCCCCCTGACCATCGTCGACTCCGACCCGGTGAAGGGAACGCTGACGATCATCTACCAGGTTGTCGGGAAGACGACGGACCAGCTCGCTCAGCTCGAGCCCGGCGATGCCATCCAGCACGTACTCGGGCCCCTGGGGCACCCCACGGAGATCGACGGTATCGAAACGGCCGTCTGCGTCGGCGGAGGTGTGGGCATCGGGGTCCTTTACCCCATCGCCAAGGCGCTTAAGGAAAAGGGAGCGCGAGTCATTTCGATCATCGGGGCGCGGACGAAGAAGATGCTCATCCTCGAGGAGGAGTCCAGGAGCGCAAGCGACGAGCTCTACATCACAACCGATGATGGAAGTTACGGGCAGCACGGTTTCGTGAGCGATGTGCTAAAGGGTATCATCGCCTCGGGGCTGAAGATCGACCGGGTCTTTGCCATCGGTCCCGTTCCCATGATGCGCGTTGTGGCCAACGTGACCCGTCCTCACCACATCAAGACGCTCGTGAGCCTCAACCCCATCATGGTGGACGGTACGGGGATGTGCGGGGCCTGCCGGGTCAGCGTGGGNGGNAAGACCAAGTTCACCTGCGTGGACGGCCCCGAGTTTGACGGCCACGAGGTGGATTTCGGGCTCCTGATGAGCCGGCTCCAGATGTATACCGGGCAGGAACAGCAAGCCAGAGAACTCTGCAGGTGCGGAAAGAATGACTGAACAGGAAAAGACCGAAAAGAAAGAAAAGAAGGAGCGGATCCCCCGGCAGGGCATGCCGGAGCAGGACCCCAGGGTGCGAGTCACCAATTTCGACGAGGTCCCTACGGGGTACTCGCCGGAGACGGCCATGCTGGAAGCCAGGCGCTGCATCCAGTGCAAGAAGCCCGGCTGCGTGTCTGGATGCCCCGTGGACATCGACATCCCCACCTTTATCCAGCTGGTCGCCGACGGGGACTTCATCGGGGCCGCAAGGAAGATCAAGGAGACGAACTGCCTGCCCGCCGTCTGCGGCAGGGTATGCCCCCAGGAAGACCAGTGCGAAAAGCTCTGTGTCCTCGGCAAGAAATGGGACCCCGTTGCCATCGGGCGCCTGGAGCGTTTCGTCGCCGATTACGAGCGAAACGCGGGCACGATCGAGATTCCGGCTCTGCCGGCCTCCACGGGCAAGCGCATCGCCGTCATCGGGGCCGGCCCCGCGGGGCTCACGATCGCGGGAGACCTCGTCAAGATGGGCCACGATGTGACCATCTTCGAGGCCCTGCACAAATCGGGGGGCGTGCTGATCTACGGGATCCCCGAGTTCCGACTCCCGAAGGGCATCGTCGATGCCGAGGTGGAGTACCTGCAGAAAATCGGCGTGAAAATCGTGACAGACGCAGCCATCGGAAGGCTGAAGACGATCGACGATCTCTTCGCCGAGGGCTTCCACGCTGTCTTCCTGGGAGTAGGGGCCGGGGCCCCTGTGTTCATGAACATCCCCGGCGAGAACTTCTCCGGCATCTACTCGGCCAACGAGTACCTCACCCGCTCAAATCTCATGAAGGCCTACCGCTTCCCCGAATACGACACGCCGATTGCCAAGGGGCGCAACGTGGCCGTCATTGGCGGCGGGAACGTGGCCATGGACTCGGTGCGCACGGCGCTTCGCCTTGGAGCCGATAACGCAATCATCATCTACCGGCGCACCAAGAACGAGATGCCCGCCCGTGCCGAGGAGGTCCATCACGCCGAAGAGGAGGGCGTCCAGTTCCAATTCCTCACGAACCCCATCGAGTACATCGGCGACGAGAAGGGCTGGGTCAGGCAGATGGTCTGCCAGCGGATGGAACTGGGAGAGCCCGACGATTCGGGCAGGCGCAGGCCCGTCGTCATCAAGGGCTCCGAATACACCATCGACGTCGACACCGTCGTGGTGTCCGTCGGGACGATGGCCAACCCCGTGATTCCCATGACGACCCCTGGGCTCGATACGAACCGCTGGGGATACATCGTGACAAAGGACGAGACCGGCGAGACGACCCGCAAGGGAGTCTGGGCCGGCGGCGACATCGTCACAGGCTCCGCCACGGTCATTCTCGCCATGGGCGCCGGCCGCAAGGCGGCCAGAGCGATTCATGACTATGTGATGTCCTTGTAAGGATCGAGGATCGAGGTTCGAGGCACGAGGTTCGAGGATAGAAAGACAGGAAGGATAAAAAAAGGGTCGAGGCGGTTGCCTCGACCCTTTTTACTTCCAGAGGATTTATTTCTTATTCCTTAATACCTAATTACCCAATTACCAATGCCCGTCTTTTAGTGATGCTCCTCCATCGCGCCGGCGATGTACATCATCGACAGGAGCATGAAGACCAGCGTCTGGATGACGGAAATCAGGATTTTGAGAATCAGGATGGGCAGGGGGATCAGCAGCGGCACGAGAACGAAGATGACCGCCACGACGATGTGGCCGCCCTGGATGTTTCCGAAGAGCCGAACCGAGAGCGACAGCGGCCTGGAGAGGTGGCTGATGATCTCGATGGGCATCATAAGCGGGATGAGCCACCAGACGGGCCCGAGGAACTGCTTGAAATACTTCATTCCCTGGATCTGGACCCCCACGATGTGCGTCAGGAAGAAGACGACGAGGGCCATGGCGATTGTCGTATTGAGGCTCGACGTGGGCGATTCGAATCCGGGGATGAGCCCGATGAGGTTCGAGAACAGGATGAAGAACCCGATCGTCGCGATGAGAGGGAAGAACTTCAGGCCGTGCTGCCCCATCGTGTCGATCAGGAGATTTTTGAATGCGGATACGATGACCTCCATGATGTTCTGGATCTTGCCCGGGTAGATCTCCATGCGCCTCGTTGCCAGCCAGCCCAAAAGGGTCAGGATGGCCATGACCAGGAACGTGTAGGTGATGATGTCGGGTATGTATTTGTTGTGCAGGAGTAATAGGGGGTGCATATTCTGTCAGCTAGCCTCCTCCGGAAGAATTTTTTTTTGAAACTCGATCACCGCTGTGATGACGATGTTGATGACGACAAGCGACAGGCCCACGAGAAGTCCGATGATGTCGATGGGCAGTTCCGTAATGACGAAGTAGAGGACCACGGCCGTGGCGGCCATCCGGATGTAATACCGTATCATCATGGCCGATTTTGCCGTGCCGGACAGATTGGAGAAGATGACTCGAAGGTCCCGGCCGAGCCAGTGCAGATTGATGATGCTGATGAGGCCGCCG
>JGI20214J51088_10002581_pt1 | contig 12019 bp, 10 predicted proteins | sample WetSurMetagenome_FD_51088 | JGI IMG/M metagenome (IMG submission 51088)
CTATCATTGCATCGGCGGTGCCGTATATATCGAGATGATCAGGGTCCATAGCTGTCACGACTGCTGTGAGCGGGTTAAGCTGATGGAACGAGCGGTCAAACTCGTCGGCTTCCATAACGGCGAGCCGGCTGGTGCCTATAAGCAGGTTAGTGTTATAGTTTCTTGAGATGCCCCCCAGGAAGGCAGAGCAACCTACATGCGAAGCGGTAAGCAGATGGGCCGTCATGGTAGAAACAGTTGTCTTACCATGAGTGCCGGCAATTGCAACTGTGTCAGACTCATTGGATATCATGCCAAGCACCTGTGCGCGTTTTTTTATGGCATAACCGTTGTCTCTGAAGAAATTAAGCAATACGCTATCAGCAGGTATAGCAGGGGTATATACAATAAGCACCCGTTCTTTAAGAGAAGGGTCATTAAACGGAGCGCAGAGGACAGAGAGATCATCTTTGTAGACAATATCACATCCTTCCATTTTAAGCTCATCAGTGAGGCAACTTTCAGTGCGGTCATATCCGGCAACAACAAATCCTCCTGACCTGAAATATCTCGCCAGAGCGCTCATTCCTATGCCGCCTATGCCAAGAAAATATATCCCTTCTATGTTTTTAAAATCGGTCATCCCCTTATCAGTTTCAATATTTCGTTTGCAATTGCCTCGTCGGCATTCCTGTCAGCCAGAGTCCTGATATTTTCTGACAATTCTTTGCAGCGGTTTTCGTCTCTGAGTAATCCGAATGCGGTGTCAAGCAGTTTTTCATCAGCCTCTGAGTCCCGCACTATCACTGCAGCGTTTTTATCTACCAGGGCCATGGCGTTATGTGTCTGATGGTCCTCTGCCACATTGGGTGAAGGCATTAGTATGGCAGGTTTCCCCACCAGCTGTAGTTCCGATATTGTGCCGGCACCGGCGCGTGTTATGATCACATCGGCCGCTGCATAAGCCAACTCCATGCGGTTGATGAACCCCATTATATGAACCCATGGCACATTGGCCTTTTCGGCTATCTCCTTTACTCGGTCAAAATACTGGCTTCCTGTCTGCCATATCATCTGTGCTTCGCCGGAGGAAAAGCGGCTAATGCCGTTGCCAATGCTGTTGTTTATTGCGCCGGCACCGAGTGATCCGCCAAGCACCAGAACAACCTTTTTATCATTCTCCAGATTGAAGAATCTGAAAGCCTCATCTCTTAATGCATCAAGGTCGGAGTATGTTTGACGGACAGGGTTTCCTGTCTTTATTATCCTGTCGGCCGGAAAGTATTTTTCCATGCCATCATAAGCCACGCAAATTTTAGCTGCCCGGGCTGCCAGAAGTCTGTTGGTGACCCCGGCATAGCTGTTCTGTTCCTGTATCAGGGTAGGTATTCCCATCTGCTGCGCCTGTTTCAGAACAGGACCGCTTGCGTAACCCCCGACACCGATGACCACCTGAGGTCTGAAGTCTTTAATAATCCTGCGGGCCAGGAGCATACTTTTGAAAAGTTTCCACAGCACAATCAGGTTAGCAGGTGACAGCTTACTGCGTATAAAACCAGCTACAGGCAGTCCTTTTATTTCATATCCTGCTTCAGGCACACGGGTCATCTCCATACGACCCTGCGCTCCAACGAACAGGATGGATATGTCGGGACTCAGTCTTCGCAAAGCGTTGGCAATAGACAGAGCAGGGAAGATATGGCCTCCTGTGCCGCCTCCGCTGATTATAACCCTTATATTTTTGTTTGATCCATTCATATCACACAGCGATATCTTCCTGTTCAACATCTGATAACTCTTCTTTTTTCTCACGGGCATTCATTACACGGCTCACACTGAGAATAGCCCCCAGAGAGAAACTTATTACAAATACCGAAGTACGCCCCCAGCTTATCATGGGAAGTGTCTGCCCTGTGACAGGAAATAGCCCAACAGCCACAAGCATATTTATAAATGCCTGGAAAACGATCATGATTGTCAGTCCCAGCACCATAAGGGTGGGAAATGCAAAATCGCATTTTCGCGCTATCTGTATGCCACGATACATCAGTGCGAGGTAGCAGAGTATAATAATTGTGCCTCCGAAAAGGCCGTATTCTTCAACGATGATGGCAAAGATAAAGTCGGAGTTTGACTGAGGAAGAATATTTCTCTGTGTGCTTCCACCAGGCAATTTGCCAAAGAGCTTGCCAGTTGAGATTGCTATTTTTGCCTGGTTAGCCTGATAATCTTCATCAGAGTCTCCCTTTCCTGAAACAAATCTCTCAATACGATTCTTCCATACCTGCACCCTATTGTCATCCTTTTTGAAGAGAAGCAACAGAGAAGCAACCAGTACTACCCCTGCCAGGCCCAATCCCAAATAAGTTAGCAGAAATTTCAACGGTACCCGGCCAACATAAAGTATGACCATGCAAATGCCAAAGATCATTGCTGCGGTAGAAAGGTTTTCAGGCATGATAAGCATGCAAACGGCAGCTATTGGGATAGCCAGTTTCCAGGTCACCACCATGAAGTTATTAAGCTCATGCTGATAAACGGTGAGGCCTCGTGCCAGGTAGATTACAAGTGCCACCTTGGCAAGGTCTGATGTCTGTATCCTTATTCCAACCACCGGGATGACAAGCCAGCGGCTGGCTGAGTTGATACTCACACCTGCCACGAGGGTAACCCCAAGTAGTATCAATGCGACCACCAGCCCTATGGTCGCATATTGCATATATTTTATATAAGGTATCCAGTGAGTCACAACAATGATAAGCAAGCCCATGGCCAGCATCACGAACTGTGTCATAAGAAAATAAAACGTGTTTCCGTGATGAGATGAGTATGCAACACCCACCGAGGCGCTGTACACCGATAGCATTGACACAAACATGAAGAGGGCAATAAGGCCCCACATGTATCTGTCGCCCCTGAAAAAACGTTTTATGGATACCTCTTCAGCCATTCTTTTATAGGTTTCTTACTGCCTGTTTAAATTGTCTGCCCCTGTCTTCGTAGTTATTAAACAGATCGAAGCTTGCGCATGCGGGCGATAACAAAACCGTATCTCCCTTATGGGCGAGATAGTAGGCAGATCTCACAGCCTCATCCATTGATAATGTCTCAACTATTGTAGGGACAATATCTTTAAATGATTCAATAATTTTCTTGTTGTCTTTTCCCAGGCATACGATTGCTTTTACTTTCTGCCGTACTACCGGGAACAATTCTGAGTAGTCGTTTCCTTTATCAATTCCGCCTACGATCCAGACAACATCAGTCTTCATACACTCTATGGCGTACCACGTAGAGTTTACATTTGTTGCCTTGGAGTCATTGATAAAGTTGATCCCCGCCACCATGATCACCGGTTCAAGCCGGTGCTCCACCCCCTGGAAATCAGTCAGGCTCTCGCGTATTGTTTCTTTGCGGATGTTCAGCACTTTACCTGCTATAGCTGCTGCCATGGAGTTGTAAGTGTTATGACGTCCTTTAAGTGCCAGGTCATGAATGGTCATAAGGCTGATTTTTTGAGTTATATCAATAATTAGGTTTTCATCTTCTGTATATGCTGCCATGCCCTGTGCCTTCTCCACCGAGAATGGCAGAGAGCAGGATACCAGGTGGCGCTTTTTCATTTCATCCACCGAGACAGGATCGTCAGCGCACCAGATGAAATAGTCTGACTCTGTCTGGTTTTGGGTAACACGGAATTTTGAATCAATATACTTCTGCATTTCATGATCATATCTGTCGAGATGATCTGGAGTGATGTTCATCAGAATGGCAATATCTGCCCTGAAATCGTACATGCCGTCGAGTTGGAAACTGCTAAGCTCAATCACATAATAATCATAACCTCCTTCAGCCACTGCCATTGCAAAGCTGCTTCCCACATTACCTGTCATGGCAACATTCAGCCCGGCTTTCTTCATCATATGATACATGAGGTTGGTAGTTGTAGTCTTTCCGTTGCTGCCGGTTATGCATATCTTTTTTGCAGTGGTATACCTGCCTGCAAACTCTATCTCTGAGATTATCCTGATACCCTTTTCCCTGATCTTGAGAACAAGCGGGTTATCCTCGCGTATGCCAGGGCTCTTTATCACTTCGGAAGCATTTAATATAAGCTCCTCTGTATGTTTGCCCTCTTCGAAGGTGATGTTATGCTGTTGTAAAACAGAGCGGTAGTTATCCCTGATTGCGCCTTTGTCAGTCATAAATACCTCAAAGCCATGCTTTAAAGCAAGAACTGCCGATCCCACACCGCTCTCTCCGGCACCCAGTATTACAATTCTCTGCATCGTTATCTCGTCTTTAATGTTATTATTGTAAGTACAGCAAGGATTATCCCCACAATCCAGAACCGGGTAACAATCTTTGGTTCGGGATAACCCTTTTTCTGGTAATGATGATGGAGCGGAGCCATGAGAAAGATTCTCCGGCCCTCACCATATTTTTTCTTTGTGCGTTTGAAGTGGCTCACCTGTATCATCACAGAGATATTCTCAATCAGGAATATTCCGCAAAGTATCGGGATGAGCAGTTCTTTACGTATCACCAGTGCAAACACGGCAATGATACCTCCAAGGGTAAGACTGCCGGTATCGCCCATGAACACCTGGGCAGGGAATGAGTTATACCACAGGAAACCAATTGTTGCACCGATTATTGCCGCTGCAAAAATCACAAGCTCTCCTATGTTTGGTATATACATTATCTTCAGATAGGCTGCGTAGATGATGTTGCCTGACAGGTATGCCAGAATAGCCAGAGTGACAACAATTATTGCCGAGACGCCTGTCGCCAGTCCATCCAGCCCGTCCGTTATGTTAGCCCCGTTTGATACGGCTGTTACAACGAAGATTACAACAGCTACATAAATAAGCCATGCCAGCAGTTGTTTTGGTTTGCCCTCGGCAAACGGAACAAGCCAGGCATAATCAAACTCATTGTTCTTTACAAAAGGGATGGTTGTCTTTGTCGACTTCACATTCACAGATGTTGTGCCGGGCAGAGTAGTGCCGGGGTTTAGTACCGACGATTGCTCAAGCGATACCTGGTGTGTGCGCGGTGGCGCTGTGACGTTCACTTTGATCACCACATCATTGCTCAGATAAAGTGTAAGACCAACTATAAGACCCAGTGTTACCTGCCCTAGTATCTTGAATCTGCCAGCCAGGCCCTCCTTGTTTTTTTTGAATATCTTGATATAGTCGTCAATAAAGCCGATAGTGCCAAGCCACAGGGTAGTAAGGAGCATCAGCAGCACATAGACATTGTCGAGGCGGGCAAAGAGCAAAGTCGGGATGACAATTGATGCAATGATTATCAACCCTCCCATCGATGGGGTTCCCTGTTTCCTGTATTGGCCTTCAAGTCCAAGATCTCTGACTGTCTCCCCAATCTGTTTCTTCTGCAGGTACAAAATGATTTTTTTACCAAAGACAAGTGCAATAAGCAATGAAGTTATAATTGCCGCACCTGCCCTGAAGGAGATATAGTTGAATAATCCTGCCCCGGGGAAATTCAGACTGTGGAGATATTTAAAGAGATAATAGAACATATCAGATAGTTTTAAATGCTTTTCTTAATTCTTCCCTGTCGTCAAAATGGCTGCGTACACCCTTCACCTCCTGGTAAGTTTCATGTCCTTTACCTGCAACAATAATTATGTCGCCTGGTGATGCAAGCATTACTGCAGCTTTTATTGCTTCGGCACGGTTTGTTATCCTTATCATTTTGGCACGGCCCGAGCTGTCAATCCCTGCTTCCATATCATCGAGGATCATTTCCGGATCTTCGCTTCTGGGGTTGTCGGAAGTCAGTATCACCCGGTCGGCGCCCTCGACGGCCATACGGGCCATGACAGGGCGCTTTGTTTTATCGCGGTCTCCGCCGGCTCCAACCACAACAACAAGTCTCTCATTGCCTTTACGTGCCCGATTTACCGCCTCGATTACGTTCTGCACTGCATCAGGTGTATGAGCATAATCAACAATACCTGTTATGCCATTTCCGGAACGTATGACTTCCATCCTGCCTGCCACAGGCACAAGCGCACTGAGTATCGTCAGAGCCTCCTCTTTCTTCGCCCCCAGGAGAACAGATGCACCATATACTGCCAACAGGTTAGAAGCATTATAGTCGCCAAGAAAACGGGTCCACACTTCATTGCCATTTATTTTCAGCAGCATGCCCTCAAAGCCCTGCTCGGTTATCATTCCCTTGAACTCAGCCATCGACCTCATTGAGAAATAATGCTTTGATGCTTTGGTGTTCTGAAGCATCACCCTGCCATTGCGGTCATCAATATTGACCAGGGCAAAAGCTGAAGATGACAGGTTGTCAAAGAACTTCTTCTTTGCAGCCAGATAGTTGTCAAATGTCTTATGATAATCGAGATGATCATGAGTAAGATTTGTAAAGATGCCTCCATCAAACTGCAAGCCTGCAATACGGTTCTGATCAATGGAATGGGAACTGACCTCCATAAAGGCAAACTCACATCCCTCGTCAACCATCTCAGCGAGCAGTTTATTAAGCTGTACCGGATCAGGGGTGGTATGAGTAGCAGATACACTCCTTAGGTGAACATAGTTAACAACCGTTGACAAAAGGCCGCACTTATACCCCATTGCTTCAAACATATTGTAGAGTAGGGTCGCTATGGTTGTCTTTCCATTGGTGCCGGTCACTCCGGTGAGACGGAGTTTTGAAGAGGGGTTGTCATAGAAGGTCGAAGCTGCCTGGCCAAGGGCCACAGAAGCATCTGCCACTGTAATAAAGGTGATATTCTCAGGAGCATCGGCAGGCATCTTTTCACAAATGATTGCTGTTGCCCCGGCTTCGATAGCCTTTGCAATATAATCGTGCCCGTCGAGATGGGTACCCCTTACCGCTATGAAAAGCGAACCGCCGACCACATTACGTGAGTCTGAGGTGACACTTGAAATATTCAGTTTCTCATCACCCCTGACAGACACAAATCCGGTATTTTTTAATATAACATCAAGCCTTGCCATAGTTACAGTCGTAATTCAAGATTAACAGTCCCGCCGGGAATAACTTTAGCGCCTGGAGGCAGAGACTGTCTCACAACTTTTCCCATGCCGTTATAACCTACTCTCATCCCGTTGTTTTCAATAAGATAAATTGCATCCCTGAGTGGCATCCCGACGACATTGGGCATAAGCCCGTCAATCAGCTTCAGGTCTACCACCCTGAGTGTGTCGCCATGTTCACGTGTTCTTGCCCAGTCACCGTCGATCCTTCTCCTGGCCCTGATATCAAGGGTACGAAGAGCCTTGTTTATGTCATCATAATAACCATTGCCTGCATCAGGGGCCTCCTCTTTATCGTCAGGTTTTCTCAGAGAAGAGAGATTTCTGTAGAAATTTCCTGAGTATACCTGGTCAGAAATTTCTTTGAAGACAGGCCCGGCAACTATGTTACCGTAGTAGACCGAGTTTGAAGGCGAGCTGACAACCACAATACATGAGTACAAAGGGTCATCGGCCGGGAAATATCCGGCAAAAGATGCCTGATATGATACCACGCCATTTGTCTTGTAGCCATGCTTCTCATTTGCAATCTGTGCGGTACCGGTTTTTCCCGCTATCTTATAGTTGTTGTTTTTCAGATTCATTGCCGTGCCATTCTCAACAACGCCTTCAAGCATCTTCTTTGCTTTCCTTATAGTTGACCGAGAGCATATTGAGGTGGAAATTACCTCTGTGCGGTATGTCCTTAAAACCCTGCTGCCGCTGCGTACCTCCGTCACAAAGCGTGGTTTGACCATTCTGCCATCGTTTGCTACGGCATTATAAAATGTTAATATCTGCAATGGCGTAAGATGAACTTCATAACCATGAGCCATCATAGGGAGCGATATACCTGACCAGTATTTATCATCCGGATACTTAATCAAAGGGTCACCTTCACCCAGAATCTGAAGGTCAAGCTTTTCATTCAGTTTCATTGAATAGAGGCGGTCAACAAACCTGCGCGGATTATTCTTATAATGCTCATAAATGATCTTTGCGCAACCAACGTTTGAGGAGTGCTCAAACACCTGCTGAACGCTGATGACGCCAAGGCCTTTATCATCATGATCATGTATGGTCTTGTCATAATATGTGACAGTGCCATCACCGGTATCAATCATGTCATCAAGATCCACCACCCCGTCTTCAAGGGCAGCCATCAGTGACATCAGTTTGAAGGTTGATCCGGGTTCAGTACTTTCTCCAACCGCATAATTGTATGATTCGCTGTATGATCCATCGCTGTTACGCTTGAGGTTGGCAATAGCCTTTATATCACCGGTCTTCACCTCCATTACAACCACACAGCCATGGTCGGCGTTATGCGATGATAGCTGGCGATATAGCGCATTCTCTGCAACATCCTGAAGATCTATGTCGAGTGTAGTTACTATATCATGACCGGCACGGGTATGTATATTCTCAGGGTTTTCAACATCAATCCATGCCCCGCCGGTGAGACGCTGTTGAACCATGAAACCATCTTTTCCGGCCAGGATCTTATTGAACGAGCCTTCAAGACCAACTATGGCTGAGGTACTGTCTTCAGTGATATAACCTATGGTACGCTTTGCCAGTAGCCCGTTTGGCATTATGCGTCTGTTCTCAGGCTGATACACAAATCCTCCGCGGAACTTCCCGTAACGGAAAATGGGCAGGTCTTTAAGCTTCCGGAGAGTCTCATAGCTGACGTGTTTTTTTACTGTGTAGTACCTATCCCCTCTCTGGCGTGCGTGTGTCAGTTCAGCTTTCCAGCCTGCAGGCGACTGGACCCCGACATACTTTGAAAGGCCCCTGCACAGGCCGTTTATTCCTTTTGACCATGTTGTATCGGACATGCCTGAGCTGCGGGTGTCCATGTATACTGTGTAAAAGGGTATAGAACTGGCAAGAATGCGGCCGTCACAGGCATAAATGTCACCACGGGGTGCCTTAACAGCTTCGCGACGATAGACAACCTTGTTTGCCATTGATGACCATTTCTCAGCCTGAAATACCTGTAGAAAGATTATCCTTGCAAAGACGGCAATGGCCATTAACACTACAAGAGCATAAACAAGCCCTGTGCGTGCAATAATAATATCCCTTGCCTTCTTCTTACCCATCTTATTCATTTACTACAATCCTGTAAGGAGGCTCCTGAAGCTCCTGGAGCCCGAGACCTCTCTCTCTCACCATCCTGTAAACTTCTGTCTGACGGCTAAGTGTCATCAGCTCTGCCGAGGTCGACAGTGACTCAGCACGCAGATCTCTTACCTCCTGCTCCAGCACTATCGTCTCACGCTCTATCCTCTCAGCCTGAAACCTGTTTGATATGTAAATAATTGCAATGATGAACACAAGTATCACATATCGTATGTTATTGAGAATAAGAGTCTCTGAAATGTATGTCCCGGTTATGAGCCTCTTCAATACACTCCCTTTATGCTGCTTCTTGTTTGTCTTCTGTACTTCCATCAGATCTTCTCCGCAATTCTCAGTCTCGCGCTGCGGGCCCTGTTGTTGTTTTCAATCTCCTTTGCTCCCGGTACAATGACCTTTTTATTTATTGCCCTGAAGGGGACAATCAGGTTACCGTAAAAATCCTTATCAGCTATCCCTTCAAAATTGCCGGAACGTATGAAGTTCTTAACAAGCCTGTCCTCAATTGAGTGGTAAGTAATTACCACCAGTCTTCCTCCCGGCCGGAGTATCTCAAGCGCCTGGCGGAGCATTTCCATGAGTGCATCCATCTCCCGGTTTACCTCTATGCGCAGTGACTGAAAGAGTTTTGCATAGAATTTATGCTCCTGATTCACAGGCACCAGTCCCTGAACAGCATCCGACAGCTCATTTACTGTTATCACAGGAGCAATGTTTCTTGCCCTTACAATCGCACGGGCTATCCGCCGTGAGTTATCAAGTTCTCCGAAGCGATAGAAGATGCCGGCAAGAGCCTCTTCATCATAAGTCCTCAGTATGTCGGCAGCGCTAAGCGCAGCATTACGGTTCATTCTCATATCCAGAACAGCATCTGATCTGAAAGAGAATCCTCTCTCAGGTTCGTCAAACTGGTGAAACGATACACCCAGATCTGCAATAAGTCCGTCAATAGCCTGGTAGCCCAGATAGCGCAGATTATTCTTCAGAAACCGGAAGTTCTGATTCAGGAATGTCAGCTTTTCATCGTTAATGATGTTTACAACCGCATCGATATCCTGATCAAAGGCAATCAGCCTGCCGGTTGTGAGGTGAGAGAGTATTGCACGCGAGTGCCCCCCTCCACCAAAAGTAACGTCGACATAGACCCCGTCAGGCCTGAGGTTAAGCCCTGCGATGCTCTCTTCAAGCAAAGCGGGGAGATGATACGTTTCCATTATCCTTGATCTTTTGCAGGATCTCCGAGAAGCTTCTCTGCCAGGTTAGAAAATACATCTGAAGGCATGTCAATCTGGGCGTAAACCTCCTCAGCCCAGATCTCAATACATCTGTCTTTCCCTAACAGAACAACATCTTTTTCAATGCCGGCCAATTCGAGCATCCTTTTGGGGATCAGCAACCTGTTACTGCTATCGAGCTCCAACTCCGCAGTGCCTTTGAAGAAAATACGCATAAACTCATTGTGTTCCTTGTTATACGGATTAAGTCTGCTGCGTATCTTTTCAAGCTCCTTATTCCATTCTTCCATAGAATAAAGAACAAGACACTTATCGAAGATGCCTCTCCTGACCACAAAGCGATCTGCTGCAGCAGAGGGCATCTGCTTCTTAAATGCCATCGGAAGGATGATCCTGCCCTTGACATCTACTTTGCAACTATAATCACCTATGAATGTGGCCATAAGAAATTTGCATTTCAAGAGGCTAATTTATGATAAAATTCCCCACTTTAACCCACATTGCTCCACTTTTCTTCACTATTGTTGAAAACTTTTTGACCCGTGAATTGTTTCCATACTCCCTGTTATCGGTATGATGGACATATCAGAGTCTCAATGAGTGATTTTCACTATATTTGTTATTGAGTTTCAAAAACCGAAAATGGAAAAAGATGGAAGGTCTTGAAGTAGACGTTGAACAGATATTATATGGGAAAAATCCCAGGTTAAAGAGAGTCATTCCGGGTTTTGTAGTCAGGTATCTGAAAAGGATAGTTCACCAGGACGAGATAAATGCAACGCTCAGGGCCAAAGGTCATCTGAAGGATAATGAGTTCAATGAGGCTATTCTTGAGATGATGGGGATCACCTACCGGGCATATGGGGCAGAGTCGCTGCCGGCAGAAGGCAGGTATATTTTTGTTTCCAATCATCCGCTGGGAGGTCTTGACGGAATGGTTTTCATCAAAGAGCTTTCGGCACATTACCGGTCAGTAAAATTCCCTGTTAATGACATTCTCCTTTACCTTAAAAACTATTCAGGCATCTTTGTACCGATAAACAAGCACGGAGCGCAGGCCAGGGAAGCTGCAAGGCTCATTGAAGAGGCCTATGAGTCAGACAGCCAGATATTATATTTCCCTGCAGGAATATGTTCAAGGCGTAACAATGGAGTAATACAGGATCTCCCATGGCAAAAGAGTTTTGTAGCAAAAGCCATTCAACATAAGCGTGATATAATTCCATGTTATTTTTCAGGGCGTAACAGTTCCTTCTTTTACAATCTTGCCTCTGTCAGGAGCAAGCTGGGTATAAAGACAAATATTGAGATGCTTTACCTTGCTGACGAGATGTTCAGACAAAAGGGGAAAGATCTGGATCTGGTTTTTGGAGAACGGATACCCTGGCAGACCTTTGATAAGTCAAGAAGTCATATGGAATGGGCTGAGTGGGTGAAAAATAAAACATACGAATTAAGCAGGAGGCTTGACGTGGGTGTGCGTTAATGTATTAAATTTGAATAGAATTGCAGGAGGATAAAAGATGCATGTCATGGAGCCTATTCCGCCGGCTGCTCCGGTTGAGGAGATAATGAATGAGCTTACCAGGGTAACATTGCTCAGGAAGACCAACAATGGCAATAACGAGGTTT
>JGI20214J51088_10002583_pt1 | contig 12013 bp, 12 predicted proteins | sample WetSurMetagenome_FD_51088 | JGI IMG/M metagenome (IMG submission 51088)
CCCGGTGGTGCAGGATTTCAGACAGTATGGTTTTTCCGGCAAGCTCTCGAAACCCTATAAAATCAGCGATCTGAAAGAAGTCCTCGAACAGCTGATAAAAANACCCTGAAAAGAGTTCGGGACCTGAAGANTTTCAGGNTTATTCGTTTTTATTCTCGATCTTCCTTATTGCATCTTCTGCCGCCCNGCGTACATACTCATCCCTGTCGTTGAGCAGGTTCCTGATTGAACCGAGTGCCCGGTTATCGCCGATGTTCCCCAGTGCTTCCACTGCTCCCCAGCGGACATACCAGTCGGCATTTTTCAACGACTGGATAAGGGAGTCTACCGGGGCATCGCTGCCGAGTTTGCCCAGCGCCCAGATGGAGGGGACCTGAACGAACGAGTCCGACTCCTTAAGTGCCTTCCCAAGGCACATGGCTGCACGTTTGTCGCCAATCTTGCCCAGGGCATCCGCAGCGCTCCACCGGACATACCAGTCCTGGTCGTTCACTGACTGGATNAGCGGTTCGACAGCCCGGGTGTCGCGGATTTCTCCAAGCGCCCAGATTGCCCTGACCCGGACCCACCAGACCTTGTCTTTCAGGGCAAGGATAAGGGGTTCCACCGCCGGCTNGCCAATCAGCGAGAGAGCAAAGGCGCTCCGCCACTGGACATCGCTGTCCTCTTCCTGCAGGGCNGCGATGAGCGGCGGGATTGCCGGCTCCCCGATCTCGGCCAGTACCCGGGTGGCATGCCACCGCACGTCCTGGTCTTGTTCCGAGAGCGCCCGGATCAGGTGGGGGATCGCAGCTTCGCCGATCCTCCCGAGAGCAAGCCCGGCAAGCCATCGCACATCCTGATCCGTCTCCTTAAGAGCCCGGATCAGGGGTTTTATCGCCGGCTCCCCGATATCCCCCAGGGCAAGTGCTGCTCTCCAGCGGATCCCGAGATTGGTATGGCGTATGGCCTTGATCAGGCCATCCATATCCATCCCGCTCGTTGTATGGATTGAATATGCTTTTTTATCTGACATCAGGCCATTGGGATTGTTCATGGTCCCCCCCTCTGGTTTAATTGCACGGTATGGTATCTTCTTATNCCGGAACCGCAGTATTCCCCTTATCCGGNAACACGGTGGTNCGGCTGGAATGATATCCGACTCTGTATAAAAAAGATAAAAGACCCCTCTCTATATCAATATAACCCTTTTTACAAGCCGGATCGGCGGAACGGGTCCTCGCCCGAATCAGGGAAAAACTGCCTTTTTGGCCCTATGCCAACCTATATACCTCTCCCTGCAGCACCAGATCGTAGGGGGTTCTTTTATGAACGAGGTCTCGGTTCTTATTGGCGGAAAAGCAGGAGACGGTATCAACAGTGCGGGAGCAATGGCAGCCCAGCTGCTCAACCACCTTGGATACCGGATTTATCTGTATTTCGATTATCCGTCCCTCATCCGCGGGGGGCATAACTTTGCGATTGTCCGGGGCAGGGAAACAGCCACCGGCACCTGCGGGATGAAGGCTGATTTTATCCTGGCGCTGGACCAGGAAACCGTAGAGCGGCACAAGGATGCCGGAAAAACGGATACAGCGGTAATTTTCAATACCGATGTGGTGAAAGCATCGGGACAGGGAATTCCGGTCAGGGAGATCCTTGCTGCGGAACAAGCGCCGGGAATCATGGGGAATTCAGCGGTCATTGGCGGGTTTGCAAAGGCTGCCGGGATCCCCTGGAAAACGGTAGAGGCCGTGTTCTCATCCCATATTCCGAAAGGTACTGAACAGAACCTCCGGGTTGCCCGGCGGGCATACGATATGCTTGAGACGGTACATCCAATACCCCCCTGCGATAATCCGCCGGTCCCTCTCCTGACCGGTAACGAGGCGATAGGACTTGGGATGGTCAATGGCGGGCTTGAGGCGTATGTCTCGTATCCCATGACACCTTCGTCAGGTACCCTCCATTTCCTGGCAGAGGAGCAGGAGAACCTGGGTATCACGGTGGTGCACCCGGAGAACGAGATCGCGGTTATCCTGATGGCGCTGGGCTTTGCCAGTGCCGGAAAGCGGGCAGCGGTCGGTACCTCCGGCGGCGGGTTCTGTCTCATGACCGAGGGGCTCTCATTGGCCGGTATGGCAGAATTACCGGTTGTAATCTTCATGTCCCAGAGGACCGGCCCGTCCACCGGTCTCCCGACCTATACCGGCCAGGCCGATCTTTTGTTCGTGCAGCATGCCGGGCAGGGGGAGTTTCCCCGGCTTATCGTTGCACCGGGAAGTACGGAAGAAGCCCTGTACTGGTCGGAGGCTGCCATGCATATCGCATGGGAATTCCAGATCCCCGCCTTTATCCTCTCCGACAAGACCCTGTCCGAAGGTACCTATAGTACCGATCTTTCCCTGATCCCCGTAATCCCGCAGGGGGATCCTGTCGTTTGGGACAAGACCGCTCCCTACCGTCGTTATGCCGATATGCCCTCCGGCATCTCCCCTCTTGCATTTCCCGGAACGGGCGGTGCTGTTGTCAAGGTGAACAGTTATGCGCATGACGAATCCGGGATAACTACCGAGGAGGCAGATCTCGTAACGCAGATGACCCGGAAGCGGTTGCGCAAGGAGGAGGGACTCAGGCAGGCCATGAACCGGTACCCTCAGGTCACCGTATCCGGGAACCCGTCAGCACCGGTGGCGCTGCTCTGCTGGGGATCGACTGCCGGTGTATGCGAGGAAGTCGCCGGCCCGCTGGGCCTGCGGGTCGTCCGTCCTGTGGTCCTTTCACCATTCCCGGCAGAGCCCCTGAAAAAGGTGCTGGAAGGCGCCGGCACGGTGATAGCCGTCGAAGAGAATGCAACTGCCCAGCTTGCCACGCTTGCCGGACAGCATGGCATTACCTGCCGGAAAAAAATACTCCGGTATGACGGTCGGCCCTTCACGCCGGAATATCTCCGGGAGAAAATACGGGAGGTACTCTCATGACCGGACGACCGATGATAACGGATGTAAAGAATACCTGGTGCCCGGGCTGCGGGAACTTCTCCATCCAGCACACGCTGAAGAACGTGCTGGCCGATATCGAGAAGGACGGGCAGTCCCTTGACAATGTGGTGCTGGTTTCAGGGATCGGCTGCCACGCAAAGATTGCTGATTATCTCAATATCAACTCGTTCTATTCCCTCCACGGCAGGACAATACCGGTAGCAACGGGTATCAAGCTTGCCAATCCTGACCTGACGGTGATCTGCTGTTCCGGTGACGGCGATAGTTATGCCGAAGGGCTCGACCACCTGCTCTTTGCTGCCAAGCGGAACATCGACATCACGGTCATTGTCCATAACAACCGCGTGTACGGGCTGACAACCGGGCAGTATACCCCGACATCCCCCCGCGGTTTTAAGGGAAAGTCGACCCCGGCCGGGACCCGGGAGGATCCCTTCAATCCCCTTGAACTGATGCTTGCAGGTGGTGCAACCTACGTTGCCCGGGGGTATTCGAAGAAGATGGACCTGCTCCGGACGCTGATCCGGGAGGGTATAGGTCACCGGGGGTTCGCATTTATTGACGTACTCCAGATCTGTGCAACCTTTTTCCCTGCTACCGATTATTATTCGCCGCGTGTCTACGACCTGTCAGGACACGACCGTTCGGATTTCAACAGTGCCTGTATAAAGGCCCGGGAATGGGATTACAATGGCGATGCGCCTATTGCGCTCGGAACATTTTACCAGAAGTCCTCACCGGTATTTGAGGAAAAAATGTCTGCACGGAATAAGGGTGCCATGGAGCGCGAACAGGCAATCCGGGACCTGCTGAAAACAAGGACCTGAATACCCCCGTGCTCCTTATTATCCCCCGGAACGAATGATACTTAAGAAATCTCTCCTGTTCCGGATCGACAGCGCAACCCGGATTCACCGGGCTGGATGAGAACACCGCGGTGAGAAGCCTGGCTGCTGATATCCCGATAACGATTGCAAATCCCTACTCTCCTGCGTTACGGCTGCTGGTCATTCCCTTTCTTGTATTTCTTGCATGGCTGCTCGAGATCTTCCTCCTTGCCGGGAACAACCGCCTGCTGGAGCACCCGGAACCGGGAGGGATCGCCCTTTACACGGTTGTCGGCTGTATCCTCACGGGCATGATAATCCCGATCCTCTGTATCCGGAAGGCATTCGTGACCGGTGCCGTGAACATGTTCCAGATCGGTTTCCGTACGGTACGGCGGACTATTCTGGCCTCTTCTTTCGCCGGTGCCATCGTCTTTGGCATGATCCTTCTTTTCAACCCGTTTGGTCAGGACCGCTTTGCATTTGCCAACGCCTTTCTCCTGCTTCTTCCTACCGCGGCAGCGTCCGTGATGGTCTGCTGGGTCCTTGCAGGGACCCATGTGCAGGCATTTGTCCGGAGCAGCGGTGCAGTCATCTCCATCGCGACCGGGGTTCTGGTAACCAGCCTCCTGTTTGCACTGGCAACCCTGGCCGGAAGTCCGTCGATTCCCCGGGAAGGTACCATCTTCTGGCCGATCTGTATCGGCATGGGTGGAGCCCTCTTTTTCTTTGCAGTACGGGATGTCTATGCCACGGTCATCCTGGTAGCCGGCGCCGGGGTTTTTTCGGAGGCCGGCATGGTTGATCCCGTGTACCTGCACGGGACCCACCCGGGGATATATCTCTCATCCCTGCTTGCAGTCGCCGTTCTTATTGCAATCCATAGCTACCTTTCACGGAATTACGCAACAATCCTTGTTCCTGTCGGGGTACAGCCTGCAGATGGAAAAAAATAACACACGGTTCCCGGCATGGGGGAGAGATCTACCCGTCCGCGTCACGGCAGAAAACCTTTAACATCACTGCGTTAAAATAGGACTATGACAGGAAATTCCCTGTTTGGCCTTTATTTCTCTCTTTTTCTGGTTTTTGGCGTAATGGTTGCCGGTTGTTCCGGTGAAACGCCTTCCGGCAACCCGGAATCTCCTGCACCTGCACACCCGGATGCAAGGTATAGCGAAGGGGACATTATCGCAACTGCATCCTCGTCAGCGTCTTCCTCCCTGTTCCTCATCCTGAAGTATGATGCAGCAACGGATCAGTATACGCGGGCTGTTATCGAGAAGAATGCTGATGGTTCGTGGGGCCACCGGTCCAGTGACTGGACAGAAAAAATCTCCCGGACTTCCGTGGAGAAAATATATACGGTCAGGGTCGGCCATGTTGCGGTCTCGATCGTTCCGGTTATCACCCCGGCGATCCTCTCGGAAACCACCCGCAAACCTTCCGGAAATGCCCCCTCTATTTCGAAAATATCTCCCACGGTTGCTGCAAAGGATACCATGGTAAGTATTGCCATCACCGGTGAAAACTTCCAGAACGGTGCAACAGTCAAACTGGTCAGGGCCGGCTCCGCATCATTAAATGCCACGGTGGTCTCGGTAACGTCATTTGACATCTCATGTGTCTTCAACCTCAACGGTAAGAGCGAGGGCAGTTACAATCTCATCCTGACCAATCCTGACGGGCAGTCTGATTCACGGCAGGCAGCATTTACGATCGGGGGAACGTCCCCGGTCATCGCCGGCATGTATCCTGTTACCGGGGCACTGAACGACAAGGTCACGCTGACAATCAGCGGCCAGAACTTCAGGAATGACGTGAAAATCAGCTTTACGAAGAACTCAACCGAACTGATCTGTGACGAGCCGTTGTCAATGGATTCCTCAAAAATTTCCTGTAATCTTGATCTGGTGGCGACCCGCGGAGCCTCCGTCGGTGAGTGGACCGTCACGGTCCTGAATATCCGGGACCAGCAGAAAGGCACCTGGGTAAAGAAATTCACGGTCACCAATGCCACCGTAAAAGGGGATGGGTAAAGTACCAATCCAGCACCTGACATCTATCTCTTACAATAATCCGCCCCCCTTGCGCCAGCCCAGCCCCCCCGAGGTCGGGGGCGCATGCGATTCCTCTGTATTACCTGAAATCCCGATTCAGGTAATACTGCACTATCGCAACCGGGGCGCCAGAGCGGCGGGGCGAAGCCCCTGGAGCGTCAGTGTTTCCGGTCCAAAGCTGATGTACTTTTTCTCATTACATTTTAGTCATGCAATTTTTACCTTTTTTCACTCTGTAAATCCTTCCTGGATTCAGGGGTTGAAATAGTACATTACCCAAGAGGATTAACCTTTTTTGCTCTGCAGAAGTCATTCAGAAAATTCTGACGCTCCCGTGGGCATCGCCCCCGCCACCGGGGCATTCCCCGTTGCGATAACAACGTATTACCGGTAACCTTACCGGGGCATTGCAATGCGCCCCGTAATCGAAGAACGCGTCGCGTTCTTCTCCTGCTGCAGGTTCCGAAAGGTCCATCCATCAGAACCCTGAGGACGAGAAGGGAGGCTTCAGCCAGCCTTCGCTGCTGAAGACCATCAGCATCCCCCAGCGGGATGTCGAATTGTATCAGAGATGAGACGCGGAAAGAATCCGGAGGATTCTCCCGAGGCTGGTGGCGCAAGGGGCGGCATCTTATCACACGAAAAATTGTTTTCTCCATGGCAGCCTTTTTGGTTAATCCTCTACGATCCTTTCTCTCCTGTTTTGTTGGATCAGACGGATGATCCCGTAACCGCAAACTATTAACTTTGCTGCCCGGAACACTAGGTAAGCATGGTCGATGCAGCCCTCTCGTACAGCCTGTTCACCTGGGTCATCGTGCCCCTGTTGATCTTCTCAGCCCGGGTCTGCGACATGACTCTCGATACAATACGGGTTATTTTCCTCTCGAAGGGGGTGAAATACCTTCCCCCCGTAATTGGGTTTTTCGAGGTGATCATCTGGCTTGTGGCCATCGGGCAGGTCATGAATAACATGACCAATGTGATCTGTTATATCGCATACGGTGCTGGGTTTGCGACCGGCACATTCATCGGGATGGCTATCGAAGAGAAGATCTCGCTTGGCCTGACCAGCGTCCGCATTATCACCAAGGAGGACCCGCAGGAACTGATGCAGTTCCTCCGGTTGCATAACTACGGGGTTACGAGCATTGACGGCGAAGGGGGTACCGGCAGGGTGAAAATGGTATTCACCATCATCAAACGACAGGACCTGTCGCATGTACTCGGGATCATCAAGCAGTTCCACCCGAATGCATTCTACTCTGTTGAAGAAGTAAAATCGGTGGCAGAGGGTGTTTTTCCCGAAAGGCAACCCCATGGCATGTTCAGCTGGATCGATCCCTTCTGGTATGCCCGGAAAGGGAAATAACCTTTATTTTTCCCGGTTTCTGTAAATATAACCCGCAGGTTCAAGAAAATATATATTCTCCTGTACCAAAAAACCCTATCCGGATACAAATGACGATAACAAGTGTAGTGAAAACTTTCTCCACCCTGGCAGGTTGCCTTGCGGTCTGCCTGCTTGCCGGGTATATGGGATGGTATCCTGCCCTGCCGGGGATGCCTGCATGGTATGCAGGTCTCATAAAACCGGTCTTTTCACCCCCGTCGTGGATATTTTCACCGGTCTGGATGGTCTCCTTCGTCCTCATGGGACTCACCCTGTTCCTGATCCTGGAATCCGGTATCAAGCAGCGTGATGTTACGTTCGGGATGATCCTGTTTGTCCTGCAGATCCTGTTTACCCTTGTCTGGGCATTTGCGTTTTTTGGCCTCCATGCGGTTTTCATCGCCTTTATGTGCATTATCGCACTCTGGGCAACGCTCCTGAGCACAGTAATCCAGGTATTCCGTTTTTCTGTCTACGGCGGAATGCTGCTTATCCCTTACTTCCTCTGGATCTGTTACCTTGCGTATCTCAATTACGGTATCATGGTCCTCAATAATTTTGTATTCGTGATCTGACCTCTTTTTACCCGCTGACCAATACCTTCTTTTTGTTTTAAGGTAACGATGACTAAAGGGAGCGGGTATGCCAATAAAGCGGGTCCATATCGAAAATTTCAAGAGTTTTTCTGCAATTGACGTGGAGTTGTCCCGGTTCAGTGTTGTTATCGGGTCCAATGCTGCGGGAAAATCGAATTTCATCAGTGTGTTCCGGTTCCTGCATGATATCGCCCGCCACGGGGTTGTCAATGCCATCGCCATGCAGGGGGGAGCGGACTATCTCAGGAATGCAACGATAGGGAATGAACGTGACCTCGTTGTGCAGGTAACCTATGAACCGGATAACGCGGAGGAAATCCTGGACAGGACCGGTACGGGCGGGTCGGTGCTTGAAGTGCGGTCCTGTGAATCCTCCTATGAATTTGCGCTGCATTTCAATGCGAATGGTGACGGATTTTCCATTGTCCGGGACCAGCTGCTCATCGGCTGCGAGATTTCATCCTGTAAAAAAGATTCCCCCCGGAAGGGAAAAAACACGGTTATCGGCAGGGGTTCAATCCGGGTATCGAGCGAGAAAGGGGACGTGCAGTATGCCGTGGACATTCCCGAAGGCTGTGCCCTGGCCGAGAACGACATAATTCCCCTCTTTTTCCGGGGAAAAAAGCTCCCGGAACGGACGCTCCTTCTCGAGACCTTCTACGGGAACCCTCTTCCCCATTTTGAAAAATTCTTCGACCGGATCGCGATCTATGATATCGATCCGAAACTTCCGAAGAAAGGGGCGGTCATCACCGGTAAACGCGAGCTTGACGAGAACGCAGGCAACCTCGCCCTTGTGGTGAAGAACATCCTCGAAGATCCGGAAAAAAAGCGGAAATTTTCCAACCTTCTCCGCGATGTCCTGCCATTTGTCGATGATTTCTCGGTCCGGAAGTTCATGGACGTTTCCCTTATCCTGACCATGCGGGAACGGTACGCGAAGAGCCGGGACCTGCCGGCCTCGTCCCTGTCGGACGGGACAATAGCGATCTTTGCTATGATCATCGCGCTTTATTTCGAAGAGAAACCGTTCATCATCATCGAGGAGCCGGTCAGCCACATCCACCCGTTCCTGATTGCACGCTTAATGCGGATGATGAAGGAGGCTTCACAGAAGAAGCAGGTGATGATTACCACCCATAGTACCGAGGTGGTCAAGCACGCAGCGCTCGATGATATCCTTCTCATCTCGCGGGACAGCGAAGGATTTTCCATTATCTCCCGTCCCGGTGACAGGGAAGAGGTCAGGACGTTTCTTGCAAACGAGATCGGGATCGAAGAGCTCTATGTCCAGAACCTGCTGGGACTCTGATCCATGAAAAAAAGGCTCTATATCCTCGTTGAAGGAGAAGACGATGTCCGCTTCTTCGGCAGGATTATAAAACCACTCGTTACCTCCCGCTACGACTCCGTCGAGCTCCTCCCGTACGCCAGCATCAGGCGCGCAAAAGTCAATAATTTCATCAGGGGCATGGCAGAGATGAAGAATGATTATATCTTTGTCGCTGATATTGACACTGAGCGGTCTGTAAGGGATAAGAAACAGCTTCTCTATCACTGGTATTCCAATATCAGCGGGGGCAATATCGTGATCGTCATCATGGAGATCGAGAGCTGGTACTATGCCGGGCTCCCCGATGAAGCCCTGCAGAAGTTTGGCCTCCCGTCACTTCCCTCGACCGACAAGCTTACGAAAGAGGACTTCAACGCCCTGATCCCGCCGGCGTTCGATTCGCGGATAGACTTCATGTTCGAGATCCTCAAGTCCTTTTCACCTGCAACTGCTGCCCGGCATAACCAGTCGTTTAAGTTCTTCTTCGACCGGTATCATCTTGAAGATCCGGCAGACCACCCTGCCATTCTTTCCTGAGCCGGGAACCCGGGTATGCACTATCGAAATCATTATTGCAATTCTCCACGCTACTGTTGTAACAACCAGTATTTTCAGGGTTTTATCTGATGACATCCTACGTTTGCATGATCTGCGGGCACGAGTACATTCCCGAAAAGGGAGAACCGAAACAGGATATACCGCCGGGCACACCGTTTTCAGCACTGCCGGCTGACTGGGTATGCCCTGTCTGCAGTGCTGAAAAGAGATTATTCAGAGAGGCTTAGGAGATGATTTACCATGGTATCCCGTGAAATTGTCCCCGGTGTCGACTGGGTCGGAGCGCTTGATTTTGACCGGCGGATCTTCGACGAACTGATCCCCCTGCCGAATGGCACCAGTTACAATGCCTACCTCATCCGCGGCAGTGAAAAGACAGCCCTCATTGATACTGTCGATCCCACCAAAGAGTTCGAGCTGATCGAAAACCTCGTCAAACGGGGGATCGAACGCATCGACTACATTATCGTCAATCACGCAGAGCAGGACCATGCCGGTTCCCTCCCGATGGTTCTTGAATTCTTCCCCGATGCAATGGTGGTGACGAATGAGAAATGCAGGGACCTTCTTATCGCCCTGCTCCACCTTCCTGAAGATAAGTTCAAAGTCATTAAAGACCGGGAGACCCTGTCGCTCGGTGACCGCACGCTCGAGTTTATTATCACGCCGTGGACCCACTGGCCCGAGACGCAGGTCACCTACCTGCGGGAAGACCGGATCCTCTTCCCCTGCGACCTGTTCGGGTACCATACGGCAACGAGCGACCTCTACGTGACCGAACGGGCCGACTTCTATCTCCCGGCAAAGCGGTACTACGCCGAGATCATGATGCCGTTCCGCAGCAGCATCAAAGGCCATCTCGAAAAGATCCGGGCCCTGAAAATCGACCTGATCGCCCCGAGCCATGGCCCGGTACACAAAAACCCCGACCTGATCCTGAATGCTTATGCCGAATGGGTTTCCGATGATGTGAAAAACGAAGTGGTGATCCCGTTCATATCCATGCACGGGAGCACGCTGAAGATGGTGGAACATCTCACGAACGCGCTGATAGCGAGGGGTGTCACCGTCAAACCCTTCAACCTGACCCATACGGATATCGGAGAACTCGCCCTCGCGCTTGTCGATACAGCCACCGTGGTCATCGCAACGCCCACGGTGCTCTTCGGCCCACACCCCCAGGTCGTATATGCCACGTACCTTGCCAACATGCTCAAGCCTAAGATGAGGTATGCATCGGTCATCGGTTCCTACGGCTGGGGCGGGAAAGCGCCTGAAACAATCGTAAAGATGCTCGATCATGTCAAGGTCGAGGTCCTTGAGCCGGTCATGGTGAAGGGACTCCCGGATGAAAAGACGCTTGCGGCCCTCGACCGGCTGGCAGATGATATTGCACGAAAGCACAAAGAGAATACCATCCTGTAACCTTACCATGGAATGCGGAGTAACAAAGTATGACGAAACTGTTTGAAGTATATAAATGCGAAGTGTGCGGAAATATGACCATAGTGATTCACGCCTCCGGTGGGGCCCTGGTCTGCTGCGGGAAACCCATGATGCTCCAGCAGGAAAAGACAAACGATCAGGGAAAGGAAAAGCACGTACCTGTTGTTGAGAAATCGGCAAAGGGTATTATTGTTAAGCTGGGATCGATACCGCACCCGATGGAGGAGAAACACTACATCGAATGGATCGAGGTCCGGAGCGGGAATGCTGTGTACGTCAGGGAATTATTACCCGGAGATAAGCCTGAAGCCGAGTTCTGCGTTACCGATACAAACGTGAAGGTCAGGGCGTACTGCAACGTGCATGGGCTCTGGACAAACCGTTCGTAACTTCAGGCACGACCTGTTTTTTCCCTTTTTTTTATTCTGTAGAACCAGGCATGAACGGGAGTTCACACCCGAACCATGAAAATCGGGAGATAATTGTTTCAATCGTCTTGATCCGCCGCGGGGGCGCTCCGTCGGGGGCGGCGGCAATTATCATTTTTGGGGGTATGGGGGTCTCAACCCCCATCAGTAATTCCTGAAGAGGCCAATTTTCATAGGAAATCCTCCTTTCACGTGATGATCGCCCCCCTTGCACCAACCCTGCCCCCCTCGGGGCGGGGGCGCTTCGCGATACTCCGGTATTACCTTAACGGGAAATTTCCTGACGATTGCGTACAGGTAATACGGCACAATCGCAATCGGGGGATGCCATAGCGGCTGGGGCAGAGCCCCCCGGGAGCGTCAGAATTATTCAAAGGATTTCTCCAGAGCC
>JGI20214J51088_10002584_pt1 | contig 12012 bp, 5 predicted proteins | sample WetSurMetagenome_FD_51088 | JGI IMG/M metagenome (IMG submission 51088)
GGAATTCCAGTCGGGACTCCTGCTGATCCATCCATATTGTTCCCAGGTCTTTACTGAAATGAAATAATCTGCTGTGAGGTGGGTGTTCGATGGAAGATCTTCATAAACACCTGTAATCTCGACAGGCATTCCCTCATTTACTTTCATTATTTTTCCGATTGGATCCTGCTTGCCAAATACAGGAGCTACCTTCGATTCAGCAATGATACCGGTCAGGGGACGGGTAAAATCTATTGTCCCTTTTGTGAGATGAAAAGGAAAGACTTTTTCAAATCCTTCATCAACCCACAATACACTCTGCTGCGCAAGCTTAGACTCCTCGAACCGTATAAGACAACTCTCGAAATAGGCGTCGCCGTTTGATTCAATTCCGGGGACATCTTTCTTACAGGCGAAGTATATAGCACGTGAGGTCTTTGCTCCGTGGTAAAAAAGTTCATCACCAGTTTTGATATCTGAGTTTACACGGTAAATTGATTTCGATTCAGGGAAGAATGAATCAAATGAGACCTCGTAGAAGAGGTAATGCACAATAAATAAAAATGCAGTTAGTCCCATTGTCAGACCACAGACATTGATAATACTTACACCTCTGTTTTTCAGCAGGGTTCTTATAGCTGAAACAAAATGAATTCGGAACATAAGGAAGATTTGATTTTATTATTCGTACCGGAGNGCCTCGGCAGGATTTCTGGTTGCTGCCCTCCAGCTTTGTAAATTTACAGTTAATAATGCTATTCCAAAAACGATAATTCCAGCAAGTGCAAAAATCCACCAGCTTAACTCAGTCTTGTATGCAAAATTTTCAAGCCATTTATGCATGGCTAACCAGGTAATGGGAGTTGCAATGATGAATGCAATAGCGATCCACATTACAAAACTTTTATTCAGCATTGTTAATATTTCTGATATCGTGGCACCATTAATTTTACGTATACCAATTTCCTTTACACGATGCTGTATGCTAAAAGCCGCCATGGCAAAGATCCCGAGTGAGGACAGAATTATTGAGATAAGAGCGAATAAAGATAGCGCATGGGTCTGGGCATACTCTCCTGCATATACTTTTCGATAACTGTCGGTTATGAATTCGTATTGAAACGGGAATTCAGGATNTATTTTTCCCCAGGTTGAAGCAATAGTGTTTATTGCCTCAACCTTTTGGACAGGATTGATACTTATTATAAAGCAATAGTTGAACATTTTCCGGGGAGCGATAGCCAGAGGTTTTTCTGTGCTATGCAGGTCAGTATAATGGAAATCAGGTACCACTCCGACAATTTCACCTTCAGGGAAAAGGTCAGGCAAAAAGAAATTTAACCTGAAACGTTTTCCGATTGCGTCCTCCGGTTTATTTATTCCGAGTAGTCTGAGCGCACTCTCATTAAGGATATATTTTTCGCGGTAATTCCCAACTTTCCTTTCCAGTTCTGTCAACTTTTTTTTGTCGGCATTTGTACTTTGTCTGAGATTACTCAAATCTACTGCATCAGATTCCCATTGCTGCGACGGAGTAGATCCCAGTTCAGTGGTTCCTGCCAAAGGATGAATTCCCAATGAGCTAAAAAAATTGGAATCAGTCGTGAAGATATTTATTGATTGCCCTGGCTTTTTCGCGACACCCTCCATCTCGAAAGCTNNCGCGTCTAAAATATCACCACCAGGTTCTTCCATCGCTGCCGTAACATTGGTAATTGACGAATTTTTAAGTAATTCAGTTTTAAACAGTTCATACCGTTGTACTGATTGCCAGGGATTGTCGGCAATTACTAACATGTTTGCATTTTGAGAAGCAGGATGTTTGCTATTAATGAAATCAAGTTGACGATTCAGGACCAGTGTACTTGTGATTGCCACTATAGCCAGAACAAATTGCACAACAAGAGGGAGAGTGTACAGACTCTCTTTTTTACCTGTCATTTTAATGTCAGCTACAATTTTAGAAGAGCAGAGGGGAAACACTGCCAAAAGAGCAATGGAAATAATAAAACCAAAACAAATCAGAGCAATTCCAAAGATACTGCCGGACTGCAAGACGGATATTTTCAGTGATTCTCCGAGCCAGTCAGCAATAAATAATCCTGACAGAATTGAAAGAACTGAAAGGATTAATGATTCATATGCAATCTCACATCCGACAATCCATTTCGATGCCCCGTTCACAAATTTTATTTTTATTGATTTAAGTCTGGCGATTAATTGTACACGGCTCAGATTAAGGTAATTAATAAAAGCTATTAAGAGAATCAGAACGGTACAACTCACGAGAAGGATAATTGAACGGATGTCACCGTTCTTTTCCATTTCACGGGTTTTCCGGCTGAAAAGATGAATATCGGTTAGCTTTTGAAGATATATTATTGGTACGGAATCATTTGTTTTATTTTCAGTTTCCCAATTATACTGAATTGTCCTCTTAAGAGCATCAACATCTGTGCCTTTCTTCAGTAATAAGTATGTATAAGCCCATGTCGTGCGGTCATTATCACTGGTAAAAGAAGTTAACAGGTCAGCATGAAAATGTGAATTTGCCGGGAAATCTTCCATTACCCCATCAATGGTAAAAACCTTTGGATTTGGGTCCTGCTGATGAAGGATAGTTATCTCTTTTCCTGCAACATCGATACTTCCAAAATATGTCAGAGCAAGGCTTCGGCATATAAAGACTCTTCCAGGTTGCGAAAAGGCATTTTCGCGATTCCCTGACAATACTTTAAAATCAAAAATTTTAAAAAATGAGCTGTCAGTTGAATAAGCGTTTCTGGAGTAAAACTTATGTTCCCCGATTTTTACAATTGCATTTCTGAAAGGCACAATCCGCACCATGTTTTCGATAGCCGGATAATTGGACAACAATTTTTGACTATCTCCATAAACCCTTGCCGGATGAATGGATATTGCACCGCGATTTGTATCGGTTGTCATACGATAAATCCTGCCGGCTTTTGAATGAAGTTTATCGTAACTCAGTTGTTGGCTGGTGTATATAAAAATGATCAGCAAGCACGAAAATGCAGTGCTCAGCCCTACAACATTGATCAGGAACCATTTCCAATTCTGTTTTATCCTTCTGAGGATCTTCATGTATATGACATTATATGATAACTATTAATTCTATTCAACGTTCTCCCATTCTCCCATTCTCCCATTCATTCCGAATACCTCGCTACTCATATCTCAGAGATTCAACCGGGTTTCGTCTAGCTGACCGCCAGCTCTGCCAGTTCACTGTTATTAAAGCAATACCAAATGCTATAATTCCTGATATTATAAAGATCCACCAGCTTAATTCTGTTTTATACACGAAATTCTGAAGCCATTTATTCATTACAAACCATGCAACAGGCGAAGCAATAACATAAGCTACTATTACCCAGCGAATGAATTCTTTATTTAGCAATATCAGAATTTCCGAACTTTTTGCCCCAGTTACCTTTCGAATTCCAATCTCTTTTGTCCGCCTATCGATAGAAAACATCGCCATCCCAAGAATTCCAAGAACAGAAATTACTATTGCCAGTAAGGCAAAAGCAACTGTGATATTTTTTAATCGGGTCTCGTCCTGGTACTTTTCATTTAACTGGTCATCAAAGAATCTGTAAGAATATTCCCTGTTTTCCCTGTTCTTCATGTAAGTATTACGGATGAAATTCAGTGTTTCGGAAATATTCCCCGGTGCAATACGAACNTTCATTGTTCCTATTACTTCAGGATTATTNGACATTACCAGTGGTTCTATTGGGAAATGAAGCGAGCGGAAATGGAAATCTTTCACAACCCCGACAATAACATTATTGCCAATCCTTTGTCCAATAGGGTCATTAAATCCAAGGAGTTTTTCTGCTGCCTGATTAATGACTATAGGTATTGACATAGTATATTCTTTTCCTTCTTTTTTGCTTTTGCCAGCTTTTTCACCCTCTTTCCAATACCCATCATAATCCATTTGTAAAAACTGACCTTTTATAACTTCAAGTTTATATGTTTTTGCAAAATCTTCATCCACAAAATAATAATTTACCTGCAGTGTATCAATGCGACCCTGATGGCCAAGAGACAGACCTCCATTGAATCCTACATCAATGGGGGCATTAGAGCTTGCTGAAACACTGAGAACCTTAGGATTTCTCAATAATTCCTGTTTAAACTCCTTATTGTCATACCACAAACCAGTAGGTATGACCACAACATTTTTGTTGTCAATACCCAGATTTTTGTTATGTATATAATTTAATTGTTTGATAAACAAAAATGTAGAGATGACGAAGAAGATTGCAATAGTAAACTGAACTGTAACGAGCACTCTTATAAAGTAGCTCCTCGATCCGGTGATGGAACCGCCCCTGAAAATTCCAATGGGATTAAATGAAGAAAGATAGAAGGAAGGATATACACCTGCAATAATGCCAATAATGAAGGTTAGTATGAAAAGGTTGAGGATTAATCCGGGAGTGAAATTAAAAGTCAGCTCCTGTGATGAAAGTGTATTAAACCATGGAAGGATGAACCATACGACAAAAAGGGAAATTATACTAGCTGCAAAAGTCTGAAAAACAGATTCTGTCAGAAACTGCCGGAAGATACTGCTCCTGCTTCCGCCAGCCACTTTCCTGATTCCAATTTCAACTGAACGTTCCGACACCCTGGCAAGTGAAAGAGCTGAGAAGTTGACTGAAGCCATTATAATGATCAATAATGCGAGTCCTGAAAAAATCCATACATACCTGGAGCTTCCATGATGCATAGTATAACTGTCAATTTGATAATCTGAATTAAGATGGATCTCTGTCAGAGGCTGGAACATAAGTTTGTCGGTAATTTTGGAGTACCTGCTTATGTGATTTGATATATCCGATAGGAACTTTTCATCAATCTGTGCATCTTTTCTTAGTTTTATGTAAACCCGTACAAAACCCTTGTCTCCCCACTTATTTGAATAGTCCAGGAGCTGACTGTTATTTTCAGAAAGCATATAGCCGAAGTCGATGTGGCTTTGTTCGGGAATACTTATAACACCACTAACAGTATATACCTTTTTGAAGTACTTATCGCTGATAAGTACTTTCCCAAGAGCAGGATTATTCCCAAATATTTTCTTGGCAGTTCTTTCTGAGAGTATAATATTATCAGGCTTAGCAAAACAGCTGTTGGAGGATCCTTCAATAAACCTGAAGCCTCCGAAAATCTTGAAAAAGTCATTATTTGTCCAGCAACCTCTCGCTTCTATTTTTTCGCCACCTGATTCAGGATGCAAAGGCGAATCTTCCGAGTCGTAACTAATATAAGTGGCATACTCAATCTGGGGATAATCCATCTTCATCGTCTTTGGAACCGGACGGTAACACATTGGGGATTTTATTATTTTGTCACCTTCCTTAGAAAGGGTAAGCACCCGGTAGATACGCTGATAATCGGGATGGAACTTTTCGTAACTCAGTTCGTTATATACCCAGAGGTAAATTAGTAAGCTTGCTGCAATGCTTAAAGTAAATCCTGTGAATGTGATTATTGAATAGATAGGTTTTCTTGTAAGATTTCTTAGAGCTATTTTGATAAAGTTGTTCATATAGGAAATATTTCTAGTTCTTCATTTATAGTTTGAAATATTATTAACTACGGTCCCTATAGCTATCATGAACACGAAGTTTGAAGGAAGTTTCGCTATATTCTCCTCTTCCCCCTTTTCCCCTTTCATTCCTCATAGCTCATTTTACTATCATCAGAATATCTTCATTATCCGATACCACTCCGGCCAGCTTTTCCAGCTCTTGTTTTTTAGCCTCCGGAGCTTTTGACTTTTTAAACTGTTCTGATTTAACCTGGTCTTTTAGCTCCTTGCCTTTCAATGGTATTAGTATTTCTCCATTATAACTGATATTATAAGATTGTGGCCATACTGGCAGTCCACCATCAAGATTATTTTCAAGTAACTCAGGGGAATAATCTATTGGATCTCCTTTAACAATGAAAAGTTTAAAATTTTGTTTTGAAAACAAGGCATGGAAGATTTTGACTTTTTTAGATCTTCTGTTATTCTGATTATCCAAACCATCCTTATCTAAGGTCAGAAAAATGAAATTTGTGTTTTCAGCCCAACCGTCTGGTATTATCTTTCCTGTTAAATCTTGATTCATCTCACCCTCCATTGCAGAATATTTGTATTGTCCCATTCTAAAAATATAAGCAGGTACAATGCGGTCNTCAGATATTACGTGAAAAATAGTATCATTGCTGCCATTCCAAAGAAACTGCTTTCCCTGTTTCTGGAACCACATGTTCATCCCATTTTCAAACCCCGTAAATTTGTTTACCGTATCTCCATGGTTATTGATTACTGCTATCTTATCGCTTCTTTCAAGTTCTTTTGCATAGGTCTTATTATTGATAAAAAATGTTCCAACACTCTGATAAAAATAACTGACAGGAAACCCCCAGCTTATCAATTCAGGTGATATCTTACCTCTCCAGACAGCTTTCTTTTTCGAAGGATTCATATCAAAAGCTATCTCTCCAAGACCAATAATCTGATCCGGATTTTCAGCGTCATATTGTTTTGAGGTTTCTATTGACTTATTGGAAAGACCATATTTCATAAGATATTCCTGTCCGGCAATACTATTACGATAAATGTAATACAAACTATCACCATTAATCCANACTGAGGTACCACCTCCAATAAAAGTATTTACGCCTGTGATATATATTCTTTCAGCATTTAAACTTATTCCCGTAGTTTTATTTTTTACTATCGTGCTTATAAGCCGACCGTCTTTTGAATAAAGAAGAATTCCACCAGGATTAGTGGCTACTATATAATCCGAATAGAGGTAGCATTTGAATTTAATATCTCTTGGAAATGTCGAATCAGCAGGAATTTCCATTCTGACATACCTGATTGAGGTTGCTAAATCAGATAGTTTAAATTCATTTACATTATTAAAATTTCCGGCAATATCAATAATAACCGGAGGATGTNAAGGATCTATGGAACGGTTTTCTTTAAAGCGTAAACCCTTCTGATGACGATTCAAAGTATCGTCTAATATTTTCTCACTGTCAGCTTTGTTAGCTGATTCTTTTCCTTTTTCCTCGGCTATTAATTCTTTTACCAGTATTTTTTCATTGATCCTGAGGCGATTGTGATGACAGGATATTGCAACTGGCAACAGCATAATTAAAAGAAACCAGGAAAAGTTTTTCATCATTTTATTACTATTCTAAAATTCTATAACTTCAATAGGTGCAAGGTTTACATAAAAGTCAAAAAATTGAATTCTATACTTTTGTCTTTTTCCTTTTGTCTTTTATCCTAACATCAGACTCAACCTCAACCTCAACCTCAAAGAAATATCATACCTCGTTATTCATATCTCAGTGCCTCAACCGGGTTCCTTGTTGCAGCCTTCCAGCTCTGCCAGCTGACAGTCAATAATGTAATTACAACAGTTAAGAGCCCCGAGAAACCGAATATCCACCAACTAAGTTCTGTATGGTAAGCAAAACCCTGAAGCCACTTGTGCATAATATACCAGGCTATCGGGCTGGATGTAGCAAGAGCAATTATGATCCATCTGAAGAAATCTTTGTTAAGCAATAACATTACTCCCTGAATTGTAGCGCCGTTGATTTTACGGATCCCGATTTCTTTAGTGCGTTTCCTGCTTGAATGAAAAGAGATTGCAAANAATCCGATCATTGATAAAAACAGGCTTATTAAACAACAGCTTCCAATAAGCTTTGCATAATTTGTTTCTTCGCGATGATACCATTCAAATCTTTCCTTTACAGATTCAATATTGACNGGAAAATCAGGGATAAGTTTCTGCCAGGTTTCAGATATAGAATTTTTTATGGACAGTGATTGACCTGGTAAAGGCATAACAAGTAAATGATTTCCTGAATTGTCAAATATTATAACCCCCGGAGAAACAGGATCTTTCAAACCTGAACAATTAAAATCCTTCACTATGCCAATCACTGTAAGCTTTTCATACCCGGGTAGTTTATCACCTATCAGATTTCTTCCTGAAAAGTATTTTGCAAGTGACTCATTAATAATGCAATTATTCTTGTCTGAATTGACATTACCTGAAAAATCTCTGCCCGCAATAAGACTTATTCCAAGAGTACTTATAAAAGCTTCATCACCTCTGAAAATATTCGGTGAATATTGTTTGTCAGTGCCATTATCAGTGTAATGAAATGAAGCCATTATCCATTCCAGCAATGGAGAAGCAGGAGTAATCGAAATGCTGGCGATTGAAGGAAGTCTAAGCAATTCCTCTTTGAAGATCTTAGTCTGATCTGTATATTTATCCGGAATTTTTACCTCCAATACATCCTTATTGAGACCAATTTGCTTATTTTCAATATAATTTATCTGTTTCAATATGGTAATTGAACAAATTAACAGAACCATGGTAACAATTAGTTGGAATATGTTGAATGCAGAGACTTTAATTACTTTTCCCTCTTTATCCATCATTAGGTTATGAGTTGAGGAAATTGTCTGCTTATTTATTTTATTTATAGAAAAGAGTAATGTGGCAAGTAAAAGAAACATAATCACAAATAACATAATAAAGAAGGAACCGGGCCTGGAAAAATATGTCATATCAATAACGGATCCTGTGAGATCATTAAAAAAGGGAATGAGAAAGGAAATAATTTCCAGGCTTATTATAAAAGAGATAAAGAGGACGATAAAGTTTTCAATCATAAAATCTGCTATCAGGCTGGCTCTGGAACTTCCGTTTATACGTTTGATGTAGAACTCTGATGTTTTGTCAGACAGTTTGTTGTTTATCAGACCAAGGTAATTTACTGAGGCAACAGAAATAATCATGAGTCCAATAATTATAGCTATCCAGATGTCTGATTTATTTCTTTTATCTCCAAGCAATGAATATTCAGAGGTGTCAAAATATGTCTTCTTAAAGCTCTCCAGGTAGTATTTGCCAGGAGTACCGTCGTATATAACAGGAATTTTGTCTTTCTCTTTTTCAAATTGTGTTTCAAGACTTGCAGGATCCGCATTCTTTTTCAATAAAAGGAATGCGTATCTCTCGGTATCTTCGCTTAGTTTAACCATGTCAAAATGAAACTGGCTATTCTCAGCAGGTTTTCGGAAGATCCCGCTTATGATATAGTTTGTACTTGTATTGTCATTAATAATGGTAATTACTCTTCCTACGGGGAGTCTCTCCCCAAAATATTTTTGAGCCAGTTCCTCCGAGATAGATATATTTTCTTTAGTTGACAGTACTGCATCAGGATTATTAGTCAGTAACTTGTATGAGAAGATCTTAAAAAAGCTTGCTGAAGTCTCAAATACTGCCAGGTTATCTTTATATATCTGGTTGCCGATTACTACTTTCTGGGCCCTGCCATATCTGATACGGCAAAAATCCTCAACCTGCGAAAAATTCTCTTTAATATATTCTGCTCCTCCCTTACGGCAGGTCGACATTTGTGCTCCTTTTTCGAAAGGATTATCACATTTAAGCTGGTAGAGGCGATCCCTGTTTTGCTGAAAACTGTCAGTTTTTAATTCTCTTGTAACAAAGATCATAATGAGGTTTGTACAGGCCATGCCAATAGCCAGACTGATTATAATAATAGAATTGTTGAGTGGACTTCTTAAAAAGCTTCTAAATGTCGGACCTAATCTCATTGTTTATTGTTATAATTAAGTTGTAACTATTATTATTCATATCGGAGAGCTTCGACCGGGTTCCTTGTTGCCACTTTCCAGCTTTGCCAGGTCACGGTTAAAAGTGCAATTCCAAGTGCCAGCAAGCCAGCCAGGGCAAAAATCCACCAGCTAAGAGTGGTTTTGTATGCAAAACTTACAAGCCATCTGTTCATGGCGTAATATGCAACGGGCGTTGCAATCACAAAGGCAATAGCTACCCATTTCACAAAGTCCATGTTGAGCATTATCAATACTTCAGAAACTTTGGCTCCATTTACTTTCCGGATACCAATTTCCTTTGTTCTTCGATTTGTGGTAAAAATAGCAAGGCTTAATAAACCCATGCAGGAAATTATCAAAGCCAGCAACGCAGATGTTGTTAGGATATATTTAAAATTCATATCATTTTGGTATTGTAACTCAAATTCCCTATCCGAGAAAAAGTATATGAACTCATCCCTTGGATAGAGTCTTTTCCAGATTTTTTCGATTTCTCTTACGGTACCCGTGATATCGGGAGTATTTAATTTAAAAGAATAATAGCCCACCGACATTTCCCATTGCAAATTCTGAAAATAAATAGACGGTTTAACCGCTTGATGGAGAGAAACATGATGATAATTTTCAATTACACCTTTCACCTTAAACGAATTTTGGCCAATCCTGAAAACTGATCCGATAGCATCTACAGGTTTTTTGAATCCCATCGCTTCCGAGGCACACTGATTAACTATTACTTCATCAGAGGTCCAGTTTGTTTTTTCGTTTATATTATTACCTGCAATAACTGAAATACCATACGTTTTAAAAAAAGAATCGTCGATACTGATTTCATTGAACGGTGAACTAAAAGGTTCTGCTGAATTTCCTGCGAATACATTGTCCTGAATCCGGCGAATTTCTTTCCCGGGGACCGATGAACTCACACTAAATGAATTTACNNCCGGCAGGGAAAGCACTTCATTTTTTAAAGTTGTAAGTTTCGNTGGAATTTCCGGACTATTGGTCATGCTCATTGGTGTATAACTAAACATGGTTTGTTTGCCTGAAAAACCCAATTTTTCCTTCATTACAAAATTCATTTGTTTGAAAATTCCAATCGTGCAGATAATAAGGATAATGCTNATGGTAAATTGCAGAACTACCAAAGCTTTCCGGCCTGACCAGTGCTGGTTCAGAGCTGCTGACTGACCTTTCAGTGTCAAAAAGACGGGTGTACTGAAAACCAGCAGGTAAGGAATAAGCGCCGAAATTAGCGCACCCAATCCCGCGATGATAAACATGATCTGAAAAATGATGTTGGATATTGTGGGAAGAGGCAACTGCAGGTTGACAAATATTGCAGCAATTTGTATTGAAATATACAAAGCAAGGCCATACAAAAGTAAATTTCTTATAAACAGTGAAGTAAAAACAGATAATTTGCTCGAACCGTTCAATATCCTGATAGAATAACTTTTACGTTCTTCGATTGCCGAGATGGTACTTAAGTTCAAATAATTAACAATACAAACTACCAATATAACCATAGCGATGATTATCAGAAAGTTCACCTGAGTAGTACTCCCATTCACGTTGAGTTCGTCATTGAGGTTCGAATGCAAATGGATGGATTCAACAGGCTGAAAAATAAATTTTATATTACTTTTTTCCAGGTTCGGCGGTAAACCTACTTTTTTTATCGCCGGAAGCGTAGCAGATTTTACAGTTGATATATCTGAATGTGGCTCGATCCTGATGTAGCAATGGGGCCTGAATTGCGTTTGAGAACTCCACCTGAAACGGGTATATGGTGATGCTTTTTGATATGTGAAGCTCGGATTTTCGATGAGTGTCTGAGTAGTGTTATCGAAATTTCTCATGTAATAATAAAGAGACAGATAACTTCCTAAAACATCGACCTTAATATGACTATTGACAGGGATGTCTTCAAAAACAGATTTTACAAGAAACTTCCACCCTTCGTTTAGCATAATCTCCTTGTTAATCGGATCTTCATTTCCGAAAAGCTTCCTTGCAAAAGATTCTGATATGGCAATTCCGTGAATATCACCAAACAACTGATTTGATTCTTTGTAAAGGATCTTTCGCTCGAAGACACTGAAAAATGTAGTATCACTCCAAAACCAGTCCACGTTTTGAATAACTTTATCATGGTCGTAAACCGTGATTACATCGCGCACNAGGTTGCACTGTGATACAACACCCGGAACCTCGGCCTTAAGCAATTCCGATGACCCTTCAAAGTTTCTGGCCGACCGGTATACCCTTCCGTCCTCATACGATAAATCGAGTCCTAGTCGGTAAATCGATTGGGA
>JGI20214J51088_10002586_pt1 | contig 12006 bp, 8 predicted proteins | sample WetSurMetagenome_FD_51088 | JGI IMG/M metagenome (IMG submission 51088)
TCCACTTATCGGGACTAGGTACTATCTAGACAATTTATCTTGACGCGAAACTCACGACCACCTACCGGGACTGGCAAAAAACGCGGCACCGCGACCCTTCGCTAACGCTCTGGGCAGGCTCCGACGGCACCTAATCAAACCACCGGGCCGTTAGCTGCAAGGCAAATTTGCCCTTTTATCGGGACTTTGCAATCAGGACAACTTCATCATAATAGCACTTTCTTTAAAAGAAATTACTATTTTTACTAGAGATCAAACAAATTAAATCATAACCATATGAGCAGATTACATTTACGTCTTTTGAAATATAGATTTGAAGAAGCCTATTTCGATTTGATTGATATGTCTGATGTCAAGGATAAATCATTTGAAGATCAGAATAAACGACTCTTAACTAGAGCTTTTGCAGCTTATACTATCCAATCACTTGGAGGTCGTTAGCAAATATTATTAGACAAAATAAGATTCAATATCATATGCAATACCTTTTTTATTCAGGAATTATTCTTTCAACGTTTTTGTCTTTGGTTTTATTCTCAAAAAGTGACAAGTCTGTATCCGATTATCTTTTGGCAAGTTGGTTCTGCTTTTCGGGAGGGGCTTTATTTTCATTCACTCTTGTTTATACTCAGCAATACTTAACATATCCATCGTTAACTGTTTTTGGTATGACTTTGCCCTTAGCGTCCTGCCAAATACTATTTCTCTATACAAAATATCAAATACGTCCCATTTTTTCATTTAATAAAAAGGATCTGCTTCACTTCATTCCACTTCTTATAGTCTCCTTAATTTTCACCAACTTCTACTTCCTCCCTTATGAGACAAGAATGAATATTTTAAAGAACAGAGAAGCGGAATTTGAGGTACAAAATTTAATAAAATTAGGTACAATATATTTATCTGGTTTGGTTTATATTCCGTTAACATTTATAAAACTTATAAAGTATAAGCGCAATTTAAATAACGAATTTTCTAACGTTGAACGGATTAACTTCAACTGGCTCTTGTATCTGATAATAGGCCTGGGTATTATTTGGATTGTTATCCTTTTTATAAGAGATGACCGTTTCATATTCGGATCAGCTTCTATATTTATTATTTGGACTGGTTTTTTCGGCATAAATCAGGTAACCGTATTTAATCAAAACGTTACACGTCCAGTTGAAAATTCACAAATTAATACAGATATTTCATCCAGTATAAGTAAAAGTGCAGCGGTCAACGCTAAATACCAAAATTCTGCGCTAGATGAAAATGCTGTTTCTTTAATATACAAGGAATTAGTGGCATTACTGGATGAGACAAAACCCTATACGAATCCGGATTTAAATCTAGGCGAATTAGCGAATATGTTAAACGTACATCCTAATCACTTATCCCAGGTAATCAATTCTATAACGAATAAAAGTTTTTACGATCTGATAAACGAAAGAAGGATTCAGGAATTTTTACATCGCGTAACCTTACCAGAAAATAAAAAATACACATTGCTGAGTCTGGCATTTGAATGTGGTTTTAACTCAAAAGCCTCTTTTAATCGGAATTTTAAAAAGATTGTTGGAAAAAGCCCCAGCGATTATCTGAATAGTATAAAATAGTACTAATCACAGGTATCATTCCTCATTAAAGGGTTTCATCTATTTCAATTTATTGAATATCAGTACGCAAGGAGCGTTGTAAAACTGGTTTCATCCCTCATTGTGAGTCGTCAGTCATTTTGGGTAACTCTAATTTTAAGGTTTTAAATTAAAAACAATTATTACTTAATTTAAACACCTTACAATATGATAACGATAAAAAGTTTTTTTATAAATGCCTTCCGCAACATGAGGAAACAGCATGGCTATATACTTTTGAATGTGGGAGGTCTGACGATCGGACTTACAAGTTTCCTTTTCATATCCTTATATGTTCATAATGAACTTAGCTATGACAGGTTCCATAAGAATTATGAAAATATTTACAGACTTAAGATTATGGGGCAAATGGCTGGAGGTATTCTTGATCAGGCAGTAACAGCGTCCCCTATGGCAAAAGCCATGGTGAACGATTATCCTGAAGTTCTCGAGGCAACAAGGCTTATGAGGATGGGAGCATTGTTAATCCGTTATGAGGAGAACAGGTTTAATGAAGACGGAGTTCTGTTTGCAGACTCAACATTCTTCGATGTATTTGATTTTAAACTTCTGAAAGGTGATCCGAAAACGGCGCTCGAACGACCAAAATCAATTATTCTTTCTGAAAACTATGCAAGAAAGTATTTTGGCAGCAAAAATCCTATGGGACAAAGAATGAGTGTTGAAGCTGATACTAATTTATATACGGTAACAGGTGTTGTTCAGAATGTGCCTGAAAATTCCCATATGAAATTCGATATTCTTGCTTCGCTAAGTTCCTTACCCGATCAGGCCAACAGCCAGATATGGATAAGCCACAGCTTTTACACATATATAACCGTAAAAGATGGAACAGATATTGATCAACTCCAGAACAAATTCCAGGGAATGGTGGAGAAATACGTCGGCCCGCAGTTGAAACAGATTTTAGGGATTACAACAGAGGATTTCAAAAAAGCGGGTAACGATTTGAAGTATGTAATAGAACCTTTGAAAGATATTCATTTGAAAGGAGCTACTCAATACAACCTTGAATCTCCTGGTTCTCTGACAACTGTTAATATTTTTGCAATTGTTGCTTTGCTGATTCTTCTTGTTGCAGTAATTAACTATGTAAATCTTGCAACCGCAAAATCTGCAGGAAGGGCAAAAGAAGTAGGAGTAAGAAAGGTTGCTGGTGCAAGCCGTTCGGGGCTGATTGCGCAGTTTCTAAGCGAATCACTATTAATCGTAACGGTATCATCATTATTTGCACTTTTGCTGCTTTTTGCTCTTTCTCATCCATTTAATCAGCTTATCGGAAAAGAGATCTCAATTAATATTTTCAGTAATCTTAAAGGAGTCATCTTTTTTGCTGGACTTATTTTTATTGTTGGAATTTCAGCGGGTTTTTATCCGGCTTTTATTCTGGCTTCCTTTAATCCAAGAGAAGTCTTAAAAGGAACAATGAGTCCAGGCTCAATGTCGAAGAAACTGAGAGGCTTACTGGTCATAATTCAATTTACAGTTTCAATTGTAATAATTATCGGATCAATAACTGTACATAACCAGTTGAATTTCATGACAAAAAAAGATATCGGCTTCGAAAAGGAAAACCTTATAGTTATCCGGAGGCTTGATGTCTTTCCCCAACAGACGAAATCCTTTAGGGATCAGCTTCTTCAGATTCCGGGAGTTGAAAAAGTAGGTTTTTCAAGTGCTGTTCCAGGAATACCCTTTAATAATAGTGCATTCTATAAAGACAATGATCCAGAAAAAAGCACCTACCTTCTGAATCAGACTCAAGTAAGCTATGATTTTCCTCAGGCTATGGGAATTAAGTTGGTTGCCGGACGCTTCTTTTCATCTGAATTTAGTACTGATTCAACTGCTGTTCTCATTAACGAAACTGCAGTGAAATCACTTGGATTTAAAGATCCTGTTGGCAAATTTATCCTGCAGCCAATTGGCCCTCAGCAGTTCCAGCGAATGGAGATTGTTGGTGTAATTAAGGATTTTAATATAGAATCTATGCATAAGGCAATTACACCTGTATGTTTTACTGTGCTTAAATCTGGCGGGGGCGATCAGTATGCTTCTGTTAGGCTTACCGGTAACAATATGAATGAAACAATCAAGAATATTGAAAAGATCTGGCAGACATTCACAACAAAACAGCCATTTCAGTATGACTTCTTCTCAGATTCGTGGAATAACCTCTATTCTTCTGAAATGAGGACAGGCAAGATCTTCCTTATTTTTTCAGTACTTGCAGTATTTATTGCGTGTCTTGGACTTACCGGACTTGTGACATTCATTACTAATAAGAGGACAAGGGAGATTGGAATAAGGAAGACCTACGGTGCTTCGAACCAATCTGTATTGATTCTGCTTTCGAAGCAGGTCGTTATGTTAATTATAATATCGTCTCTGATTGCATATCCTATTGCATATTTCGGATCGGTCTACTGGCTTGAAGGCTTTGCTCAGAAGGTTGGAATTAATCCATTAATCTATATCCTTGCTACCTTGGTTGGTGTTGCTGTAGGTTGGTTGTCAATAAGTTATCACACAATAAAAGCTGCAAATTACAACCCGTCACAGGCACTTCGTATTGAGTAATTTATCTCACACAGATTCCGCTGATTTTTTGTTAGGATGAAGATTCAGGCAAATAAATTAATTGATGAATTCATTGAAAAAAACGACCGAAGGTGGAGCTCACAAGTATTTGAGAACAAGGAAGATCAAATAATAATTGTTGCCACAAACCCAAGTATTGCTGATTGGACAAATCCACAAAAAGTCCCGTCACAATTAGCAAAGAAATATTTGACCTAAATTATAGATAAAGATAAAACATGAAAATATAAACGTCCCTTCGCTGTCAGGCACATTATGCAAAGATTGAAATCTGTTTTTAAAGATAATCTACAGTTTTGCGTAAAGAGCCTTCCAGCCCATCCCTACAACTCGGAGAGTCAGTCGGAAAGCTTATTGCACATACCAGCCTCATAAATCCAAAGACTGATTGTCTATAAGAAACAAAATGAAGATCAGAACAAGAGAACCAAGAGACCTTTCACCGTTTAGACAATTCTTGTATCATGATCAATTGTGCCATTTACCATGACTTAAAATGCTGATTTACCTTGACAATTTCTGCAACCGGGACAGTTCTTAAATGAGCCCAGCAGCTAACTCAGACGGTTTAATTAATTGGCTTCCGCAGCGCCAGGGCAGCCTCGTGCGGGGACCAGAAGGTCACCTTACGAAGCTGACCGGCAAAGTATGGGCCCGAACGCTCTTTTTTCTTTTATCAGATCATCAAAACGAAATGCATTGCACCCTTTACCAAATTTCGGCGCACTCCCTCCTGCCGTTTACCGGGACTACGTTGGCGCTGTCGGCCGACGCGCTGGTGCCTCGCTTTTTGCTCGCACCGAGACTATTTCGCCGTGACACGAAACTTTACTGCCGTCTTTCGGGATTTGGTACCGTCTCGCGGCTTCACCGTGACCCGAAGCTAACTACCGTCTACCGGGACTGGCAAAAAACTCGCCAACCCTGACACGGACGGCAACTCATTAAACCGCCGGGCTGTTAGCATTCAGGCGGAGAACCTTACCGAGACAATTTACTTATAAAGAGACAGATACGTAATAATAAAATTAGCCCAAATGCTAACGGTTAAGTATAATAATTCTTAGTACTGGTTAATCTAACCAGATGAAACAAATCAATTTGTTAAACACAACTGTAACAGTTTTAGAATTTGTACGTCTTTAATTAAAAGAGCTTATGAAAATTCGTAAACCTCATTACCTATTCGTTGTTTGCATCTTAGCAATTTTCACATTTTCCACAGCTTTCCCGTGTACGACTTTTGTCTTACGACAAGGCAATAGGATAATATTTGGCCGCAATCTAGACTGGTATTCTGGTACTGGACTGGTTATTGTAAACCCAAGAAATATTGAAAAAGTTGCGATAGTAAATCCGTCTGAAAAAGCTATAAAATGGGTTTCAAAATTCGGAAGTATAACTTTCAATCAGGTAGGAAGAGAATTACCCTTTGGTGGTATTAACGAAAGCGGTCTAGTAGTAGAACATATGACCTTGGACGAAACTATTTATCCTGCCAAAGATGACCGTTATGCTATCGGTGCATTTCAGTGGATTCAATATCAATTGGATAACTGCTCAACAATTGATGAAGTGATAGCTAGCGTTACATTCCTAAGAATTGAGGACAACAGCAAAATCCATTTTTTAATCTGTGATCGTTTTGGGAATTCTGCAGCTATTGAGTTCCTAAATGGTAAGATGGTCTGTTTCACAGGTAAGGATTTACCGGTTAGGGCTTTGGCAAATAGTACATATGAAGAGTCATTGAGATGTTACAATAATAGTGGCAGTACACTATCAAATCCTTCACTTTATCATTTTTGTACAGCAGCAAAACAAATCAATGATGCACATTCTTCTAATGATTCCACAATAGATTACACATTTCGAACTCTAAATAGGGTTAGCCAGTCATTGTTTACTAAATGGAGTATCGTGTATGATATCACGAATATGCGCATTTACTTTAAGGTTTTTGAAACCCCAACAATTGTCGGCGAGAGTAAGATATTTACAAAGCAACCACCATATGACCCAATAACGAAGGTTGTAGATTTTAAAGGAATGGATTTCAACTGTTTTGGCGAGGTAAAAGTATTCGATATAAATAGTAATCATGCTAATGATGTGAATCAGTACTTTATTCCTTATTCAACTGAAATTAATAAAGAATTCATTAACAAGNCTTTCACATTCTATAAGGGATGGGGATTACCCATTGAACTTAAGGAAGATGATTTAAACTCGTTGGCTAAATATCCAGAGGCTTTTAAATGTATTGGAGTTAAATAAATCTACTAACTAAGGACTTACCAACTTTGAGGCAGAGATCCATCATTTAAAATTGGACCCAGGACTAAGTTTAAAAATGGCCCAAATGCTAACTCGGACAGTTTAATTAAGTGCCTTTTGCAACCCGGACTATTTCTCAATTAGCCCCTAAAGTCTATGAGAGTAAATTCATTTCAACTTATCAAATTTTGTTGCACCTGGACTGATCCTGCTTCCGAGACAAAGTCAATAGGGTTGCAAGCCTACGCTCTGGGCAGGCTCTGACGGCACCTAATTAAACAGCCGGGCCGTTATGTGTAAGGTACTGAGACCCTGACAACCAGACAGACTTGACAGACACCCTACCCATAACAGCAAAAGAAATAATATCCGTACATTTACCAAGACATCCAACGCGCAAGCAAGAGTTTGGCAGCTGCCACCGCGACAGCCTCCGCTGCTGCCAAACACATGCTTTTTTGCCAACCTTCGACTATTACCTAAACGTTACATTACAAACATAATTTTCCAGTCAGGCTACAGCAAATTATTAATTTAACAACATCACTTAACTCCATTCTGGCATAGTCATTTTGCACTTACAAAATGTGGTAAGACCTTTGTTTTATCTCTTTCCTCAAATAAGGTAAATGTAAAAGATAGGACTAACATAATGTAAAATAATTTAACAATCAATTGTAAAATATATTTACTCATTGTAATCATCCTTGCACATAAAAGACTGTATCTCTATTACTTGCAATTTTGGCATTATTATAGTATTATACAATTTATACTAGCGAATAATGTTATTGAAACAAGGAAAATTCAGGAATTTTAAAGAAGTTACGATGGGTGATTTTAAAATATTACTAAGGGGTATTTGGAATAACAAAACAATATCAATTTTAATACTGGCAGGATTATCTTTAGCTTTTTGTGTTGCCATTCCGTTGGTATGTACAATTTCCTATCATAATTCATTTGATCGATTTCATACTAATCCTGAAAGAATATATAATGTTTACATTGATGAGATTTATCATGGTACAAAAGATACATATGGTGAGTTACCTCTTGCAATTGGCGAATATATTCAGGAATTATTCCCCGAAGTAGAAAGCATGGTTCGAACTAAAGATGCTTCTGATGTATTAATCTCTAAGGATAAAAACCAAACATGGAAAGAAGATGTCTTATGGGTAGATCCTTCTTTTAAAAACATCTTTTACCTAAACTTACTTGCAGGAGATTTTGACACATTTCTTAGCACCCCGAACGAAACTTACATTTCAGAATCTCTTTCGAAGAAAATTTTTGAAAATTCAAATTCAGTGGGGAAAAACATTAAAATTGACGGAAAAGATTACACTATTTCCGGAATATTCAAAGATTATCCCAAAAATTCTCACCTGAAGTTTTCGATACTGATTCCACTTGCAAGTCGTATTCCAAATGAAAATAAATATGAATGGGACAGTTACGAATTTCTCACATATATTAAATTAAAAAAAGGAGGTGATTGGAAAAACCTTGAAAATAAACTGCAAGTGTTTTTGAGTGATTATTGGATTCCCTGGTTGAAGACAAATCATAATCTGGTTTATGAATTTAATAATGAAAATTCCATAAAACTCAAACTTCTTCCGGTTTCTGATATTCATTTACACGGTAAGTTTATTTCTAGTTTTGAAAAGGAAAGTAACACATCTACAATATATATTAATTTAGTTATTGTATTGGTATTATTGTTTATCGCTTACTTTAACCTAATAGGATTTACCTTTTCAAAGGGGAAAAGACATCAACTGCAACTAACAATTAAGCGTTGTTTAGGAGCTTCCAAAACAAAACTAATTAGTGCCTTCATAATAGAAAACCTTCTATACACATTTATCTCCCTAATTGTATCATTGTTCATTATCTTCGAAATATGGAGTAATAAGCCTCCAATTTTGGCTTATTTAAATACCATTTCCCTGTCTAAATTTATCTTGCCAGTTGCTATTCTGGCAATATTTGCATTTGTAATTGCCATTATTTCTGGTTTTATCACCGGAACTTTTTTCGATAAGATTAGCCTTAAAACAAATTCAGGTGAATCATTATACTACTCACGTTTCTGGATAAACCGGATTATGATCATTTCCCAAATGACTTCATCAATAATACTTTTAGTTTGTATAATTGGGATTTATAAACAACTGAAATACATCTCGGCTTACAAAATAGGAATTGAAACTGAAAATATTGTGATTATTAACAACGGTAATAAAATACATGAGCATTATAAAGCATTTAAAAACGAATTGATGAGATCATCTCTGGTAAAAGAAGTATCTAGTTCTAATTCTTACCCTTTCAATTGGATGTCGACCGATAGTTATACCCGTTCAAATTCACAAGACCAGACACCTTATCCGTTTCAATATTTCAGGATAGATACAGGTTTTCAGGAAATTTTCAATTTTAAATTGAAAGAAGGAAGATGGTTTTCCAATAAATACCTTGATGATAATAAGGCATTTATCTTAAATGAGGCAGCAGTCAAAGTTATGGGATTGACTAATCCAATTGGTGAAGAATTTCACGAGACTCTTACGCCTTCACAAAAATATCATTTGATAGGAGTCGTGAATAATTTTAATTTTCGTTCGCTGCATCATAACGTAGAACCTCTACTATTAACTCTTTTAAAAGATGGTGATTATTGGCATTTTATCGAAATAAAAAGCACAACCACTGACAGATCTAAATTACTAGCTGAAATAAAGCAGATATGGGATAGACTGACAGGTAATGAATACTTGGATTATTCTTTTCTTGATGATAAGATCGCCTATCTCTATGAAAAAGAAATGAATATAAAACAATCCATCAGTATGTTTTGTCTGATTGCTATACTAATTTCCTGTTTTGGTCTTTTAGGAATTGTTTTTAATACCACGATAGAAAAAACAAAAGAGATCGGTATTCGAAAAATAAACGGGGCAAAGATCTCAGAAGTAATGTTTTTACTCAATAAAGACTTTGTAAATTGGGTTGTTATTGCCTTTATCATCGCCTGTCCTATTGCTTGGTTTGCAATGCATAAATGGCTGCAAAATTTTGCTTTCAAAACTGAGATTAGTTGGTGGATCTTTGTTCTCTCCGGCTTTCTGGCGCTTTGTATTGCGTTATTAACTGTTAGCTGGCAAAGTTTGCAAGCTGCAAAGAGAAATCCGGTTGAAGCGTTGCGATATGAATAGAATACATTCCTAACTCTAACCCTTCGCTAACGCTCTGGGCAGGCTCCGACGGCACCTAATTAAACCGCCGGGCCGTTAGCTTTAATTAGACTCATAGTCATATAGATACATATAGGCAAGAACCAACTGGAGTTAGAAAGTACCAGAATAAAATAAATTTGTTTAAAGTAGTTTTCCGTTTTAATTTAGTAATACATTTCAAAAGATTTTAACTTTTTAATCATCGACATGAAAACAAAATCATTTCCAACCTTTCAATTTATTGGATTCCTGGTTTTAGTTTTACTGATATATTCGTGTCAGTCAGAACCTATACCTTATACAGCAGAGCAATTGTCAAAAGTACAAAGTTTTGCCAATCCTAAGTTTATTCCAAACAGTTCAGAGATTCTTTACATTAACGACGAATCAGGAAATCTTGAACTCTGGAAGCTCCTTGAGAGCGGCGAAAAGCAAAAGATCACTGGATTAAATCAACGAATCAGCAATATCCAAGTATCCCGTGATGGGAAATTTGCTGTTTTTGCTGCTGATAGTGGTGGTAATGAAAGATTTGATTTGTTCAGATATGATATAGTTAGCAGACAAATAGAAAAAATAACCAGAACATCAAATATATCAGAAACTGGAGCCCGGATTTCTCCTGATGGTACCAAAATAGCACTTGAGGCCGATCCCCAGATTCCATTCAGACCACAGATTTGTATCCTGGATCTCAAAACGAATAAAATGACACAGGTATCAAAAGGAGAAATTCCAGTATCCGGGCCAATTTGGTCAAATGATGGAAAGATGCTTGCCGCAGTCATTAGTGGTGATGGGCAAATTGGTAAGCTTCTTTTAATTCATTTAGCCAGTCAGATAATAGATACTATTAATCCTTTATCAAAAAACAATATTATTATTCCCCTGGAATTTTCGCCCGACAATTCCTCATTGTTATGTACTTCTAAGAATGATGATGGGTTTAATCAGCTTACAATAATTGATCTTAAAACATACAATATAAAACTTATTGGACCGAAGAAATGGGATATAATAGATGCAAAATGGGGAAACAAATCAGATATTTACTTTGTGCATCTTATTAGTGGAAGAACTGGTATATATTATTTAAATAATCCAGAGACAAAGGCTGTTGAAGTAATGCCACCAAACGGATTAATTTTCCATATGGATATTAACCAAGATGCCACAAATCTGGTATTCACTAAACAAGACGGATGCCATCCCAATGAGTTATTTTGTTTTGATCTTAAGAAGAACACACTTAGACAACTTACTCATTCTTTACCCTTGGGAATCGATCCTGAAAGGTTAAGTCAAGCTGAACATTTCATGGTCAAGAGTTTTGATAGTACGGTAATTGAAGGATTTTATTTTGAGCCTAAAAATATAACAAATAAACCCTTTCCTGCTATTATACAAGTCCATGGCGGCCCCAGTGACCTAGATGTTGATGATTTTGATGCAATGACTCAAACATTATCTCAAGCAGGATTTTTAATCCTAAAAATTAACTACAGGGGTTCTTATGGTTACGGAAAGGCTTTTGAGGATTTGAATAATAAAGATTGGGGTGGAGGTGATCGAAAAGACTTAAGAGCTGTTACAGAATACTTTATTAAACAAGGACTGATTGATAGAAATAGAATTGGTATAACAGGAGGCAGCTATGGTGGATATATGACATTGATCGCCATGACAAAAGATCCTGATTTTTATGGTGCAGGTGCGGAAGCATACGGTATGCCGGATCTAGTTTATGACTATAACCTTTGCAAAGACAGATTTGGTTTATGGTATGAAACTGAAATGGGGAATCCAACTAGAGACTCTGCCTTATTCGCTGATCGGTCCCCAATAAATTTCCTTGACAAATTAAGAGCACCTTTAATAATATTTCAAGGGGCAAATGATTCCAATGTTCCTAAAAAGGAAAGCGATCTTGTGTTTTCTGTTTTAACAAAATATGGCAATGAACCAGAATATATTGTCTATCAAGACGAAGGACATGGGTTTACAAAGAGAGCTAATATTAATGATTGGATTCAAAAGACAGCTGAATTCTTCCAGAAGAAGCTGAAGGTCAATGATTTTTAAGTTTAAAACTAAAGCTAACTCGGACGGTCTAATTAATAGCCTTCAGCCTTCGCTGCCTGTATCAATCCTAAAATTTCTGCAACTGGCCTGAGGCAGCTTCGGCTGGCACGGTCCGCCAACTAATCAAACCGCCGGGCCGTTAGCCGCAAGCAAACCAG
>JGI20214J51088_10002588_pt1 | contig 11996 bp, 12 predicted proteins | sample WetSurMetagenome_FD_51088 | JGI IMG/M metagenome (IMG submission 51088)
CCAACAATAACCACACCCTCGACACCTACTCCATCGCCAACGCCTATAGCAACACCAACTCCAACTTCAACTCCGGTTACAACACCAATAGCAATTCCATCGCCAGTTCCTACAGCAACTCCAAACCCGACACCAGCACCAACACCAATTCCTACTCAAACGCCAGTTGCACCGAACAATGACTATAATATTGCAATCACATCAAACGATGGAGGAACATCGAATCCACCGGCAGGACACTACTCAGGTCCAGGCGTATTGACAATTACTGCGCTTCCAAAAGACGGCTATGTGTTTGATCATTGGATGCTTAACGATGGATACCTAAGCTCAGACATAACAATAAACGCTGACTTGGGACCATGGACTATAACACCAGTGTTCACCGCTAAGGCACCAGCAACACCGACACCAGCACCAACACAATCCACAGCGCCAACTACTCCATCATCAAATACACAAACATCAAACACAGCACCAACGCAAACAATAGGCAGCAATTACCACTTCTATAGCTATCGATACTTCTACTGGTTCTATTCTTGGCCAAGATTCAATGTGTGGTTCTACCACTTCTACTAAAAACTTTCTTTCTTTTTTTAATTTATATCGACTTGGTTTTCTTTTAGTCAACTTTTTTGAGTTGCCCTTTAATAAACCCAAAAGTCCACGCAGAAAGTTTTAAGCAGTAATGAATAGGTAAGAGGAAAACTATTTTTTTGTGCAAAATCTTGTAGGCTGGGAAGGAGTAAAAAATGCCTGTGACTAATCCAGCTATTGGTGACATGCGAAGTAACGAAAACGCCTCTCTTGTTTGTCGGAAGATTCCATTCATGCCATAGCCGTACCAGAAATATTTTTGCAATAAATCCTTGGGCTTGGATAATCCACCATGGAGCTCGTAGAATTCTGCCATATTAGGGCGTATTAGCCAGCCAGCGTTTTTTATTCTTAGAACTAGATCAGTATCTTCCCCTGAACCTTTAATTGACTCATCGAAACCGTGAACTTGTCTTAAAGCTTTAGTTCTAAAAGTGGTTCCACCAGTGCCTATCAGTTTATCCGTTTTCCAAATGAAAGTTCTTGGCTTAAGGTAATTTCTTTGATCTACAATATGAGGAATGATTTCCAAGTTCAAAATCAAGTTGCCATTAACTGTCTTGAATTCACCCGAAGTTATTCCTATCTCAGGATTATTTTCCAAAAAATCGATTTGTGTTTTCAAGTAGTTGCTAGTTAATACCTCGTCAACATCAACAAATAGCACATACTCACCGTCAGCATTATTTACTATTAAGTTTCTTGCATGACCTAAACCGCTCCATGTAGTTTGGAAAAATTTTACTTGATCTCCAAGTCTTGTCATGTAATCGGCGATTATTTGAGGCGTGCTATCTTCACTGCCGTCATCCACAAAAATTATTTGAAATTGTTCCTTTGGAAAACTTTGTTTTAATATGCTTTCAACAGCGTTTTGGAGCATTTTTTCCCCATTGCGAACGCAGATTCCGATAGTGAGAACAGGTTTCATATAGAATCATCGTAAGAAGTCCAGATTCCCGTTAACTTGCTTGATATTTAGACAGGAAATAACGGTAATCAACATCGAGCTTATCTGTGATTTTCTCCCAGTCATAGTTTGCCGCCGCAACCTTTCCAGCAGTACTCATAGAAGTGCAAAGTGTATCATTTTTGAGAAGTTGAACAATTCGATTTGCAAAAATGTCAATATTATCTTCAATTATAATATCAGATCCATTTTTTACTTGCAAACCCTCAGCACCAACAGAGGTTGAGACAACTGGAAGACCACTTGAAAGATATTCAAGAATCTTTAACCTTGTCCCTGCCCCTTCAAGCAGCGGAACAATCCCAATGTCAGACACCGCTAGTAAGTCTGCAACATTATCAACATAACCCGTGAATATCAAGTCTGGCAAGTTGATTGTTTCTCGCTTCTTTCCGACAATAACAAACTTAACATCGCTTACTTCCTTTCTTACTTTAGGCGCTATTACAGAAGATATTAAATTCAAAGCTTGAAGGTTAGGTACATAAGTTAAATTACCCATAAAAACAACAATTTTCGAGTTGCCCAATCCATAAGTCTCCCTAGTTTTAGCCAAGTTAGACTGACGAATTAGCCTTGAGAAAGTTTCTATGTCTACACCGTTCGGAGCAACAATTATTTTTTCGTCTGGGAAATTCATGGAAAGGAGAATTTCTTTCTCTTTTGCTGAAACAGTTATCAACAAATCAGCACTTTGTAAATCCGTTTTTTCCAAAACAGTCTCAATTACCCTTCTTGCAAAACCGTTATGTCTTAGTCGTAAGCCTTGAAAAACATCATGACAATCAATAACAATGGGTTTTTTTAAGGTTTTTCGAATAAATTTGGTCAGAAGTAGGCATAAGACTGGCTGTTCCACCTGCACAATGTCAGCTTTTTTAACCAAAGATGCTGCTCTAAATACAAATAGCGGATCAAAGAAATAGAGTGCTGAAGGCTTTGCTATATTACTGATTTTGCCGAAAAATCTTAGCAGGGATTTTGGTAGTGAACCGTTCATTTCATAAATTGGAATTTTACTAACAGATCTTTTTGTAGCATCATACTTGGGCATTATCACACTTACGCTATTGCCTTTTGCTATAAGGCCTTTAGCCACGTTAATTATGCGCACCGAATAACCGGAATCATAATTCATAGAGTCTTCAAAAGCACTCAAAATACAGATCTTCAAGTTAACACCGCTTTAAATGAGGTTATATGACGCTAAATTTTCTCTGGTAAGCCAAACTCTATCGTTAGGCTTTCGCCAAACCGAAAACTTTTGTCCAAACAGTACAGCAAGAAGAGAAATAAAAAGTAAAAAGTTGTTTTCAACTATTTGGTAAACATAAAACCTGACTTGAGGAATTATTAAAAGTAATAAAAAGCTGATAAGCAAGGGATAAACAAATACAAGAAGACTTGTTAAACCTACAGAAATTATGAATGCGATTGGAGAAACAAGGTAGAGAAGAGTGTTTGGGATAACAGTGCTTTTTGTTGATTTAACTTTACCTTTTACAAGCAAATCAAGATATTTGGCAAAAACTCTAATGAGCTGATTTATTCGTCTGAGCTTAATACTTATTTTTGCTTGAAGGGTGGCTGGAAAACTTGAGTAAAACTTTGCCTCTTTAACAAGCATTGCTCTATAATTTTTTTCGATGACGTTGATAATACTTCCGCAGTCGTCTGAACCAGTTGCATAAGGATCAAATTTATCAAGAGCATTTCTCTTAAAAGCGCTAAATCCACCTTCAAAGAACACTGTTGAACCTGCTTTTGATTCTCCCAGGCGCAAGTAATTTGCTGATTTTAAATATTTTTCTTCCATTCGGGTGATCCATGTTTGCTTGGAGTTAAAAAGTATTTTCGGCCCACCAATAGCACCTACCGATGGGTCTGCTAAGTAGGGTAGGGCTTTTTCAAGAATATCTGATGGCCAAAAGCAATCTGCATCTGATATGATAATAATTTCACCGTTGCAAGCTCTAAGTGCACAATTTAGGGCATGGGATTTTCCTTTTCTTTCCGTTTCAATAATAAGATTTATTTTTATATTTCCTTGTTTTTCTGAAAAATCCCTAATTATCCTGACGGTACTATCAGTCGAGTTGCTATCAACAGCAATTATTTCAAAAATGTCCTTAGAATAATTGATTTTGCAAATGTTTTCCAATTTATAACCGATGATTTCTGCTTCATTGTAAGTTGGGATTATGATTGAAACTTTTGGCCTATAATTATAGTCAACATTGGTTGGCCATGATGCCTTGGATTTATGTTTCATGAACAAAAAAATGAAGGCTGGAGGGCCAAGAGCCAAAGCTCCAAACAAAAACCAAACGAATATGAAAAGAAGCATTAGATTACCTTGACTTGCTTAACTTTGCAAAATATTATTTTTCCAAAAAAGGAGGGAGAACATCTCCAGACACTGAAGTGTAAGCTTTCAGCAGTTTTAGCTGCAAACTCCAAGAAATTGAATGCTTAAGATGACTATAATGTGGAAAATTCCTGGANAACTCAGACAATTTAACNCCATCTGTGATAATTCGGATGTTTTCTGTTTCGCCAAGTTGCTCTTTTGCCGCCAAGTTAAGGTAGGGAACTTTTTTCGGATTAAAGCTCATTAATCGCGCCGCAACAAAGTCATTCGTTAAGGGATTATCGCTTGTCATGACCAAGCCTAGTCTTTTTGCGCATGATCCTCTGACAATTAGGCCATCAACAATAACAATATCTGATTTTATAATTTTATTTGCTGCAACAATCACGTTTACAATGTTATCATGATAAGTATATTTCCGAGGTTTGGAAATTGCGCCAAAAATATTTTTCANCGCACAAGTAACGCCTATGAAATTATGGGTTTTTAGTTTTGGCACNTTTATGACTAAATCAGCTTTTAGAAGAACCTCGTTGAAAGGCAACGTTACGTCAGTGTTACCGACTCTTACTGTCTTTTCAATTATATTCCCTTCGCTCAGGTTTTTTAACTCTACATTATTTCTTTGGCAAAGTTCATCATATCCGAGCACGCTAAAAGCAAACTTTGTTCTCATCGCAGAGGCGTCAGCTTCAGCCACCGTAATGTTGACATTTCTAACTGTTTTTTCCCGTATATATTTTATGACTGAGCAAACAACACGACTGTCAGTGGTTTCACCTGTTGAAGCTGTCCAGTAATAACAAAGGTTAGGTTTTATGACAACATTTTTGACGTCTGTAAAATCATAGTTTAATTTGTCGATTGTTTTTGCTACCGCGGAGTCGATTTCGATGTTAGAGAACGGTTGACTTTTCAACAGAGTGATGGCGACATTTCCCATTCTATTTTGCCTCAGTTAGTTGATAATATGAATCAACGATTGGTGTTACATCTAACGTTTTATCTATAGAATGGGCTTCGTTTAGTCGGTAGGCTGCATCAATTATGCGCATGTTAGTTATTTGGCTCTCTAAGTTTATGGGGAAATCTGCTCCGCTCTTTATTGAGTAAACGAAACTTTCGATTATCTGATAAAATGAAGCATAATAGTAAGTGTATGAGAGGTAGCTGAGCTTTTTTCTGGCTATTTTTCGAGCAATGTTAACTGCACCCTCTTTAACAGCATTAAGAACTGGATTTGAAGGAAGATAGTTGTCTGTAGAGTCAAAACCTACCGTTCCATGCATTGTAACTCTAAAATTGAAGGTTGGGAAAATTGTTTTTGAAAACCAACCGATATTTACAATTGCTCTAGATCCAGAATTTTTAGATTGCAAAATTACTGTGCCATCATCTTCAACAGCCAAATGTAATTGATGACCCAATTTAGAATAAGATACACTAAAATCGCCCATCAACCAACTTAACAGATCAATTAAATGATATCCTAGATCTAAAAGTGCTCCGCCACCAGCTAAATCCTTGTTAAGCCACCATTCAGGAACAGGAACAGGAACCACAGCATGTGAAATAGGACCATTAAGAACTAACTCAGAGGTAACTATAAGGGGTTCGCCAATTCCGCCGTTGTTGACTTTCGATCTAAGTTTTTGAACGCAGGGGAAATATCTGTAATTTACTCCAACCATCATTCGAACATTCTCTTTTTCAACCTTTCTAATCATTTCATTCGCTTCAGATAGGTTGCGTGCAATGGGCTTATCCAAGAAAATATCTAATCCTTTTTCGGAAGCAGCGAAAACCCCTTCTTTCTTAAGAAAATTAGGAAGAGAAATAATAACTGCGTCCAAATCTTCCGAATCTATTAATTTTTCATAGTCATCATAGGTTCTTAAGTGAAATCGTTCGGCATATTTGCGGTTTTTCAGTGCTTTGTCTGCTCCAGCCACAACCTGGACTCCTTCAATACGCATTGCATTAAGCATATGAAGTTGCCCCATGTGACCTAAGCCAATAATTCCAATTTTAACCATCTTGAGCAATCTCCTTAAAAAAAAGCCAAAATACTAAGTCGTTTCTAAAAATAAACAAAAAATAGATCTAAATTTTATTTTAATCTTATTGACTCAACGAGAATTCTCTTCATTATTCCTAAACCATGCCTTAGTTTAAGTTTCTTCTCGCCCAGTCTACACCGATAATCAATTGGAACCTCAATAATCTTGTATCCTTTACGTTCAACAATTGAGTTCATTTCGGCTTCTACATCGAACCCTTTGCTTTTAGGTTTCCATTCATCCAAGATTTCACTTCGAACCACACGTAAACCTGACAGGGGATCATCCAATTTTACACCGTTCATTACTGTTTGGGCAAACGCCAAAAGTCTATTGCCTAAGTAAAATGGGTTGCTTAATGTTTTACTCAGGTTGTATTCCCCTTTGAATCGATTGCCAATAACCATGCCAACACCAGGGTTTTGTTCTAAAATCTCAACCATTTTAGGAACATACTCAGCAGGATAAGTGTAATCGGCGTCTGTGAAAACTACAAAGGGCACTTTGGAGCTTATGGTTCTGAAACCCTGGAACATAGCGTCTCCCTTTCCCGCACCCTCTTGAAGTAAAACGTCTGCACCCATGTTTTTTGCTACTTCAATAGTTCTGTCAACGCTGTTACCATCAACAACCAATAAGTAAGGATTATTCAGCACTTTCTGCAATTCATCAATAGTTGGCCCAATACCTTGTTCTTCGTTAAGTGTTGCAATAACTACTGATACGCTTGAGTGAATTTCAGTCATAGAAGAAATCTCTCCGAAAAAAAGCTAAACAGAACTTTAATAAATTAGCACAAAAACCGTCTTTTAAAGCCGTAAGGAAGTAACATCCCGAACATTTACAAAATCTTCTTTGTTTTTTTTCGGAAGTTCTAGAGAGTTAAAAAGAGGTTGCAAGCATTTTTACCTTATCAATCACGTAAGCTGCTTCTTCATTCGTTAATCCAACATGCATTGGCAGTGTAATCGTTCTGGCAAGAACGGTTTCAGAAGTTGACAAGTTTCCATAAGTTACGCCTAAATTTTGATATACATCCTGAAGATGACATGGGGGATAAAAGACATTACCAGTTTCGATCCTATAATCCTTTAATAGCAAATTAGTAAATTTTGCTTTATCAATTTTAGCATTTAATATCAATGGGTACTTGTAATAGCTACTTCGCCAGCCAACTGAACATTTTATCGTTTGTAAATTATTAATTTTATCGAAGGTCTCATCGTAATAGGCAGCAATTTCATTGCGTCTTTTTATAAAATCATCTAGACGTTTGAGCTGAAATATTCCTAAGACACTTGAAATTTCAGGAAGAACCATATGGCGTCCAATATTTACAAAATTTCCTTTTTGTGTGCCTGACCCATAAAAACTGTAACGTTTAGCAAACTGGGCAAGCTCATTGTTGTTTGTAACAAGCATGCTGCCCTCCCCTGTGGTTAATACTTTGGTTGGAGTAAAAGCAAAAACTGCTGCGTCACCGAAAGTTCCAACCTTCTTACCATCAACTAACGCCCCTATAGAGTGGGTGGCGTCTTCAATTAAAAACAATCCTTTTTGACGACAAATAGCAATTATTTCTTTTAGGTCAGGATTTGGAAAACCGGAAATATGGGTTACTATTACCCCTCTAGTGTTTGAAGTAATATTTCTACGTAAACTGTCCGGATCCATAGATAAACTGTTTGCTTTTATGTCAGCAAAAACTACTTTGCCGCCGGTGAAAACTACGCTGTTTGGAACGGAGATAAAGCTGTTTGTGCAAACGACGACTTCGCCATTTTCTATATCAAAATACCTAAGGGCGGTCTCGTAAGCACTCGAATCAGAATCAAGTGCAACCGCGTTTTTTGCCTCAAGATATTGAGCGGTTAGTTCTTCGAATAACGTTACGTTTTTGCCAAATCTAAATTGACCTTCTTCTATTACTTTGCGAATTTGCGACAAAAGGGGTTTCAAGTCCTCTTTGGGGAAAACAGGTTTTGAAGAACGAATAAGTGGAGTCGACATTTTCCTCACCTATTAAAAATTGTATTTTATGCTAAATAAATGAAATTTCTCATCTAGAATCGCATGAATGACTTGCCAGGTTTTGCTACGATATAATTTATGGAAAATGAATCCAAATCTTGGCTGAGTTTTTGATCCCTTCTTGATTGGTTTAATGTAGAGATTATTGTTATGTTTGAAAATGGTCCAGTTATGGACGGATTCATTGTATAAGAGCTCGCTAAACCAAGATGGACATTGTATATACCCATAATTTGAAACACGTTTTATCTCTTTTAGCAAATTCCAAGGCCTTTCAATGTGTTCAATTAAATAGTAACTCGTGATGAAATCAAACGCCTTATCCTTGAAAGGCAAGTTATAACAGTTGCATAAAACAAACGGTTTTCCGCTTGTCACAAGATTGTTCATGCTTCTATCTAGACAAGGCTTGACATTCAAATCGCATAAAATGTCTGCTTTGGGGAATGGTTTTGCGCCACAGGCAATATCCAAACAAAAAGGGAAACCATCTTTCTTTAATTGAACAATTTCATTATATCTTTGTTTTCCAAACTTGAATCTATCGAGTTCAGATTTTCGAATTGGAAAACGTGGTTGCACAAAAGCGCTTTCCTGTTTTTTGCTCGTTGAAAGCACCTTTTCAGCTGTTATTTTAAAGTTCCTTTAACGCTAATGCAAGAGCGTTTTGAATATAGTCTATGTTTTCTTTTGTTATCTCATAGTGCATTGGCAGACAAAGTACTTGATTCAATACTTTCTCGGCAACGGGCATATCGCCTAGTCGAGTTCCAAAATTATTCATGTAAAAAGGTTGAAGATGACAGGGAGGATAATACACATGTCCAGTTTCTACACCGTATTTTTCCCTAAGAACCCAGCTAAGCTTCTCCCTATTGATTCCATCGGCGAGCTTGACGGGGTATTTATAATAACCATGTCTAATGTTTGACGGTGTTTTAAAAAGCGCAACGTCCTGCATGTTACCTAAGGCTTCTTCATACCACCTAGCAATTTCATTTCGTTTAACTACAAATTTCTCCAAATACTCAAGTTGATGTTTACCTACAACAGCAGCCAACTCGTTTAAACGCCAGTTATGCCCTAGCATTACCGCTAGCCTCTGATCATTTTGACCGATTGTTCTTAAACATCGAGCCTGCAAAGCAATCTCTTCATTGTTTGTAGTTAACATTCCACCTTCACAAGTGGTCATAATCTTAGTTGGGTAAAAAGAAAAACAGCCAACATCACCTAAAGTTCCAGCCATTTTACCATCAAACATTGCACCATGAGCATGAGCAGCATCTTCCATCAAAAAAAGCCCTTTTTCTTCACAATAATCTTTGAGCTCCCGCATCTCTGGGCAAACTAAGCCAGCAATATGAACAACGATAATGCCTGCCGTCTTTTCAGATACCTTATTTTTAACATCTTCAATGTCAATACATAACGTATCAGATTTCATATCTGCAAATACAGGTTTGCCCCCAGCAAACAGGACAGTATTAGGAGTAGAAACAAAAGTGTTAGTGGGAACAATAACTTCTCTGCCTGCAAGCTTATAGAATCGCAATCCAATGTCCAGAGCAGCTGTACCCGAATTAACGGAGACCGCATGTTTCACTTTAAGGTACTGTCCAAAATCTCTTTCGAATTCTTTGGCGAATGGTCCATCAGTTAACCTACCGCTAATTAAAACCGACCTAATATCATCAAGGATACGATTCAAACTGTCGTCTGGAAAACAAGGTAATGCTCCCAAAATCAAATTGATGCCTCGATTTGTTCTTTATAATTTGACATGTTTGCGCCAGTACAGAAAAGGTAGTCTATAACTGAGAGGTTCGGAATAAACTCGGCACATGCCTGAGCATAATGTGGATGTTCAAATTTCTGAAAAATTAGTTTTATTCCTTCTTCATTAAAACGCCTTAGATCAATGTACTCTTTGCCTCCTGATCCTGCAAGTTGCACTTGAGCGCCAACAGCTTTGCATTGGGAAATGAGAAGTTCAGTTTTTTTACCTTCGACATGCAAAGACGAAGCCATTATCAATGGTTTTTTTATCTTGAGAAACCGCATGATACCTTTGATAAGGTGTAGGTTTAGGTCAATCAGCATTGTCCACTCTCGATTGTACGTGTCTTCAAAAAAATCTGAGTATTCATGCCAATAAGGAGCTTTGCAATAGTTGTGCTTAAGAGTTAACCAGTGACGACTTCCCCATTTTGGCTCCCCATTATTTGCTATTTTAACCTCATTTATCAGCAATGGCTTGTTCGCGTGTTTAACTGGAACACTTAGCCATCTTACTCCAGAATGAGTTATTATTTTATTTCTGTTTGTATAACCTTGATGCTCAAATTGGACGTTATCCTCAATAATGAAAAGATCTGAGTGAACCATTTTGTCAAAGAAACCTAGCCAAGGTAGATAATTCGGTTGATGCCCGGCAACAATCATCTTTAGAAGGCAACCTAAGGTTTAATCGATTTTTCAACGTATCTTACTACTTCAAAGGCTTCCGCAGCTGGAACATTGACTTGACTGCCTCTAAAAGAAGCCAAGTTAACCATGGACTCATAAGTAATATACCGCTTTGTTTTTTGTGAAAAGTGGCATTTCAATGCAGCCCACTTATCATTTACAGAATTAGTTATGTCAATGAAGTATGTAGGCGAGAAAGAAGGTGTGACCCGTGGTGTTTCATACGCTAATATTTTTGGAGCATTTCTGAAAGCAGACATTGATATCCAGCCGACTTGGCGATGGTCCTGGTGAATATCGTTCACAGTATGTGTCAATACTGTTTGCGGTTTGTTTGCAGCGTAAAAAGCTTCTAAAAAATCAATTGCTTGCCTTGAACAAGAAATCTCTGTATCAGGGAAATCTCCAAAGTAAACTTCTTTAACGCCAAGCAAAGATAGCGCTTCGATGCTCTCTTTGGGCCTTACTTCCGGATTTCCACTTTGTTCGCCCTTAGTCATGAAAACAGCAACTACCCGTTTTCCCGCTTCAGAAGCAGCCTTAATGGTTCCTCCGCAACCAAGCTCTATGTCATCCGGGTGTGCACCAATTGCTAAAATAACATCGGATTTTAAAACCAAAGCAAGACCTCACTTTCAAAATAAATTTCCTTATGGATTCATTTGTAACCATAAACTCAGATAACGTTCATGATATTGGAACATGTTTGATGTGTTATTGAAGATCCAAAGCTCAAAAAATAAGTTCCCAAAAAATCCACCTCTGTCCTGATTATAAACTAATACTTCACCATTAGTATTCAAGGTAGCCCCATCAAAAGTTAAACTGTCCATGTTAATTTGCGTCATATTGTTTTGATTAAGATGATATTGAAAGGAAATGTCGACCGGTAATTCTACAGTTTGTCTGTTTGCTGCAAAAAAGAAAATCTCACCCAGAGACGGTTGATTGCTATTTGAGTGATTAAAGCTATCAGGCGCTGATTCCGTTTCATTCCTAAACTTCACTTGAATTTGATAGTAAGCTACACTGCCAAGNTGGTTATTCACAGTAAAATATAATGCGTAATTTTGGTTAGCAGTAATATTCACTGGGTAAGTAGTATTGTGATATTGACCAAGAACTGAAAATTCTGTTAGCGGCTCTGTCTGAGGAAGTATGGCAATCTTTTCAATTGCTGGTGAAGCAGCGATTAACGTTGCAACCGCTATTACGACAAGAAAGAGAGTTTTGTACTCCTGAAAACCCATGCTATTGCCTCTTATCCAGTTTATTTAAAAGACCATAGGCACCGATACCGGCTATCAAAATTGCGGTTGAACTGAAAATCGAAATTATGATTATTAAATTGTTTTGAGTTTGGGTGTTTTCTGCTTCTTGTTTAAGAGAGGAAGCTTGAGAGGAAAAACTATTGAGAGTTGCTTGGCTTTGCAGTGCATCGTTATAGGCGGTGTTATAATCGTTACTTGTATATGCTAGTTGAGCTTGGGATAGC
>JGI20214J51088_10002589_pt1 | contig 11994 bp, 7 predicted proteins | sample WetSurMetagenome_FD_51088 | JGI IMG/M metagenome (IMG submission 51088)
ATCATATTCCAACAGAGAAGATTTTATTAATGATAAATTCTATGACCAGTATGGCGTAGAAGCTAAATATAAAACAATCAATAATCCCGATTATAATTTAACCNTGAAAAGCGGTTATAATGTAACANGATACGGAACNGAATTTAATTATTTTACCGATTATGGATTCTATGAATATTTTTATCANCCGGNAGGAAGAAGGTACTATGAGCTTGGATTAGAAGCCCGGTATAAATCGATTTATATCGATGCATATAATTTCTATTCTTCGTATTATCCATTCACACCATTTACATTAAACAATGGAAATTACACGATAAAACTACTGACAAAATATTTTGATTTTAGTTTTAATTCAACTTTTTATAATTCAAACAACGTTCCTCCGATATTTTTAAAATCGGATATAGTTTACCATAATTTTTTCTTTAACGATAAGCTCGACTTGCGGTTAGGCATCAGCACGAAATATTTTCCCAATACAAATATTCCGGGCGCTTATAGTATGACTGGAGGTTACCATCTTGTCAGCAACGATTACTTCAATATGGATTTCTATATAGGTGCAAGAATAGGCACTGCGAATGTAAACTTTACGGTTGCCAATATCTTTGATAAGGTGAATTATACTTATGGCATTTACCCCTATGACAGCAGGGGTGGATTCCTGAATACTATTTCAAGATTTTCCATCGTCTGGGATTTCAACAGGTAAGAATCTCTTTGTAACCTAGTAAAAAGTTTTATATCTAATTTATAAGTTTTTCACACGCTTCGAATACATCATCAACACTTATAGTTTTCATACACTTAAATTCATCTTCCCCTTTCCACAGGCAGGTAGCAGGTTTCGGCGAATTGTAAAAACANGGACTGCAATCCAAATCTTTTCTGACAATTATATGTTTAGTATTCCACGGATAGAGTTCTTTATAATTTGTATANGCAAATATTCCTACCGTCGGTATCCCGAATGCCGCTGATGAATGNAGNAANGCAGTATCGTTCGAGATAAATAAATTACAGAATTTCTGCCTTGCCATCGAATCCATAAAATTTTTCGTTGATGCAATAATGCCTATATTACCCATCAATTCATTTACTTCATTATTAAGTTCGGTCTCGTTCCCAAACAATAATATTTTTGCATTATATTTTTCGATTAATCTCTTGCCGAGTTCTGCATATTTTTTCTTATCCCATCTTTTGTTAATATGATTCTTAAGCACTGCAGAACCAACGTGAAACCCAACTAATAACTTTCCATCAGGGTTAATCTCTTTTATCCATTTTTTTGCAGACTCGACATCATCTTCTTTTAAAGCAATTTCCATATTCCCTGCTTTTTCATCAGCCGCGATATCCAATAACTTGTGCAATACTTCGAAGTTTTGCAAAACATTATGCCGGTCTTTAACTTCGTTAATTAAAACGTTATTCAGAAACTCGAATCTAAAGAAATTTGTATGAGTATAGTGATGAGCAATTTTTTTCTTTGCCCCAAACAAAAAACTTAATATATTATATTCAGCCCTATTTGATGGATATGTATTAATTAATATATCATATTTATTTTTCCTGATTTTTTTAATCTCTTTTAAAGATTTTATTTTCGATTGATGAAGAAAATCGATAAAATAAATATTTGTAAGGTAAGGTGATTGAGAATACATTTCCTGAACAGATTTAAACATAGCAATCATATCAATATCTACACCGGGTATCTTCTCCTTTAAAGCTTTTAACGTAGGAGAAAACATAAGTGCATCACCGTTTCCCGATAAAGCATTTATTAATATCTTCATTTAGCTGTGTTTTGAATCTCTTGTTTTTTCTTCCTGATAAAAGTAAAAGAGAAAAATATAGTTCCGAGTAACCATACAAAAATCATAGGCAAAGAAATACTCATACCGGATTTAAATGTATCGGATTCATAATTAAATAATATTGTGTGTTTTCCTTTTTCAATATAAACTGCTCTTTCGCAGTAATCAGCCCGGAATAATTCCGTGTTTTTTCCGTCCACATATGCTTTCCAAGCTGGATAATAAACTTCGCTAAGGAATAAAAATCCGTTTTCCTGAGTCTCGACTTCAACCGTAATACTATTTAAATCGTAATTGATTATTTTCACTTCCGATTTTGGAACGGTAGAATCTTTCAGTACAGGCAAAATAAAATCTTTTTTATCCGTTTCTATAACAATTGTTTTATGGTGGTCAAACTCTTTACCTGCCATATAACTTTTTAAAGCGACCGAATCTTTTTCCTCAAAATACTTTGCATCATAAAACATCCTTGCCTTTGGTAAATAAGATTGATTCACATAAAATTTATATGCATTAGGATTGTTAGCTTTTAACGATGCGGGTTCGAGTTTGTACTTCACGTTCATTATATCGTGAGTTTGCGAACTTCCCGGTTCGCTCTTATTTATCGGAATATATTTATCGAGTATCAAGGCACCGTACCCTTCTATAAAAGGTATCCTGTTAATCAATCCACCATTACGCTGGAAATACGGTGTATAAGGATATTCGCGCATATTCACTCTAAACACTTCGCTCTTAAGTTCAGTTCTGAATTCATCCTCTTTCTGTTTTCGCTGGTTGTATAAAATTTCCGGATTTAAAGAGCCGTTATTCTGTTCATACCAGTTCACATATATATCCAACGCAGTAATAACTAAAATAGAAATAATAAAAAAGTTTAATTTTATTTTTTCTGTTAAAAAAAGATATATCAGTGAAGATGATACAACAAGGAAAACGAAGAAAGTAAGATATTGGCTCTTTATCCATGCATTTACTTTCTCACCTATTTGAGGAATATTTACAGCAAAAAATCCCGAGTAAACAAGAATCAAAACAAGAGTAAATAACCCCAATAATACAAGGTAATATTTCTTGTTATAAATCTCCGCAAAAACTTTTTTACTTTGCAATAAAGTATTCAATCCAAAAGCTATAAGCAGTGAAGCACTGAAGGAATATAAAAATAGTATATGCCCGGGATTTCTAAATCTATTAAAAAATGGAATTATGTAATAAGCAATTTTATGAAAAAAGAAAAATCCTCCCATTGCGTATAATAATGAAAATCCTGCCATTCCTATTAAAAACCAGGTTAGGGTTTTATTAATTTTCTTTTTTATCAGATATGTTATGGTTGGTAATAATAAAACAACCGAAAGAATAGAAATGTATATATTCGCAATCGAAAACATAAACGTCTCTTTAGTTGCCCACCAGGAGATATCAGTTGAGGCATCATTAAATTTCCATATACCGAATAATTTTGGTATAAAAAAACTTAAATAGAATCTCGGTTCAACCGAACCTTCGATTGCAAAATCGTAAGTGATTTTCGCCCTATTGGATAAACTCACAAATTCATTAGCCGGTAACAGCTGAAACGCAGCCATTCCGAACGAAAAAATAACAAAAATTAAATATCCAAAAATTAGACTTCTTACGGTTGCAAAATCTTTCACTTTTAGTTTAATTATAAAAGTGATTAAAACGTAAACCGAAACAAAAAGATAATTATAAAAAGCAACTTGAGGATAACCGGAAAGAACGCAGAAAGTCATTAACACTGTCGCAACAAAAATAAAAATATATTTTCTTGTATCTATGAATTTCAGCCATAATAAAAAAACAATCGGAAGCCAAATCACCGCTTCTATCAAAGGCATATGAATCATATGTATAATCATATAACTCGAATATGTAAACATCAATGAAAAAATTACCGATGCAGTATTTGTAAGTTTAAAATGCTTACCGATATAAAAACAAAATACCGAACAAACCAGGTAATGAAGAATAATGGATAATTGTAAAATAACAGGCGAAAGATGCTCACCATTTACAAAAAACGAAAGAACATAATTAAAAGGATAAAAAATTGCAATCTGCAAATCAGCAAAAAACGGCATCCCGCTGAATGTGTAAGGATTCCAGAATGGAATAAATCCTTTACTTAAGGATACGGCTGATAATGTTTTACCCGGAAAATATTGTTCTATAAAATCATCTCCGATAAATGCACTACCGGAAATCAACTGCCTAAAAAATATTACCCAAAAAACAAAAAGTACAGCAAGACTAATCCAGTTGTTTTCAAGTAAATCTTTAAAAACCTCCGGCTTTGATTTTAGTTCAGGCTTTACGGATTTTTTTATAGCTTTTGCCATTTATTTCTCCTAAAAAATGATTACTTCTCTTTATTCCCTATTATAAAAATAAACTGGTACCCATAAAGTCTTTTAAAAGGAACTGTAATAAGATATAAAATGAAATTTAGAAATTTTCCTAAATTATTTTTAAGAAAATTAGGTAGAACTTCTATAATAGGAATAGGAGTTACTTTATTTTTTATTATTTCAAGATTATTGGCTTTAAGTAATTTCTTAATTGAACCTAACGTAAAAAATCTTAAATGTGTCCTGTCTAAGATACCTTTATCGCCATAAGGAAATCTGCCAATTAATAAGTTCAATCTTACATATATGTTCGCAATGTTAGGTAAAGATATTATTATTCTGCCATCAGGTTTTAGTAACTTCTTGGATTGTGAAATAATTTTATCAAAATTATAAAGATGTTCGAGTATATCGAGCATTAATATATAATCGTATTTCTCCTTATTTTTCAATTCTTCCGGTAATCCATTATTTAAGTCATACTGATAATATTCATCGAAGTTCTTTCTGATACTTTCCGATTCGGGTATAAAATCGACCCCGACTTTTACATTTCCATTGTTTATATGTTCTGCAAATAATCCTTCACCACAACCTGCATCGAGTATTCTCTGATTTTCTTTTCTGTTAAGAATTTTTATTACTGCCTGGTGACTCGAAAAAGCATATAATTTCAAAGGATAAGGGACATAAAATTCGGTATAAATTCTTGATTTCTTTTTTCCTGACATTGATTTCCTGTACTCCTTCGTAGTATGATATACGTCTTTAGCATAGCGCATCCCGTTTACGTAACAAATTTCATCGCCGTAATAAGTTGGTATCGGAACTTCAATAATTTTCAGGTTACTATGATGTGCTTTGATTATTATTTGTGTATCGAAATGAAAATCATCCGTACAGTTTGATAAATTAATTTTCTTTAAACCTTCTGTCGAATATGCTCTATATCCCGAATGGAATTCTGTTAGGTTCATTTTTAAAGCATGGTTCTGATAGGTTGTTAATATCCTGTTGCCAATATATTTATAAAAAGGCATACCGCCTTTTAAAGCTCCCCCGTATTTTTTCATCATTCTCGAACCCAATACTACATCAGCCTCACCGTTTACAATCGGGGTATACATTTCATTTAATATTTCCGGAGCATATTGACCGTCGCCGTGCAGTAAAACAACTACATCGAAATCTTTTTCAATAAAATGATTAAAACCTTTTTTTTGATTACCCCCATAACCAAGGTTTTTTTCGTTGAGGTAAATATTTAATTTGTCGAGTTTCTTAATTTCTTTATAACCAACAGAAAGCATATAAGTCTCATCTTTACTCGCATCATCGAACACTGCTATCTCATCAATTTCGTTGTAAACTTCTTTCGGTATCCTATCTAAAACTTTTCCCAATGTCGTTACAGCATTATAAGCAACTATCAGTATTCCTATTTTTTGATTATTCTTCATTCTGTTTTAATCACGGGTTTTTATCCGACTTATTTTCTTCCTCTATTTTATTTTTGTCGTTTACTTTATTGTTTATTTTGTTGTTTATCATATCCATTTTTTGTTTAACGGACGGGTCGTTCGGATTTAATTCTTTTAATATTTCCATTTCCGTTTTAGTATCTCCTCTTGCCTCCAGTATATCAAGAATTATCCTATATGGATTATAATACGATTGCAGATTATTCTTATTACTTAACCGAACGGAATATGCTTCATTATATGCATCTGTAGCATATTCTTCGAACTTTTTATTATCATTTAATTTATGATAAAACATAGCAATCATATATTTCTGCCTGTAATCCATATTAACAATACTCTTTGGAATGTTTTTTTCCATCGATTCAAGTATAACATTTGTCATGTCTTTTTTTGTCGAATCCTCGATTACTGCACCGGCAAACCATAAATACAACGTACGATACATTTCAATCATTCGCATTTGAACTTGCTCAAAGAATATATTTTTATTATCTATACTTCTGAATAGAAAACCCGGTTGAGGTGTTTTTGATGGAACAACATTATCACCCACTACCAAATTTTTCTTCATTTTTTCTATATCTACTGCCAAACCGTAGGGATTGGAATTTTCAACTTTATACGGAACTAATCTTTGTGCCATACCTTCAACAATAAGATAATCGGATAATCCAATATAGTTTTCAGGTGTTACGGTAATCGAGAAATAAAAAGGTCTTTCCCATTTATTTGCTCTAATTATATCAAGTACCAGTAAATCCGTGGATTTTAAAGCTGTTACGACCTGTCTTTCTTCTTTCTGTCTAATTGTAGCAGGAATTTTAAATACCAATTTATCGGGTAAATTTGGTTTATTTCTCATTGAATCCGGATATGCACTTGCAGGTACATCGACAGAAACCAATTTATTTTCATCCCAGAGTGTATAGCCCTGTCTCATAACTTTTTTAAGCTGATCATCGGTATACGTCATCGGAATGGGTAACGAACCGTATGGTTTTTCATTTTTTAATTGTAAAACATACCAGTCTGCCTGGGCTAAAGATAAATTAACTAAAGTAACATCCTGCCTTACTCCATAGACTGCCTGTATACACCACAGTGGGAATGTATCATTATCACCATTCGTAATTAAAATTGCATTTTTATCACAACTTTGTAATAAATTATAGGCATAATCATACGGGAAATAATTTCCTGCCCTGCTCTGATATTTGTAATTAACTCTCAGCATATTAACAGGTACAAAAATAAAAGCCAACAATAAAACTCCCGATGTAAGAGGAATAAATGCACCCGGTTTAATTTTATCCTTTATCAATTTAATTATTCCCATTACACCCAATCCAATCCATAATGAATACACATAAAATGCCCCTTCATAAAAATAATCCCTTTCCCTTGGCTGAGGATCCTGTTGATTTTGATATAGAGCAGTAATTACTCCAAGCAAAATGAACATCGATAAAAACACAAAGGCAAGTTTCCAATCACGCTTAAAGTGATAAAACATTCCTATCAGTCCGAGTATAAAAGGTATAGCATAAAACTTCGAGAAATCTACACCATCATCCTGGTCATAACCTTCCCTCCCAATATATTGCCAGAACAAATACCTGTTGAACATATGATTTATCTGGTATTTCCACATAAATTCCATATCGCTCGAATAATTTTTCCACGTCCTTTCGTGCATACCGTCTTTCATATATCTTCTCGGCAATATTAACGGTTGTTCACCATATTGTTCACGGTTTAAATACGAAAGCAATCTTTCCATATTATCGGGATTACTATTATCTAATGGTAAGTTGTTCACACTTGACCTCTGCAAAACAGAGATATAAGTTGAATATCCAAGAATCACAAAAAACAAAGAAAGGAATAGTAAATTTAATATCGGTAATTTTTTCTTAATCGAATAAAATATTCCACCAATTATAATAGCAATAATCAGGATAAAGCCGGCAACCGGAGCAGAAGAAATTACCGAAGGCATTTTTTTAACTATAACCGGATATACAACAAAAAAGGCAACTATAGAAGTGCCAATGGCAACTAAAAAGCTTTTCTGAGTATATTCATATCTTCTGAAATAAAATAATAATCCGGCGATAAAAACACATTGCACAACAAGTAAATGAATTCCTAAAGATAAACCAACAATAAAAGCAAAAAATATTATGTATCTATCACTACCGGGCTCATCAGCTTTTTCCCACCAAATCATCATAACATACATACATAGCGCTATCAAAAACGTTCCGAATCCGTACACTTCAGCTTCGAGTGCATTGAACCAGAAACTATCACAAAACGCATAAGATAAAGCACCTATTGCAGAAGCGACCGTTATTATAATATAATCAAAATTCGAAGTGAATTTTTGCTTCCAGTTTTTAATTACTTTTATGGAAACCAAATAAAGCAACAAAACGCTCAAAGAACTCGAGAATACAGATAAATAATTCATTCTTAAACCAATATCACTCGCAAAAGGCAACATTGTAAAAATCTTTCCGACTAATATATGAAACGGTGCTCCCGGAGGATGCGGAACGGATAGTGTATAAGCACACGCTAAAAATTCACCGCAATCCCATAAAGAAAATGTCGGTTGAACTGTAAGTATATAAACAATACTTGCGAAGACAAAAACCATTGCCCCCGTAATTCGGTTGATAAGTTTAAAATCCATAAAATTATTATTATAAAATGTTTAAATTACTGGAATTATGAAAGATTTTCAAGATACAAACATATAATATTAAATTACCACTTCATCCTTTTCCATAGTAAAACAACCGATAATACCGATATAGATGCAAAACCCATAATAATATAAAACGCATACGGATGACCTGATAAAGGTATTTTAACATTCATCGAAAATGCACTTACAACAAGGGTCGGTACCATAATTAAAATAGTAATAATATTCAAGGTTTTCATTAATAAATTAATATTATTACTAACAATGGAAGCTCTTGCATCCATTAAACTTGCAAGAATATTCGAATAAATATCGGATTGCCTGTAACATTGTGTGTTTTCAATTATTAAATCATCCAACAGTTCAATATCTTCTTCAATTATCCCGATTTTTTGTGTATAATATTTCAACTTTTCGAATACAAGAGAATTGGAATTTATTGCATTTAAATAATATACAAGACTTTTTTCCAGTGTAAATAAATTTATCAGGTACTTGTTTCCCATTGATGTATTTACTTTTTTTTCAAGTTCATCGGAAATAGTATTGAATATTTTTAAATGTTCGAGGAAATGATATACGGCACCAAATATTATCTTCAACATCAAATCTTTAACAGATTTTACTTTTGCAAAATGTTTACCCTCAAAAATGTTTATATCGTCATATAATACTACCACAAGTTTATCACTAAAGAGAAACATACCTTGCGATGTAGTTTTAAATAATAAAAAGTCTTTCCCGGAATAGTTTTTAGGTCTTTTAATAATTAAGGCCAAATGTTCAGGTTCAAATTCGAGACGTGATAATTCGTCAGGGTCCAACGAAGAATTTAAAGTATGTTCATCTATTTTTAATTCTTCGATTAAAAATTTCTTTTCATACTCATCCGGATTTACATAAACATATACAGGAGCTAATTCATCTTTTGATTCTACAATTTTATTATCTAATATTATATATCTTTTAAGCATAATTTTTATTAAAATATCTTAGTTGTAGAATTATATTCTAAAGAGTATAACAAAAAAAGAAAAAGAAGAATAAAAAATAAATTTTAGAATTTACTATTTCTCTTTTTTATCCGGTTTCTCACGCTTGGATAATATTAAATCAATCAATCCGTATGCTTTTGCTTCTTCTGCTGTCATATAATTATCTCTTTCGGCATCTTTTGCAATCTGTTCAACCGGTTTTCCGGTATGCTTTGATATTATTCTAAAAATATTATCTCTTGTCTTTAACATTTCCTTAGTATATATCTCTATATCCGTTGCCTGTCCTTGTGTTCCACCTAATGGTTGGTGCATTAAAATTTTCGAGTTAGGAAGAGCAATCCTCTTACCTGCCGCTCCACCGGTTAATAATATCTGTCCCATCGATGCCGCCATACCTACACAAGTTGTAGAAACATCACTTCTTATGTAACACATTGTATCGTAGATAGCCATTCCTGCCGATACACTTCCACCGGGTGAATTTATATAAAGCATAATATCTTTATCGGGGTCTTCATATTCAAGAAACAGTAATTGGGCAACTATTAGCGATGCTATTTCATCGTAAATTGGGGTTCCAAGAAATATTAATCTTTCTTTTAATAATCTCGAATAAATATCATATGCTCTTTCCCCTCTCGATGATGACTCCACAACAATTGGTACAAGTTGATTTCTTATCTGATTTGCTTTTTCTAATCCTGCAGTTATTTCTGCTTCGCGACTTTTGATAATACTTGAAAAATCCATAAATTTTATTTTTAATTTTTTAATTCTTTTTTATTTAAAACTAAATAAAAACTAAACATCAATATCTTCGGCTTTTTTAATCTCTTCTACCTCTGAAACATTCGAATTTTTTATAATAAAATCAAGCACTTTATCAGCTAACAATTGAGATTTTATATCTTCATTAGCTTTATAAACCTCTATTAGTTTATCGGCAGGAATATTGTACCTTTTTGCACTGTCCTCGGCAAGTTTATTGTAGTCTTCATCAATCAATTCAATCTTCTCGAGTTCAACAATTTTTTCTTTAATTAAAAACCATTTCGTATTAAAAATTGCATTTGGTCTTTGCTGTTGTCTGAATTCTTCTTCGTTAAATTCCTTCATATGGTCGTGTTTTCCGTGCTTGTGTTTATGCTCTTTTACAAAATCATCGAGAATTAAATTCACATAAAAATCAGGAACAAGAATTTCATTTGCTTTGATAATTTCACCGAGTACAGAATCTTTTAATCTCTGATTTGATACATTATCATATGCTTTCTGAATTTCTTCTTTTATGACTTTTCTCATTTCTTCTTCTGTTTTTATGTCTTCCCTACCTGTGAATTTTTTATAAGTCTCTTCATTCATTTCCGGTTTTACAATTTTTTCGATTTTCGTACATTTAATCTGCAATTTCTTCTTTTCCTGATTTGCCGGATTCGTAACTTCGATAATTCTCTCCTCGTTTTCCCTGATTCCTTTTAACCCTTCCTTATAATCTTTCTCTAAATGCTTGCTACCAAGATATATCCTGATATCTTTTTCTGTTTTCCCAACTATCACATTTCCGGTATCATCTACTTCTTGCGTATCAAATGTAATCATATATTCATCGTCCATCGCCTGACCATCAATTTCGTATTGCGCAAATTTTAAATTCATATATATCAATTCTTCATCAACTAAAGATTCATCTACAATAAATTTCGTACGTGTTAAATCGAGATTTTTATAATTTTCCACTACTACTTCAGGTATAACTTCAAATTCTACCTTCACAAGAAGGGATTCTTTAGGTTTATAATCCATATCTTTAAGAACACCCTTACCTATCATTCTAATCTTATTTTCCTCTATATAGTTTTTAAACAATTCTTCCGTGATTTCTTCAAGTGATGTATATTCGATGCTGTCTCCATAAAGTTTTTTCACCATACTGAGCGGAGCTTTTCCCTTCCTGAATCCCGGAATCTGCACTTTTTGCCTGTATTTTATGATAGCATTTTCGAATTGAGGTNTTAACTCTTCATAGGAAATCGTCGCTTCAAATTCCTTTTTACAGTTTCCTAAATCTTTAATATTTGTTTCCATTATAANTTTTATGCTTAAAAACAATAAATTTATCAAATATATTTTGCATTAACAATTCAATAAAAAATTACATTGGGCTTTCGTTTTTCATTGAATCAAAATATTAATTTCGTTTTTTTTGAATGAATTGAATTTTCAAAATAATAAAGGAGTAATAATGTCAAAAGAGAGAGTACTTTCCGATAAAGATTTATGGTTTTTAATTGCTCAAAGTTCAGTCGGAATAACTCACAGACCTTTAAATCTTGTTGGTGCAAATTTAAAGGAAGCTGACCTTCAAAGTGCAAATCTTATGAATTCCGATTTACAAAACGCAAATCTTGAAGGTGCAAATTTAAAATATGCAAATTTAACCAACGTAAATCTTTCAGGAGCAAACCTCTCGAATGCAAACCTGACCGAAGCAAAACTAAGCGGGGCAAATCTTACAAATGTTAATATGTCGGGTACTATATTAACAGGAACAAATTTGCAGGGTGCTGACCTCGCTTCGCATAATATGAAAGG
>JGI20214J51088_10002590_pt1 | contig 11991 bp, 11 predicted proteins | sample WetSurMetagenome_FD_51088 | JGI IMG/M metagenome (IMG submission 51088)
GACCCGGTGGACTTCTCTATCCCCGCCAAGCGGTACTATGCCGAGATCATGATGCCGTTCCGCAGCAGTATCAAGGGTCATCTTGAAAAGATCCGTGCCCTTAAAATCGATATGATTGCACCGAGCCATGGACCAATCCATAAAAATCCGCAGCTGATCCTCGATGCCTACACCGACTGGGTCTCCGATACGGTGAAGAATGAAGTAGTGATCCCGTACGTGTCCATGCACGGCAGCACGCAGAAGATGGTGGAACATTTCACCAGCGCCCTGATTGCCCGCGGTGTTACGGTCAAACCGTTCAACCTGACCCACACGGATATCGGGGAGCTAGCCCTCGCGCTCGTGGATGCGGCAACGGTCGTCATTGCAACGCCGACCGTGCTCTTTGGCCCGCACCCCCNGGTCGTGTATGCCACGTATCTCGCAAACATGCTCAAGCCCAAGATGCGGTATGCATCGGTTATCGGTTCATTCGGCTGGGCCGGGAAGGCGCCCGAAACGATCGTCAAGATGCTCGATCATGTCAAGGTCGAGGTCCTCGAGCCGGTCATGGTGAAGGGACTCCCGGATGAGAAGACGCTTGCGGCCCTCGACCGTCTGGCAGATGACATTGCACGGAAGCATAAGGAGAACAACATCCTGTAACCCCCCATGAAAGCGAAGTGATCGATTATGACAAAACTGTTTGAAGTGTACAAATGCGAAGTGTGCGGAAATATGACCAAAGTAGTCCATGCGTCTGGCGGGACCATGGTCTGCTGCGATAAGCCGATGACGCTCCAGCAGGAGAAGACTTCTGACCCGGGAAAGGAGAAGCACGTGCCCGTTGTTGAGAAATCGGCAAAGGGGATCATCGTGAAGATCGGGTCGGTGCCCCACCCGATGGAGGAAAAGCACTACATCGAATGGATCGAGGTCCGGGCCGGGAACAACGTACACGTCAAAGGATTATTGCCCGGTGAAAAACCGGAAGCAGAGTTCTGCGTTGCTGACCCCAGTGTGAAGGCCAGGGCATACTGCAACGTGCACGGGCTCTGGACAAACCGTCCGTAACATCAGGTATTTTCTCCCTTTTTTAAATATAACAGCCTCCCTGTTGGCAAACACTAATAGCGTCGTCGCGGTAACCCATTAGTGATGCGGCGGCTCACCCACCTGTCCACGATCATTGCCGATCTCGGCGATATCTTCGTCTTTGTCGCCCCTGTTACCTGCGTCCCTCTCATCGTTGCCGTGCTCTTTTCTGAATGGAATATGCTCCTCCCCATGGCAACGGTTCCCCTTATTTTCTACATTCTTGGGATCGCATTCCGGAGCATTCCCCGGAGCGAGCGGGGGGTGCGCCTCTCGACTGCTCTCTGTTCCGTGGCTCTCTTCTGGTTCTTCTGCGCCATGATCAGCGGTGTCCCCTTCATGCTTGGCCTGGGTATGGACTTCACCGATGCCCTCTTCGAAGGCATGGCAGGGTGGACCGGTACGGCCTTTTCCCTGATGCCCGCTATCGATTCTGCACCCCACACGCTTCTGTTCTGGCGGTCATATATGCAGTGGATCAGCGGGATCGGGATCATTGCGTTTGCCATTACGACGGCAAACAGTACCGGGCTCTTCCCATCCAGGATCTTCCGGACCGAGAGCAGGGATGAAGCGCTGATGCCAAGCGTGATCGCGACCGGGCGGTCGCTCTGGAAGATCTACGGGTTCCTTACCTTCATGGCAATCGGGCTTATCCTGTTTTCGGGTCTTTCGCTCTGGGAATCGGTCAACCTTGCGCTCGCGGCCATCTCCAGCGGCGGGTTCTGTATTCACCAGCAGGGGATTCTCTATTACAACAGCCTTTTTCTGGAGCTCCTGCTGATTCCCGTGATGATTGCCGGGGCCCTCCCGTTCAAGCTCTATTACCTTGTCCTCCAGAACCGCCGCCTCAGCCTTTTTGGCGACGAGCAGGTCAAGCTCTTTTTTATCTTCCTTGGGATCGCTGTCGCGGTCCTGACCTACGACCTGATGTTTTTTGAGGACCTGGGGCTTACCCTTGCACTCGAACAGGCGCTGTTCATGGCGGTCTCCGCGATCACAACAACCGGTTTCCAGATTGTTAACCCGCACACGTGGGCGAGTGTCATGCTTTTGTTCCTGACAATGATCGCTTTTATCGGCGGGTGTTCCGGCAGCACCTCGGGGGGTGTCAAACTCAGCCGGATCGCGCTCGCTATCCGTGCGCTTGTCTGGTGGTTCCACCGTCTTTTCGTGAGCGGCAAGGTTCTGCTCCCATTCAGGATCGAGGGGCGTACCATCCCGAAGGCAACGGCTGAGCTGGAAGCGGCCAAGAATATGCTGGTCATCATCCTCTCGGTTATCACCATCCTTGTCGCTACGCTTGCCGTCCTCCAGTTCCACCTGACGTCGTTCTCGTTTACCGAAGTGGTCTTTGAGGTCGTATCGGCGTTTTCTACCAGCGGGATCTCGACCGGTTATGTCTCACCGGATATGCCGGTAATCTCGAAATGGATATTTATCGGCGTGATGTGGATCGGGCGGCTGGAAGTAATACCGGTCGTGATGCTCTTTATTGCCCTGGTACGGGATCCTGACTGATGGTTCCTTCCTGATAGTACATAACGCAACTTTACTTTTGTTAACTTCAGGAAATCTCATATAAACAGCCAACCCATAGTACGCCAATGAAGCAGATCGCCCTGTATGGCAAGGGGGGTATTGGTAAATCCACGACATCGGCCAACCTTTCTGCCGCATTATCCGGCATGGGGCTTGATATCCTGCAGATCGGATGCGATCCCAAGCGGGACAGCACCCGCATGCTGATGCACGGGACGTTCATCCCTACGGTCATGGATCTCGTGCGGGAACGGGGCGATGCAGGGCTCACGCTTCCGGATATTGAGTTTGTGGGTTACAACGGCGTCCGGTGTGTCGAGGCCGGCGGGCCGGAACCCGGTGTCGGGTGTGCCGGTCGGGGCATCATCGCTACCTTCCAGATGCTGGAGAAGTTCGGGGCGCTCAAAGGAGATGTCATTCTTTACGATGTACTGGGCGATGTGGTCTGCGGGGGTTTTGCCATGCCCATGCGGGAAGGGTATGCCCAGGAGATTTACCTTGTCACGTCAGGCGAACTGATGTCGCTCTATGCGGCAAACAATATCTGCAAGGCAATAAAACGGCTGGCATCCCGGGCAAAGAGCAAGTGCCGGCTTGCCGGCGTCATCTGCAATGCCCGGGGCCAGCCAAAGGAAGAGGAACTGGTAGCCGANTTTGCCCGCCGGGTGAACAGTAACCTGACCGGATTCATCCCCCGTGACCGTGTGGTACAACTTGCTGAACTAAACCGGAAGACGGTTATCGAGTACGAGCCAGCATCTGCACAGGCCGGCTGCTACCGCTCGCTTGCTGCCCGGGTCATGGAGAATACCAGCATGACCATCCCCACCCCCCTCGAGATCGATGAACTTGAAACCCTCGCCTACGCTTACATCTAGGTCCGGGGGCTGTACCCTCACGGGAGCACTCTCGGTGACGACCCAGGTAAGGGGTACTGCGAGTATCATCCACGGTCCCAAAGGGTGTGCCCACCATAACTTTTCCCTTTTTCATGCAACCCTGCTCGGCAATGAGCAGGCCACCCTCCCGGATCTTGTCTCTTCTGCCCTTTTGGAAAGTGACATTATTTTTGGCGGCGAGGATGCTCTTGCCAATTCGATCCGGTCCGTTTGCGAACGGGATGTGAAGGCAGTATTTGTCCTCTCTACCTGCATTGTCGCAACCATTGGCGATGACGTGGAAGAGGTCTCCAGCCGGGAGTGGCCGGTACCGGTTATTCCTGTCCCGACCGCCGGCTTTTTCGGGGGAATGTTCCAGGACGGGGTCAATAATGCCCTGATCGCGCTAGCGGATTTATCAGAGCCTTCTCCGGTATGCCCGTGTGTGAACATTATCGGTGAAAAAAATCTTGAATACGAGGTGGAGGAGAATTACGCTGAAGTAGTGCGCCTGCTCACCCTGCTCGGGCTTCCGGTGGGAATACGGTTTGTGCATGACCTGTCCCTCGACGATCTCACGGCGCTTGGTGCTGCACAGCTCAACATCCTCCGCGACCCTTCGCTGGTACCGGTCGGCGATCATCTCCGGCAACGGTTCGGGACGCCGTATATCCCGTCGTTCCCCACCGGTCTCTCGGATACCCTCGCGTTCCTGGATTCTGTAGCAGCAGCCTGCAGGGTCGATGCAAAGCGGGCAACAGGTATCGAGCGGGCATTGCAGGCTGAAGTACTTGCAGACTTTGCCGACATTGGTGATGCAGAAGGGATTTTCTGCGGGCCGGTTACGGATCCCGAGAGTTCCCGGGCAGCGAGGGAAGCTGCCGATGCCCTGCATATCAGGGTCCGCGGGAACGGGAAGGCTCATCCACTGNCGGTCCATCCCGTGGTCGGAACGAGCGGTGTGCGGAGGATGCTCCACCGCTGGAGGCGTGCGATTCATGCCTGATTGCGATAATCCTCTCTGGCCCTGTGCCATGACCGGGGCTGCTGCCTGCCTTGCAGGATTCGAAGGTATGAGTGTTGTGATCCATGGTTCCAGCGGCTGTTACTATTACCCCACAACGCTCCTGCACGCACCCCTTCACGGCACGTTTATCCTGGAAAATGAGGTGATCTTCGGCTCGGAGGACCGGCTCCGTGAAGTAATCGGCGGGCTTTCCGGTACCGGCACCCGCATTGCGGTGATCACGACCTGCGTTCCTGCGATCCTTGGCGAGGATATCCAGTCCATGCTTGAAGGGCACGATGTACTTCTCGTGGATAGCCCGGGTTTTTCCGGGGATGTGGAGACCGGCTATGCAAAAGCCCTCTCGCTTCTCGCGCCGCAGACTGACCCGGCAACGGAGGGAGTGAATATCGACGGGATCTGCCTGCTCGATCCGTTTTATAAGGGAAACCTGCAGGAAATCCGGCGGCTGCTCACGCTGGCATCGGTTCCGGTTGCCACAGTGTTCTGCCGCGATGATCTTAAAAAAATCCGCACAGCCTCGACTTGCACAATCGGTACGAACGAAGATTTCAGGAGTGGCGTGGGAAATTATTGTGGCGGGACGCTCGGTTTTCATTCACTGCGGGTTACGTTTGAAAGACTGGGTTCTGCCTTTGAGAAATCGGATATAGATCCTGTCCTGCGGGAACTGGCGCAGCAGGAGGAAGAGACTGTCCGTATCTGCGACAAGTTCCTGCGGAGGTTCGATCCGCCTTCCGTTATGATCTTTGCCGGTGCATCGTACGCGGAATTTGCTGCAGATACTCTTAAACGCTATCTGGATGCCGATATCCGCTTCATCGGGCAGCGGAACCCGGGCAGTCCGTCCCGCTATCCCTCCGGACTGGTGGCGGGACAAAAGGAAGCAAAAACATTGATCGGGGTGCATAATCCTGACCTGATCCTTGGGTCCTCCTTTGAACAATCCATAAGCGGCAACCGGGCGTTTTACGGTATCACTTCCCCGCTGAGGGGAGCGGTGAGGCTTGCACCCGTGCCCTTCGCGGGGATCAACGGGACACTCTTCTTTATGGAAAAGGTCCTGAATGCCTGTATGGACCACACGGGGTAAAGTATTCTGACATCAGAGATAAATTCCCCTGTAAATGGGGGTATTTTCACTTTCACACTGCACACGCTGACCCGTTATATACTTCCGGTACTGACGACTGTATACGACAGAAGGTGGTCGTGTATGATGGAAAAAGCAGGATATCTCCAGCGGACCGGATGCCAGGCGCTTGACAGTGAAGGCCACTCCCACGAAGTAGTAGAGCTCCATATCTGCGGTGCCCGGTATGCAGTCCGCAGGTCGGATCTGGCAAAAGCAGTCTCCGGCCACACCCTGATACAGGTCGAGGAACTCACCCGCAACTGGGAATATTACCTCGGGGTTACGGGCGGCCTTGCACAGGTCTCGGTCTCCGGAAAAGCCCTGAATATCGACCTGTTCGGGGCTGGCAGTTTTACCCTCTCACTTAATACCCTCCGGGCTGTTCTCTATGGAAAGGAACGGCTGGCAGTGATCGTGCGGATTCCCGAATCGCCTGCCCAGAGACTGCGCCGGGTTGCAGCCGGGCAGCAGACTATCGGTGCAGTGGTCTGATACCGGACTTTTTCCTGGGGAGCGATCCCAAACCCGGGTTTTTACTGGACCCGGCCAACCGTATCAGTTCAGTGGTACGGTGTTTGTTGCGGGAATGGTTACCAGGGTACAATGATGTCCGACACCGCAGCCGGACTCATGGATAAAGAACACCATCTCCTTTTTCCCGATAGAAATCGGATAAAAACCATTCAGGAATTGGTTTTTCACGATGCCGGATACATCTGTCTCCTGCATCATGCCTGCACCACCCCCCGTGGCTTTGAGCAGGGCTTCCTTAAGGGACCAGATCCTGAAGAACCGGACATGCTGTTCATGGGAAGGTGTCCGTTCTATCCATTGACACTCACCCGGTGTGAAGAGAAACTCCGCGGTCGCAAAAAAGGGGTAACGGGAGTCAATCCTTACAATATCGAGGCCGATTCTGGATTTTCTGGAAATAGCAAGACAGACCATCTCATCAGTCCGTGACAGGCTGAAATGAATATCATGAATCTCCCCTTCCGGATTTAGTTTCGGTTTTCCGCTTTCCTCATGGACAAATCGCAGCTCCTGCGGCTCCTTCCGGATGTACTGTCCCAGGACGGCCCGCACCAGCCCGTGCCTGAGAAGGTAATTTTGTGCATCACGGGGTTTTTTAAATCCTGCAGCTCTGGCTTCTTCCCGGGCGCTGACAAGATCGGAAAGAACCGGATAGTACCGGTCAAGATCAGAATACCGTGCCGACCAGATATGTAGTTGGCCAACGGTGAATGTTTCTGCCGTACCTGACTCCGGAAGAGCCGTCCCAAGTGTCCCAACAGCCCTGAACTTCAGGCAATCCCGGAGATTATTCAGGATTGTCATCGGTATGCACCAAGAGCTTCCCGGATTTTTTCGATAAGCGCGCTGAGGTAGGGCTCATCGAAAAGGTTCGAGTGATTGCCGGGCACTACGATCACATCGCATTTCCCGCTTATCTTGGAACCCCAGCCGCGGGTCATGTCCCCGGGAAACAGGATTGGATCCGGCCCGGTGGAAAAGAGCACGAGGCCTCCATTAAACATGTGAGGGAGGTACATGTGGGAGGCGTTCAACTGGACTTTCATATTGGCATGGCTCCCCGTGGGATAGGGGGCAAGGATTCCTTCCTTCAGATTTGTGGAAGAATGAGCAACGGCCACTGATTCCGGCAGCGATTTCGCCGTGGACCTGAATAACACCCCATGGAAAACCACCTGTATGGCTTTCATAATCCATTTGTAGGACCAGCTGTCGGGATGGGCTTTCAGGGAGCGCTCAAAGAAGGTGGGAATTTTTCCCAGTAAATGGCCGGGAAAAAGTTTCGTCGCCAGAGTCCTGATATACCTGACTTCCGTTGCCGGGGCCGATACGTCAATAATGCCCAGAAATGCAGTCTTNTCTCCCTGTTCCTGCAGCTGACAGGCCAGCTCGAATGAAATGATACCCCCNTTGGAAAATCCCATCAGATGATACGGCCCGGTTTTCTGGACCGTCCTGATGGCATCCACCTGTTCCTTTGCAGTAGCTTCCACCGTCTTTGGAAGTTCCTCGCCCGGTTCAAGCCCCCTGCCCCGTATCCCGAAAACCGGACGGGAATTATCGACAGCTGGTAAAATTTTCAGGTAATGATCCATCCATCCGCCAAGTGGGTGGATACAGAAGAGCGGGGGCAGGCTGCCTCCTTCCCTGAGGGGAAAAATAAGGGGATGATATTCCTTTGCGGTCACAACCGTTTTCTGCAGCAGCGCCGCCTGCTCCTTGATGGTCGGATAGCGATAGATCGTGTCCGGCGGGAGGCTGATATGGTATTCCCTCTGGATCCTGATGAGCAGTTCGATTGCGGAGAGGGAATTTCCTCCGCACAGGAAAAAGTCATCCTCTGCGGATGCCCGGGTATAGTCAAGGATATCCCTCCAGAGTCGCAGGAGATTTTCTTCGATCGCCATGAGGCCGGAATGGTCTTCAATCCTGACGCATCGGGGGTCTTGATTCTCCATAAATAGTTCCGTATTGAATTGTTGAGGAGAACTCTTCAATTTGTTGATATATCTCCTCACGTTGAAAAGAAAAATATGAATACCGCAGCTCAGGTATCAGGAAAATTTCTTGAAGGATCCTGGCAGTCCGCCACTTGCGGGATTGTATTATTCAGGAATACTGTTCTGTTCCCGCGTGCCGTAAGGGTTTTCCCGCAGGGTTACGGGGTATCTCCTCCACGAAATAGAACCTCTTTGGAACCTTGAACTGGACCAGCCGGTCAAGAAGGTACCGGCGGAGTTCCGGTTCTGTCACCCGTGCATTGGCCGGCACCACCATGGCGGCAACATCCTCCCCGAGAACGGGATCATAAACCGGGAATGTCATCGCCTCCCTCACGCCGTGGTGTGACTGCAGCACGGAATCGATCTCTTCGGGAGAGATCTTCTCACCGCCTTTATTAATCAGCTCTTTTTTTCGGCCGGTAATAAACAGATACCCATCATCATCGAGGTATCCCAGGTCCCCCGTCCTGAACCCTCCGTCAACGAATGCAGCTTTGTTCTCCTCAATGGCATCTTCGTATCCGTTAAAAACCGTTTCGCCTTTGACAACAATCTCCCCGGTCTCTCCGTTCCTGAGAATAATACCATTTTCATCTCTGATGGTAAGAGATTCAATGATCGGAATACCCACCGATCCCGTTCGCAGGGGGATATTGACGGTAATCATCCCGGTTTCTGACGACCCGAAACTTTCAATCACCGGCACTCCGAATACCTCCCTGAGGTCCTGATTGACCGTGGCGGAAAGCAGGGCTGTTCCTGTTTGTATCTCCCTCAATGAACTGTCCTTCAGTTCTTCCAATGAGGTCTTTTTTATCTCCCTCAGGATAGCCTGATGCATTGCAGGGCCGGCTGAATAATAGGTTGGGCGAAACGCTTTGAGCAGAGGGAGAAAATCGGAAGATATGAAGTCCTTTGTGCAAATTACTGTTCCCCCGGCGAGCAGTATACTCAGGAGAGGTGTTGCAAGGCCCATGCCGTGATAATAGGGAACGATGTGCAGACTCCTGTCAGTATTAGTAATTTTGAATGTATCTGCCTCCCTTTGCTTGGTTAAAAGGAATTGTTTCTGTGTAAGGGGGACATTTTTCTGGGTGCCCGTTGTGCCTGACGTGAGCAGGAGAATCGCAATATCCGAATAAATGGCGAATTCAGCATGTTCTGTACCTGTTCCGCCATCAGGGGCCAGATCAAATTTTCCGGCATACCCAATGAGTGGAATCAGTTCGATGATGGGGATCTTCCTTGACTTTGCCACATGTGTTGCTGCAGTATGATACCCCTTTTGTACAATGATGGCCTGAATTTTCATCTGGGAAAAATACCTGCTGTACTCCTCCTCCCGGTTCTGGGGATTCAGGGGGACCGAAGTGAATCCTGCCATCACAGAGATAATAATGACTGCGGTTTCCGGGCCTGAGGGGGTTATCACGGCGATCCGGTCATTCCGATGAAATCCCATGGTGTTGAGGGTTTTTACCACGTACAGGATCTGCAATCGCAGATCACGGTACGTGAGCGGATGGTGCCCCGGACATTCAATGGCATTATGGTTCGGATCCTGATCTCTGTGAAAAATCAAATCTCTGATGGTAAAAATCCCGGATTCATGCATGATACTATAAGCAAATCTGGGTGAGGATGAATATTAACATCTTCTTCACGATCCCTGCGACCGTCAAAAAGAAATGTCCGGTGCCGGGAGATTTTCGATATGCCAACCAATCCATTCCCTCAAACCACCGGAAGAAAAGATAAAAATGTTTAATGATTGGAGAGGAAATATGAAACCAGATTCCATGTCAACAAACTCCCGCTTCCTGTTTTTTTTTCTAATTGTCTTTGTCATAATAACAGTCATCGCATGTGTTTCCCCGGAACAACCCGCGTCTGTCGTTCCGCCAACACCGGCTCTGACAACGGTCAGGGTTGCTTACCTCCCGGTGATCTCATACGGGCCACTCTTCATAGCCAAGGAAGAAGGCTATTTTGCCCGGCAGGGAATTAACGTGGAGTTTGAAAAAGTCCAGAGCCCGTCGACAACCATTCCTTCCCTTATCAATGGAGATATTGCTGTATCCTCCACCCTGTCTCCCGCCTTCATTAATGCCATTGCCAAAGGTGCACATGTCCGTATTGTTGCTGACAAAGGAAGGAACTCCCCCGGTCATTCCTGTAACGCATCAGGCTTTATGGTCCGCAGGGATCTCTTTGAAAGTGGTGCAGTGACCAAGCTTTCTGATCTGAAGGGAAGGAAAATTATGATACCCGCAGAGCAGGATTACAGTCTTAGCAGCCTGCTGAAAAGGGGAAATCTCACATCTGAAGATGTCGAGACAGTCGTTATGGACTTTCCTTCAGGAATGGTGGCACTCCGTAATAGTGCGGTTGATGGCGGGATTCTGACAGAACCCTTTGTTACCCAGGCTCTGGACAGCAAGGCAGCAGTCATGCTTCTTCCTACTGAAGTTTCCACGCCTGACTTTCCGTTTCCCCTTCTTTACGGTCCCGCAATCCTCGACAAGGATCCGGATCTTGGCAGGAAATTTATGGTTGCCTATCTTGAAGGCGCGCGCCAGTATAACCAGGGAAAGACGGAAAGGAATCTTGCGATCCTTTCGAATTATACGCATCTCGACCGGGATTTGCTCCGGAGGACCTGCTGGATGCCGATTGACCCTGACGGCGATCTGCCCCGTCAACCGGTCAGGGATTACATGGACTGGATGTATGCGAACAAGAAGATCAGCCAGAACCTCGATGATAATCAATTGTATGATATGAGCTATGTAACGTATGCGAGGAGTGTACGGGGAAATAGTTCCGGTAGCGGATAATCCGTGCAGACCCGGGGGAATCCTTATCCGTTGTTATTCTTTTTTGGGAATACCGCAGGAATGACACCTGGTGAAAACGGATTATTCATTTTTCCTTTGCAGAATGCAGATTCTCTCTCCTGTTTTTTCGGGGAATATCCGGGTGTATCTTCCCTCGCAGGAATCAAAAAATTCATCCACGGCACATTTCGCACCTGCTGAGAAGAAATCATAATCATCAATAATCACAAATCCGCCCGGCTGGAGAACCGTATCGAGGAACTGCAACGCGGTCAGGATGGGGTCATAGAAATCAAAGTCCACGTAGGCAAAACATACTTTTTTCGGGAGCGCAGGGCCATGAATCGTCTTGCTGATGAATCCCGGAACAATCCTGGTTCTACCGTACGGAAAAGAAATTGCAGACAACCGGGCCCTGACAAAGTCTTCCGGAAAGACCATCCCGGCCTGGTATGCTTCAATTGTACCCAGATGAAAGATATCATTAATGAGAACGTCCTTTGGGGACGGCCGGTCAAATCCTTGAAAGGAATCGAAGAGCCAGAGGTTCTTGTCGGTATCTTCAATCTCATGTGCGAGCAAGGCAGAAATAAATCCCTGTCCAACCCCGAATTCACAGACATCCCCTCCAAGATGGAGCGACTGGTGGAGATAATAAATAAGGTACAGTCCTGTACCAAATTCGGTGTATAATGAGTTTGAAAGAATCGCCAGACTTTCATCATCTGTCTTCAGTTCATTCAAAAAAACATTTTTGTTATAGACCGCGCTCAGTTCAGTCAGGGACCTGATTAACTGCTGATCCGGAATAGACATTCCGGAATTTGGATCGGCAGGTACAATTTTATACCCCGTTGGTTTCATGATGGAATTGATTATTCTGCCGAGTTTGACCAGGTAGGACATTATCAATGTAAATGTTCAGGATATTGTAATAAAACCCTATTCATTGGAACGA
>JGI20214J51088_10002591_pt1 | contig 11989 bp, 9 predicted proteins | sample WetSurMetagenome_FD_51088 | JGI IMG/M metagenome (IMG submission 51088)
GGTGGGGAGCAATGCCGCAAGAACAGCGGCCGGCCTCGGCGCGCGTGTCACCATTCTGGACTTGTCACTCGATCGATTGCGTTATCTCAGCGAAGTGTTGCCCGCCAATGTGCAGACACTGTATTCGAATCGCCACAATCTGCTGGAACAGATCGCCACTGCCGACCTGGTCATCGGCGGCGTGCTCATACCCGGAGCGGCCGCTCCGAAACTGATACTCCGCGCAGATCTGAAGACGATGCGTGAAGGCTCTGTCATTGTGGATGTGGCGGTGGACCAGGGCGGCTGCATCGAGACGACGCATCCCACCACACATCATGACCCGATCTATATCGTGGACGGAGTGGTGCATTATGCCGTGGCGAACATGCCGGGCGGGGTGCCGCGCACTTCCACCCTCGCGCTCACCAACTCGACATTTCCCTATCTGCGGCAACTGGCTGGAAAGGGCTGGCAGCAGGCGTTGCACGACAGTGTTCCGTTGCGTCGCGGATTGAATATCGTGGATGGCAAGATCAGCTATCGGGCGGTGGCCGACACTTTCGGCTTGCCTTACGCCGCCGCGGAAAGTTTTCTCTAGCGGGTATGCGTGAAGTTGCCTGATATGCGCAGTCATTAAGCCGATAGAGAAGCCGGTTCTAAGCTTATAACAATAGACCAGTTCATAAACTGACGGGGCTTGGTTAGACTTCAACCATCGAAAATCTCCACAGGTAAAGAATCATGACGAACAATTTTGCAGATAACTCGTTGTCCATCGGCCGCACACCGCTCGTCCGGCTGAACCGCGTCGGCGACGGAGCCGGGGCGACCATTCTGGCCAAGATCGAAGGGCGCAATCCGGCATATTCGGTCAAGGACCGCATCGGCGTGGCCATGATCGACGATGCCGAGAAGCGCGGCCTGTTGGGTGCCGGCAAGGAGCTCGTGGAACCCACCAGCGGCAATACCGGTATTGCGCTGGCTTTCGTCGCGGCGGCTCGCGGTATACCGCTCACCCTGACCATGCCGGAGACCATGAGCATAGAGCGACGCAAGCTGCTGGTCGCCTACGGCGCGAAACTGGTGCTGACCGAAGGTGCCAAGGGCATGAGCGGCGCGGTCGCAAAAGCCAACGAGATCGCGGCCTCCGATTCGAAGTATGTACTGCTGCAGCAGTTCGAGAATCCGGCCAACCCGGCCATCCATGAGGCGACGACCGGTCCCGAGATTTGGGACGATACGGCCGGCAAGGTCGATATCTTCATTTCGGGTGTCGGCACGGGCGGGACCATCACCGGTGTGTCTCGCTACATCAAGCAGACGCGCGGCAAGGCGATCAGGTCGGTGGCGGTGGAACCTTCGGCCAGCCCGATCCTGACGCAGAAGCGCGCGGGTCAGGAACTCAAGCCGGGACCGCACAAGATACAGGGTATCGGCGCGGGTTTTGTGCCCGGCGCGCTGGATCTGTCGCTCGTGGATGACATTGAGCAAGTGACCAACGAAGATGCGGTCCTGTATGCACGCCGTCTGGCGCGAGAGGAGGGCATCATCTCCGGCATCTCCAGCGGCGCGGCGGTGGCAGTTGCTGTGCGTCTGGCCCGGAAGACCGAGAATGCAGGCAAGACGATCGTCGTGATACTGCCCGATTCGGGCGAGCGTTACCTGAGTTCCATTCTGTTTGAAGGACTATTTGACGCCTCCGGCATCGCGATCTAGCCTGATATTGCAGTGCAAAAGGGAACGCCAGCATTTATCATGCTGGCGTTCCCTTTTTTCAGGACCGAACATGTACAAGACGCTGGACGACCATGTAGGCAATACGCCGCTCGTCAGACTCAAACGCATCCCTGGCGATACATCGAATATCGTTCTCGCAAAACTGGAAGGGAACAACCCGGCCGGTTCGGTGAAGGACAGGCCCGCGCTTTCCATGATCCGTCATGCCGAAGAACGCGGCGATATCAAACCGGGCGACACGCTGATCGAAGCGACCAGCGGCAATACCGGCATCGCGCTGGCGATGGCGGCGGCCATGCGCGGATACAAAATGATCCTGGTGATGCCGGAAAACCAGACCGTGGAGCGTCGCCAGACCATGCGCGCGTTCGGTGCGGAACTGGTCCTTACGCCGAAAGCGGGCAGTATGGAACTGGCGCGCGACACGGCTGAAAAACTTCGCGATGCGGGCAAGGGCATCATCCTCGACCAGTTCGCCAACCCGGACAATCCGCTGGCGCATTACGAAGGTACTGCGCCGGAGATATGGCGCGATACGCAGGGCGGCATCACGCATTTCGTGAGCAGCATGGGCACGACCGGCACCATCATGGGTTGCTCGCGATTCTTCAAGGAAAAGAATCCCGGCATCCAGGTCATCGGCGCGCAGCCGGAAGAGGGGGCGCAGATCCCCGGCATCCGAAAATGGCCGGAGGCTTACCTGCCCAGGATATATAACCCGAAAAACGTGGACCGGCTGGAGTATGTCGGCCAGCGGGACGCCGAAGAGATGACGCGCCGCCTGGCACGCGAAGAAGGAATCTTCTGCGGCGTATCGTCGGGCGGCGCGTTGAGCGTGGCAATGCGCATCTCGCAGCAAGTGCAGAACGCAACCATCGTGTTCATCGTCTGCGATCGCGGCGACCGCTATCTTTCCACCGGGGTATTTCCTGCCTGAGGCGCATGACGTTCCTGTCCGCACGAATTTCTCGAACATTGGCGTGCATTTCTTTGACCGCCGCTCTCTGGATTCCGCCGACTGCATTTGGCGAAGAGATGGCAGGTCCGATGCCCGAGATGGTGGGGCCGATGCCCGAAATGGTCGGGCCGCCCGCACCGCCCGTGGCCGCAGAAGATGCCCCGAACGTGCTGGATACACCGCGTAACTATTTGTCGGGAAAGCTTGTCGGCTTGGTCAGCAACATCGATCGCTTCTTTGGCGATGACCGCCATTATCAGGAGACTAACGACAGCACATTCCTGCTGAATGCCAATCGCGTGATGGGATACAGTCTTCAGCAACAATCCCTGTTGTCGTTTATGGCCAATGTGCATTTACCCATTGCGGAACAGAAACTGCACTTGTTGCTGGAAACGAACCCCGACAAGAACGCAGTCGTCGACCCGACGCAGATTCTGCAACAACCGCAGCAACCCAACCAACCGGCATCACAACAGCAGAGTTTCGGTGCGGCGTTGCGGTTCATGCAGCAGGAAGCCCAGCATTGGCATTTAAGCGCGGATGGGGGACTCAAATTCCAGGGATTGGGCACGACCCCTTTTGCGCGCGCACGGGGCAGCTGGGAAGGGACGCCGCTGGAGCAATGGCACGCGAAGCTGGCGGAGACCACTTTCTGGTTCAACACGATCGGTGCCGGCGAAACGACACAGCTGGATATCGAGCATACCTTCAGCGAGAGCGTCCTGTTTCGTGCCACCAGCGTTGCCAACTGGCTCAAGAACACGCAGAACTTCGATCTGCGGCAGGATTTCTCGGTATTTGACACCCTGGACGAGCGCACAGCCGTGATGTATCAGGCCAGCGCGATCGGCGTAAGCCAGCCTATAACGCAGGTCGTGGACTATGTCGTCCTGATGCAATATCGCTATCGATTGCATCGGAACTGGATGTTCCTGGATTTGAGTCCGCAACTGCATTTTCCACGGGAAAGGGAATTCCGGCTCAGTCCGCAGTTGGCTTTGCGGCTGGAGGTCATGTTCGACGAAGTGAAGTGAGATCGAGTTATTGTCGGTCGTGTGCGCCGGTCAATGCGTGAATAACTCTGCCGAGGCCGGCTTTTGGGCCATTGCCTGTTCGATATCGGTCTGCGTCAGGGGCCCGTCATGATGGCCGACAAGTTTACCCGAGGGGGAATAGAGGAAACTGGTCGGCATGCCTTTCATTTCTCCGAAATCGCTGGCGATGTCCTCGTTGCCCAGCACGATGGGATAGGAAACGGATGTTTTCCGAACAGCATCGATGACCTCCTGGTTCTTCCGGTACAGTACCGCGACCCCGATCACCAGCAAGTCCTTATGCTGTTTCTGCAAGGCATCGAGGCTTGGCATTTCCTGAAGGCAAGGCTCGCACCACGGTGCCCAGAAATTGACCAGCACCCATTTTCCCTTTTGTTCGGAGAGCTTGTAGTGCGTTCCGTCCTTGTCCTTCAGGCTCCAGTCATCGGCCAGGGCAACGTGGGTCGTACACAGCGAAAGCAGGAGCGCAAACAGCACCTTTTTATATCTGATCGGAGATTTCTGTTTTGCTTGCACGTTCACTTGTGGCGCCGCCTTTTGATTGCATTGTGGTCAGAACGATTGTCGCACACCCACCGTCAGGGTGTAGCCCGGGGTCAACTGCAGCGAGTTGACGTTCTGGTAAACGGGGATCTGCACGAATCCGTAGACTGAGGCGCCACCCCCGACACGCACCGACACGCCGGGTGCCAGATAAGCCAGCGTACCGCCCGTGACCGGAACGCCGGTGACCGGATCGATCGGCACGGTCACCGGTGTTCCGGTGTCCGCCTGGCGCCTGATGACGTTCAGCTGCAGCATGGGTGAAACCTTTGCACCGAACCCGGCGTAGCGGATGCCGGTATTCAGCGAATAGGCATCGCCGGGGCGATAGTCCTGGTTGCCCAGCGCCTGTTTGGTTGCCACCGCATGCTGCACGGTCCCCTGCAGGAACCAGCCGTAGGTATCGATGGTACCCGTTGTATAGCCCCCCAGAATGATGTCCGTGGAGCCGGTGCCGATCTGCAGTGCGGCATCCAGAGGCGTGCCGGCCGCGGTTCCGGAGTCGAAATTCTTGCTGGTACTCCCGGTGGGCAGCTTGATACCGGCGATGATGCCGGAGGAGCGTTCGTCGGAGAACCCGGTATAACGCCCAACGACACGGACATCACCGATACCGGCATCCGACGAAGTGGAATAGCCGGAACCCAAAGGCGCAGTGGTGCCGAAGGTGCCATGCGAGCGCATCACATAGGGAAGCATGACGCCCACGCCCCAGGTATCCTCGTTATAGATCAGCGAGGCTGTCGCCGTCTGCGTTCTGGTGTAGTCCTCGACTTCTTCGCCAGCCGCCAACTGGTTATTGATCAGCGCGGGAGAGGCGGCACTCGTGCCGTAGCGTTGCCTGTTCTGGTTGAGATAGTCGTAGGAAATATCGGCAGTGAAGCCGGGTTTGCTGGTGATGCCCTGTGATTCCCAGTCTTTGGACAGTGTGCAGCCACAGGCAGCACAGGCAAACACATCCGCGCTCGAAAGCAGAGCGGAAATTCCAAGCACGATTCCAAGCGCCGAGCGTAATTCGTTACGAGATGAGTTTTTTGTTGTGGTCAAGTGCAACTGTTGCATGCTGGACTCCCTTGTTTTTATTTTATGGATTGAGTGAGGTTTCTCACCCGGGGAATTATAGAAGTTCATTTTCCGGCAGAGGTGCGACATATTGTCGCAGGGGAATATCGTGCCCGGATCGGCTTGATGCCGACAGCGGTTTTGACCGGCTCTGAATGAATATCTCACGATAAATACGGCTGGAACGCCAAGCGCACCTTGAAAAATACAAAGTTTAAAATCCATTCTGCTGCCGGGGGATTTTGATCGTCATCGAGATGGCGCAGATTGTTAAAAAAGCGTTAACAAGATGTATGCAAACATCCTGGACACGATAAGCAAGGCTGCTGTGATGATATAGCTTGTTGCATGGTACTCCGCCAAGCGTGCCGTCTGCGCCGCATCGAACCCTCGTACCGACAGTGTTTGCTGCGTCATCACTCAAGTCATCCGAATTTCCTGCAGCCATAACACGCCATCCTGTCGCCGGAAAGAAACATGCGGCGTTATCTTCGGGACAAAGCGGTGAATAGCACATATGAAAAATATTTTTGTATTAATATTGGCGGGTCTCAAGGGGGACGGTTAAGTCGAAATAAAACTCGACACTGGGGAGATTCATGGGAATTCGATTTAAATTCAATTTCGTTTTAATTGCCGTTTTCATTGTCGGGTTTGCCACTGCCGGCGCGATCTCATTTCAGTTGTTGCAGGATAATGCACGGGATGAGGTGCTTAGAAATGCTTCGCTGATGATGGAATCTGCCTATTCTGTGCGCACCTATACGGTTGAACAGATCCAGCCAAAATTGATCGGTCAGCTCGACAAGGTTTTCATGCCGCAGACAGTTCCTGCATACGCCGCCACTGAAACTTTTATTGAGCTCAAGAAAAAATATCCGGACTTTAGTTATAAGGAAGCCACGCTTAACCCGACCAATCTTCGCGACAGAGCCAGCGATTGGGAGGCGGATATGGTCAACCAGTTTCGCCAGCGCGATGACATCAAGGAAATCATCGCGGAAAGGGACACCCCGACGGGACGCCAACTTTATATTGCCAAACCGATCAGGATTACCAATCCTGCCTGCCTTCAATGCCATACGTCTGCCGAGTCTTCGCCGCCAAGCATGGTCAAGGTCTATGGGACAGCCAACGGGTTTGGCTGGCAACTGAATGACATAGTGGGCGCCCAGGTTGTGACTGTTCCGATGGATGTTCCCATGAAGAAGGCAAAGAAGACGTTTGAAACATTTATAGTTTCTCTATTTGCCGTCTTCATTGTGATTTTCATCATCTTGAATCTGATGATCAGTTATCTGATCATCAATCCGATCCGCCACATATCACGCTCGGCGGACAAGATCAGCAATGGCGAGTTCGGCGAGCCCGAGCTATCCGAAACTGGCAAGGATGAAATGGCGGTTTTGTCGAGTTCGTTTAACCGTATGCGCCGCAGCCTTGAAAAAGCCATACAGATGATCGAAGAATGATTTTTGGCATCATTTCTCAAATATGGAGCAGATAGAACAAGGGATGAACAAGCCAGGTAACGTACCAGCCAATGTGTTGGCTCTTCCGGAGCAACACAATATCCATGAATACCTGATTCAAAAGACACTCGGGGGCGGTGCATTCGGCATCACTTATCTGGCCAAAGACACGAATCTTAATTTGAAGGTCGCCATCAAGGAATACATGCCCGTTGATCTTGCGGTCCGGGATGGCGCGTTTCACGTCAGGCNCAATAGCGAAAAATCATCAGAATTGTTCCAGTGGGGGCTTGAAAGATTCATTGAAGAGGCAAGAGTCCTGGCTAATTTTCGCCACCCCAATATCGTTCGGGTGCTTCGCTACTTCAAGTCGTACGGAACAGCCTATATTGTGATGGAGTATGAATCGGGCGAATCCCTGAAACAATGGATGCCGGCACATCATCCCATAGAACCAAACGACCTTCTCGCGGTCGTAAATCCGCTACTTGACGGGCTTGAGCTGATACACAAGGGAAATTTTCTCCACAGGGATATCAAACCGGACAATATATATATCCGTCACGATGGAACTCCCGTTCTGCTTGACTTCGGAGCCGCAAGACAGGTGCACTCCGGCCGGGACATGACGGCAATATTCAGTCCGGGCTTTGCCCCTTTTGAGCAATACCATTCGCATGGCAATCAGGGGCCCTGGACGGATATATATTCTTTGGCTGCGGTGATGTACTGGATGATCGGGGGCGAAAAGCCCACGGAAGCTGCCGCTCGTTTAAAGAATCATGCAATGATCCCTGCCGTTGACATTGATCGACATAATCTTTTTACGGCCGCATTTCTGGCTGCGATCGACTCGGCTCTCGAACCGGATGAAGCTTCGAGACCACAAAACATCTCCGACTTTAGAGCACGGCTCAATAATGCATCGATTGAATCAGGAACAGCCGCCGCGGATACCAATAAAACCCGTCTGAATCTGCACATAAACCAGAACATCAAATTCAATCCCGGTTTTCAGAATGAAGCAAATGGTCGACGCAACTTTATTTGTTCATTGATGTTTCTCGATATAGTCGCTTACTCTAAATGCTCTGTAGACGAGCAGTTTTCTCTGAAATCGGAATTCAACCAACTCATCTCCTCAAAACTGTCTCACATCCCGCAAGATTCCCGCATCACACTTGATACTGGCGATGGTGCCGCAATTTGTTTTATGGGTGATCCCGAAGAGGTGCTGCATGCTGCGGAAGAGATACAGGGGTTGCTATTGGCGCAGCAGCGTTTGCAGGTGCGTATGGGATTGCATATCGGGCCGATACGGGTGCTTAACGATTTGAACAACCGGAATAATCTGATTGGTGACGGAATCAATGTGGCTCAACGGGTCATGAGTTTTGCCGAAAACAATCAATTGGTCGTCTCGCGTGCATTCTATGATGTGGTTTCGTGCCTGACAGATAACGCGGCTAAACGTTTCCGTCATTTGGGCGAGCATCGTGACAAGCATGATCGCGCGCACGATTTGTATGAAGTGATTTCTGGAGCCGAGGAAACTGATCCGGCTGACAAAACCATTGCGTTGTCCAAAACGGAAGAGAGGGTCTTAAAACCTATCGATGTCAAAGACATTGAAATGCTGGAAACTGGATTGTGTCGGCTGATCGGTCCTCTGGCACTGGTATTGGTCAAGAAAGCCTCTGCCAGAGCAAAATCTTTTGAAGATTTGCGTGAAATCGTAAGTCAAAGCATCACTGACCCAATTTTGAAACAGACTTTCATGTCGACCTCGGGGCGACAGGTTGATTCCAAAACAATTCCCTTTCAGGAGGGAAGAACAATATCGACAAAAAGCAAAACGATTGAAAAAAGTATTCAACCCGAGAACCATGTGATCGGTTCTGAGGAAAAAGCGATTAACGAAGACCGAATCGCCAGACTTGAACAATTATTTGTTCAATTTATCGGTCCTGTCGGGCGCATCCTGATCAAAAATGAAATACGAAAAACAGATGACTATGGTCAGCTGTGCGAAAAACTGGCACTCCATATTGATAATCCGGAAGTTAGAGCCGCATTTCGCAACAAAATATCGATCTAGTCGTCACTTCTTTCAAGCTTCAACCAGGCGGACGACTCAAGTCTTGTTTCTTCTGCCAAAGCTGTCCCGATTCACATCGCAAAAGCAAAAGCCATTCTCGAAACATGCGGACTCCCGGATATACAAAATGCCGGAAGTGAACTTCAATCGTTTTGTGCAATTTGAGGCTTGGAAAGGGCGGGGTTCTGCGAAAAGTAGCGTTTAACGCCAATCAGGATGGCATGGGCGATCTTTTCCTGGTATGCGTCGTCCTTGAGCCGTTGTTCCTCGGTGGGATTGCTGATGAAGGCAGTCTCCACCAGTATTGAGGGTGTGTCCGGCGATTTCAACACGGCGAAACCGGCTTGTTCGACATGGCCGCGATGCAGGGTGTTGACATCGCCGAGTTCCCGCAGAACATGTTTGGCGAGCTTCAGGCTGTCGCTGATCGTGGCGGTTTGCGACAAGTCGAGCAATGTGCGCGCAAGGTAGGGGTCCTTGACGGCAAGGTTCACGCCGCCGATGAGATCGGCCTCGTTTTCTTTCTTGGCCAGCCAGCGCGCGCTGGCACTGGTCGCACCGTGTTCGGACAGTGCAAACACAGACGAGCCGCGCGCCGTCGATTTGACGAATGCATCCGCGTGGATGGAGACGAACAGGTCCGCATGCGCCTTGCGTGCCTTTTCCACGCGTCCTCCAAGCGGGATGAAGTAATCGCCGTCGCGGATCAGGATGGCGCGCATGCCCGGCGTGTCGTCGATCTGGGATTTCAATCTGCGCGCGATGGCAAGGGTCACATCCTTTTCGTGCGTGCCGCGCCTGCCGCGTGCACCGGGATCCTCGCCGCCGTGCCCGGCATCCACAGCGATAAGCAGCACGCGGTTGCTGAGTTCTGTCCGAGCCAGGGGGGCGGGTTTGGCGACTGGCGCCGAGGCTTGCTCGATAACCGGTTTGGCCTGGGCTTCGACAACTGCGCTGGCGACGACAGGCTCACTTGCCGCGAGCTTGGTCTCCCCCTGCTGGGCGAGCGCCATCAGCGGATCGATGGGGACCAGCGGATATACGTCCAGCACCAGCCGGTGGCCGTACTCGGCAACGGGCGTCAGGCTGAACAGCTGCGGTTTGACCTGCGCCTTGAGGTCGAGCACCAGTCGTACCGTGCCCGGCTTGAAACGGCCGATACGGACGCTTTTGATATAGGGGTCGTCGCTGCCGATCTTGCCGACCAGGTCGTTCAATGCGGTATTGATCTCGACGTCTTCCAGGTCGATCACCAGCCGTTCCGGGCTTTTGAGGGTGAACAGGTTGTAACGTATGGGCTCCTTTGATTCGAGGGTGAGCCGAGTGTAATCCTGCGCCGGCCAGATGCGTGCCGACGTCACCGCGATTTCGGCAAAGGCGGAGGGCAGCCACAATATGAACAACAAAGCGGAGAGTCTTAAAGCGCGTTCAAGCATTTTTGTCCTGCGTCGGAGTAGGCATGGAGCAAGACTTCGCGTCCATCTTGAAGTATCTCGAAAGTAAGGCTGATATCTGCAGGGGGCAGTAGCCCCGCGGCTTGTTCCGGCCACTCCACAAGGCAAATGTTGCGTCCGTCGAAATCGTCACGAAATCCGGAACCCTCCCACTCTTCGGCATCGCGGAAGCGATACAGATCGAAGTGGCGCAAGTGTAACCCAGCTACTTCGTAATGCTCAATCAAGGTGTAAGTGGGGCTTTTGACCCGGCCTGTGTAGCCCAGCGCCTGCAGCAGCGCCCTGACCAGCGTCGTCTTGCCCGCGCCCAGGTTGCCGCGCAGATAGATCACCAGCCCTGGCTGCAACGCGTGCGCGAGACGTGCCGCAAAGGCCGTCGTGGCGGCCTCATCGGGCAGGTTTATTCGGCTATGATTCGGTTCATGCAAAACAGGGTTCCTCAAACGGATTACAACGCACTCGCCGCGCGCATCAAGGCGTGGGGCAAAGCGCTCGGGTTTCAGGCAGTGGGCATCAGCGATACGCACCTCGACGCAGCCGAAGCGCATCTGCTGCAATGGCTGGCGGACGGCCATCACGGCGCGATGGATTATATGGCAAAACATGGCGCCAAACGCGCGCGTCCGGCGGAACTGGTGCCCGGCACGTTGCGTGTCATCTCGGTACGCATGGACTACTATCCGCAACACGCCAAAGACACGCCCGAAGTGCTCGCGGATGGCAGCCGCGCCTTCATTTCACGCTATGCATTGGGGCGCGATTACCACAAGGTCCTGCGCAATCGCCTTGAGAAGCTGGCACAGCAGATACGCGACGAGATCGACTGCCAGTGCCGCGTGTTCACCGACAGCGCCCCGGTGCTGGAAGTGGAACTGGCGCAAAAGGCGCATCTGGGCTGGCGCGGCAAGCACACTCTGTTGCTGTCGCGAGAGCAGGGTTCATGGTTCTTTCTGGGCGAGATTTACATCGACCTTCCGCTGCCCGTGGATGTGCCGCAAGACAACCATTGCGGAACCTGCAATGCCTGTATGACCGTCTGCCCCACGCAGGCCATCACCGCGCCATACCAACTGGACGCGCGGCGTTGCATTTCATATCTCACCATCGAACTGAAAGACAGCATCCCTGTCGAGTTCCGTCCTTTTATCGGTAACCGTATCTACGGCTGTGATGACTGCCAATTGGTCTGCCCGTGGAATCGCTTTGCACAAAAGAGCATCGAGCCGGACTTTGCCGTGCGAAACGGATTGGACGATGCTTCCCTGGCTGAACTCTTCGCATGGGACGAGATGACCTTCAGCAGCAAACTGGCAGGCAGCGCCATTTATCGCATCGGCCACGAACAATGGCTGCGCAACATCGCCGTGGCCCTGGGTAATGCCCCCTCAAGTCCGGAAGTATTAACAGCCCTGCAGACTCGCGCACAACACCCGTCCACCTTGGTGCGTGAGCATGTCGAATGGGCATTGCAGCGCCATTCCAGAGGGTGATATCAGGACATTAGTCTTGACAATTCCGGCCGCTCGCATAAAATGCGCGCCTCTTCCGGGTCGTTAGCTCAGCTGGTAGAGCAGCGGACTCTTAATCCGTTTGTCGCAGGTTCGATCCCCGCACGACCCACCAAA
>JGI20214J51088_10002594_pt1 | contig 11984 bp, 13 predicted proteins | sample WetSurMetagenome_FD_51088 | JGI IMG/M metagenome (IMG submission 51088)
GTTTCGGCTGAAAAACTTTATAAATCTGTGACATCTCTTGTAGAAGCTTTAAAAAGCAATGATCCTGAAAAGAAGAAAGAAGCAATAGAGTCAATGCATAACACGTACGAGGGTCTGGATTCTTTACTTAAATGATCTGATTCAAACAAGAATTCGGATGTTCGCAATTTTTACATCCGGTCAGAAAATCAGTAAGAAAATGATTTTTTTTAGATAAAGATAAAATGCCCGTCGAATCAAATAAGTACAAGATTTATGCATTTTTTTAATTAAGCCATTTAACTATGTGAAAACCCGAAAAACTAACTATTGCAGAGAGGAACGCACCCCACAAAATATCAATAAAAACTATATTTAATGGCCAGTCTTTCAATGTAGCTAAATTTGTTAAATCGTACGTTGCGTATGTAAATATGCCAAATAAAGCCCCCATCAAAATCGCATTATAGGCAGAATCTTTGTGCACAGCCGGATAAATCGCAAAAATTGAAATCCCCACAATAAAAATGAGGTAGAAGATTAAGGCTGCGGTCCAGTTAACCTTATCAGTTATAAAACCACCCAGGTACTTTTGATATAATTTTTTAGCGATAATGCCAAGCCAGAACATATCCACAATCAAAAAAACGATGAGAGTAAGAATGTAACTGATAATTGTATTTTTAATATTCATTTTGTGTATTTGTTAAATTAGTTTATCGATTTCAATAATATTAGCAGGTATATAGCAATTCCATAAATGTAATCCGTTTTGATTGTATCTTCACCGGACTTAACCAGGTTAATCTGCAATTGTATTATAAATGATTTCATTCATGCTGTTTCAATTATCAGAGTTTATTTAATGTCAAAAAATATTTCCTTATCATAATCTCTTCTTAAACAACTGGATAGAAGCCGATGTCATAATTATGCCAATGCCCATTAATATGAGTATTTTTGGAAGAATCAGTTCTAATGGTAGTGCCCTCCAGAATATGTCATAAAACCCTTGAATTCCCCAATAATTTACACTCAGAAGAGCAATCTTTTGAAGTATTGAGGGCATTATAAAAAGAGGGATCATACTGCCTCCAATGGCAGACATTATCAGAATAAGAATTGTACTAAGGTTTTGGGCTTGTTGCCGTGTCTTTGCTATCGCCGCCAGGAAAATACCTAAACTTGATACAGCAAAAGCTGTTGCTAGTATCATTAGAATTAATGCTGGAATATTGATGCTCAGGTCCATTTTAAACATGAGCCCGGCAAAAAGAAACATGGAAGTAAGTTGTAGTATAGAGATAAAAAAAGCAAACAACATTTTGCCATAGAGTATTGAACTGCCCTTCAATGGTGAATAAAGCAATCTGTTTATTGTTCCGTTTTCCTTTTCTTCCAATATGCTTGTCCCCACTAAGGCCACGCTGAAGAGTAACATTAGTATGGCAGTACCAGCAACGGCCTGTATCAGACCAAGTTTAGTGTTATTTTTCATCCCAACAATCGAAGTCCACTTTAGTGCAAGTTTGTTATTGTCTTTAATTATTACAGTATTGAGGATATTATCACGGGTGCCTTTGTCGATATCTGCGAACTGGTCCTTCAGATATTTTTCAATGTTTTTTTTAACGATTATTTCACCTGTTGACGACATTAAAGTGCTGATCAGGTTCTGTTGAAGAATTCCAATTTCCATTTCTCTCGACCTGTCATACACCAGTTCAACACGTGTTGTCTTTGCTGATTCCAGGGAATCCTGAAAACCTTTATAAATTATTAGGGCACATGCGTATTTTCCTTTAGTTACCAGTTCTTTGGACTTGGCAGAATCTGATAGAGTTATACTTACGTCTTTAAGGGAATCAATCTTATAAATTATCTTTTTTGAAGTAAGAGTCTGGTCCAGATCGGCCACTAGCAATTTAACAGGTTCAGAACGGCCATTGTAGGTTCCAATACTGCCATAAGCGAATGCAAAAAGAGTTATTAAAATTACCGGAAGCAGAAATGTGAGCATGACAGATCGCCGATCATGAAAAAATAGTATGAGATCTTTTTTGAAGAGCTTGAACATAATTTAGTCTCTAAGTTCTTTACCGGTTAATTTTAAATAGATAGATTCCAAGTTAGTCCCCTGGGTAGATATACTTTCAATTATACCTCCCGAGTTCTGAATATGGTTTATAATTATCGAAATATCGCTGCTAATATTTACACATTCCACTTTTAGGGTGTCAGAGGTATGGTCAAACTTAAATAATGGATTTGCTGATGTAATTCCATATATTATTTTATTATCTGAATCTGCCAGTTTTATTGTTAATATATCTTTGGCGTCACTGATTTTCCTTAACTCTTTAAGAGTCCCCTGTGCAATAATACGGCCAACATCAATGATAGCAATTTTATCACAAAACCTTTCGGCTTCTTCCATGTAGTGAGTTGTGTAGATTATTGTCATCCCTTCATTATTCAATCTCTCTATGACCTCAAAAATATGATTCCTGTTTTGAGGATCAACCCCAACCGTAGGTTCATCTAATACTAATATTTTAGGACCATGAAGTAATGAGCAGGCTATATTTATCCTTCGCTTCATTCCCCCTGAAAAGTTTTTTATTCTGTCATCCTTCCTGTTTACTAAATCTACAATCTCCAGTGTATTATTTACATTCGCCTTCAGTTCCTGTTTTGGGATATTATACAATCCACCCCAGAACATCAGGTTTTCATAAGCTGAAAGCTCTTCATATAAAGCAATCTCCTGGGGAACAACCCCCATGATCAACTTGATTGAATCTACATCATCGTTAATATTGACCCCGTCAATTATAACATCACCCTTGTCTGGTTTAACCAGAGTGTTTAATATGTTTACAATTGTTGATTTTCCTGCACCGTTTGGTCCCAAAATGCCAAAGATCTCCCCTTTGTCAATAGTGAAACTGACATTCTTTACAGCTTCAATATTACCAAAGGATTTCGAAACAGATCTTACTTGTATCATTTTCAGAATTTTGTGATTGGCTATTTTGGTTTTTCCCTATCAGGGCATTAGGTTTTTCTGAATTTCCTCATTCGTTTTAATATCCGGTCAGCAGCAAGTTTACCTGTTAAAACTGACATTGGTACGCCTGCAGGACTGTAGGCCCATTGACCTGCCTGATAAATTGAAGGTACTGGTGTCAGAACTGAGCGATCTGCGATCTGAATTTTGTTTATTACCGGCATAGATTTCTGAAATGACCATCCCGTAATGGCTCCTTCAGAACTACCTACTCTCTTCTCAATGCTTAAAGGTGTAAAAGAGAAATGTGCAATAATTTTATCTTTTAACATTGGGTAGACAGATTCCGATATTACATTGAGAACCCGATTCTCAAGTTCCGGAATAAACTCATCAAGCCAGCCTGCCTTTTGAATTTTGCTAAACAAATCATATTCAGCCAGAAAACTGACAATTATACCGGTTTTTCCCGGAGGAACTAATTCTTGATCTTTAAGACCGGGAATAGAAATTTCGTAAGTGTTTAACCTGGTAAATTTGTCCAGCCAGGTTAAAATATATTCTTTTTCAACTTTTTCAAAATTACTCAGCAGATATTCGAGCTCCTCCCTGTGAGTATCACCTAAACCTGATTTTAAGGGGGTATAAAAGAAATGTCCATTTGCAATTTTCCTGAAACTTTCAAGCGGCTCATCGACTTCCAGAAATAAAGAAAATACTGAATCTCCGCCCCGGTATTTCAGAATCTTGTTTTTCGTATCCTCTAATCTTGTTTTGATTTTGGGCAATAACCCATCTGTTTTTGTAATTTTATAGAGTGTTTTTAAATCAGCAGCCCAAATAAGATTGTCATATTTATAAATGATATTATTTTGGTCTGTCACAAGACATTTCTCAGCCATTACTTCAGTNATTTTTGTCTCTGTCTTTATTTCTCCTCCATATTCTATTATTTTGTTCTTCAAGGCTTCCGGTAGTTTTCCTACTCCTCCTTTGGGATAGAAATAATCGAGGTATAAGGAAAAGTAGCTCAACGCAAAAAAAGTTGGCGTATTTTTGAAGAAGTGTTGTGAAATTATATCCCGCAGTGAGGTATTTTTTACAACTGTATTCAAATATTCCTCAACCGGCATGTTCATTCGGTTTATTTTTCCGACGGTAAAAATAAATTTCGGCAACCAGGGTAAAAGTTTTTTGAAAAGGAACTCCCTGTCACGTTTTAAATCTTTAAACACCGGATTCTCCAGGCCATAGAGTACATCCATGTGCTTCATTATTTTCCTTATACTTTTTATGACCTCATGAATCTCTTCTTCACTTTCCGGGTAAATGCTTGTCAGGAAGTCTTTGTATTTTATTAAACTATCTAAATTTTCTATGTGTAAAATTTTGTTTCCTATGCCCAGAGAAACCGGACTTTTAACAACTTCTAGCTGAATACCCAGATCTTTTAGCATAGGGAAAATAATTCCTGCATCTTCCAGGGCTCTTACTCCCGCATCAAAATGAAAACCGTCACGGGTAAATGTATTAACAAGTCCTCCACATTCTCTGTTTTTTTCAATAAGTAATATTTTTTGTCCGGCGCGTGACAGAAAAGCTGCTGAAGTTAATCCGGCCATGCCTCCTCCGACAATGATAGTATCGTATGTTTTTTCAGACATATTATTGCAATTCAGAAATTTCAATAAACCTATTCCGCACAAAAAATTATTGTTTTGGACCTTGCAATCCACTTAATTCCAGACTTTTTTTCCAAAGTTCGTAAGCTGCTTCTTTGTCCAGAGCCGGCGGTGCGGGTTCTTCTTCGGTTGTTAAGTTAAAGAATTTTCCACTAACAGCTTCGATCTCTTTTGAAACTCCAAGATAATACAATGCTTCGGCAGAAATTTCAGGTGATTTTAATGTTTTATCAATAAAATTCCTTTTAAACCACCGGTAAGCCGGTCCGTTTTCCTGACCTGTTTCCGTTTTAACAGCTCCGGGATGCATTGCATTAATTGATACCTCTGTTTTTTGGAAATGTTCAGTAAAAATTATCATTGATAAAAGCTGGGCAAGTTTGGCAGAACCATAACTTTTCAGACCAGAATAATGGCGTNTTTCCCAATTCAAATCGTCCAATCTCAATCCCCAGGCAGCAAAACGGTGACCTTCGGAGTTAACCATAATTATTCTGGCTTTTTCCTGGGATTTTAGCTTATCCATTAATAGATAATTTATGATGAAAGAAGCTAAATACTGAATCACAAAGACCTTTTCAAGACCATCTGTCGTTGTTTCTTTCTTAGTAAGATAAATACCCGCATTATGAATAAGAACATCAATTTCAGTTTTAAGTTGAGTCAGTTCCTTACCCACTCTGTGTATTTCATCAAGCCTGCTCAGGTCAGCTATTATATACTCACACTTAACTGAGAATTCTCCAATAATCTCCTTCTTCAGAGCTTCAGATTTTTCAGGATTTCTGTTTACACAGATAAGGTTGGCACCCATGGAAGCATATTTTCTTGCAGCAAGGTATCCAATGCCTGATGTTGCACCAGTAATAACAACAAGTTTGCCATTGCAAGTATTATCACATATTTTTGGATCAGACTTGTTGTTCCTGATCATTGCAAAAATGTTGGACCACTCATATTCCCTGAAATATTTAGCAAACTTTTTATTTCTCATATATCCCAGTTACTTAACTACCTTCTTTAAATTTCATATTATTTTATACTTTGACTTAAGCTTTTAGAAATACATGCCGACAGCAAATATATAATCCTGGTTACGTAACGGAACCGGATCTGCTCCAGAAGCGTTAGGCAATGATAATGTGTTCCACCCAACTGTCATGCGGTATTCAATGAAAAATTTCTTATTGAGAAGCTTGAAATCCGTTCCGGCTCCATATACAAATGCATAGTCGAAGGTATCGAGCCCTTTCATATTGCCTGATTCTTTTACTATTGTTGGAGGTCCGCCCATATTAATTGTACTGGTAATACGGTATTCTCCGTTCATTAATAATGATAAGGCAATACCGGCGCTGCCATAAATCCCAAAATTCTTAATATTGACAAATTTGTATTTTATTATTATTGGCATCTCGAAATAGTTCAAATCATATTCAGAAACAGTATTTATGTTAACAGGAGTGGTAATCGTAACATTCTGCCTGGAACCTTTCATAGCATATAAAAGCTCCTGTTGAATACCTACTGATTCAGTTATTGGAAAATATGCGAATANGCCTCCTGCAAATCCATTCCTGCTATGAGTATCAACCAAAAAGGTATTGTCGGCAGGAGCGATCCCATATTGAGTGGCTAGACTGTAGCCGGCTTTCAATCCGAAACGAACTCCTGTCTGGGCATTTACTGATCGAGGAAACAGGAATAATAAAAACAGTAACAGGCAGGTAGATTTTTTCATAATACTTTTTTTAATTTTATTTGATTAATGTACTGATACAGCAAATTAATAGATTCAACCAAATTTTCTAATCATAAATTTTCTGTACGCTTTGCCGAACCTGGGAATATTATCAAAAATATCTCCCCATAAATCATAATAATCTCTTTGCTCTGTAATTTTCCCTTCATTATTTATAGTCAGCCGGCTTGATCCGTATAAAACAGAGCTTGGATATTTTTTGAAGCTGAGGGTCATTTCCCATTCCATAAAAATTATATTCTCCTCCATAACAGCATTGACAATATTCATTTTCAGGTCTCTTGATCTTTTTGTCAGACGCTCGGTCATTGCTGTAAATTCTTCGATACCACGTATTTCCTGAATGGAATCCCTGAAATAAATATTATCATCGTAATAGGGAAGGATGTGCGACCAGTCAGGCTTGCCTTCAGTGTTGTATGTTTGGGTCCATAAGTCGAGTACCAGTTCTTTTGTCAGCATAGAATGTGTTGTTAAATCCCGGGGTTGTACATATTAGTCTGTTGCAGGAAAGTAATTAGCTAAAAGTAATCAAGTATTCACATTATCATTTCTTTTTAACAGCATACAAATCTTTAATGCTTCATCTGCATGACGTTGAGTCTCTGTCTGGGAATCAAAAATATAAACTACTTTACCGGAACGATCGGCGACATAAGTTACCCGACCATGAACTAATCCGAAAACCCTGCCGGGAACACCGAATAATTTTCTTACAATATTTTCATTATCACTTAACAGGGTATATTTAAGTCTGTTTTTTTCTGCAAATTCTTTGTGACTCTCAACCGACTGACTGCTTATACCAATAACTACAGCATCAGCCTCTTCAAAAACGTCCGACAGATCTCGAAAGTAACAGGCTTCCCTTGTGCAATTTAGACTTCCATCCTGAGGGTAGAAAAAGATCACCAATTTTTTCCTTCCCAGCAAAGAGGAAATATCAAAATGATTGTTATTCTGATCTTTAAGAGCAAAAGAGGGAATTGTATCTCCTACCTGAATCTTTTTCATAGTTTTTTATTGAAGTTCCTTTAAAATTCTCAATGCTTCATCAACATGCTTTGTGGCTTGTGTTTGAGAGTTGAAGATATAGATCACGTTGCCATTTTTATTGGCTACAAAAGTTACACGACCCGGTAATAAGCCTAACATATCGGAGGGCACTCCAAACTTCTTCCGTATTTTATTTCCTTCATCGCTCAGCAATGTAAAACTCAGTCGGTGTTTTTTGGCAAATTCTTTATGGCTTTTAACAGATTGGCTACTAATTCCAATTATAACAGCATCAGCTTCCTTAAAAGCCTCAAACTGATCTCGAAACGAACAGGCCTCTTTGGTGCATCCAGGGCTATCGTCTTTTGGATAAAAATAAATCACTAGGTTCTTTTTACCGAGAACAGAATTGATGTCGAACAAATTTCCGTTTTGATCAGGCAATGTAAATGTTGGAATNCTACTTCCGATTTTGATTTTNTTCATATTATTATTTTGACTAAAGGTTAAATAAGATGTAAATAAAAGCAGGTAAATGATGAGATAAAAACGATAAAAATTCCTGAATTTCAGATAATTCAGATTATCAGGATACATGTTTCCAAAAAGGGCTTTCAGTTCTTTCATAAAATACGGTTTGATGTTTATTGTCCACTTATCGGTTTGGTAAACTATCTTACGAAATTTGCTTCTGTAAAATGTCAGAGGCAACCCCCAAGCAATGAATAATATAAGCCAGACATTTTTGAGTAAAAACATATTAGAAATGGTTAGTTAGTTTACCGGGGTCTGCTTCATTCTTTGTAATTTAATAATAATATTTAGTTTACTCTTTTACAGATACATATAAAATTTATTAAATCAGAGGTATATTAAAAGGCCAACCGAGGCATAATTGAACAGAGCAAAATTGTAAACTACATCATTATCTGCGCCCCCTTCAAGTATACGGTATCCGGCCTTTAATCCCAAATGGTCGGAAACCCTGTATGTTGCAGCTATCAGAACGTCTTCTGCTCTGCCCTGTGGTGCGGCTAGGGCATCACCTTCTAAAAGGATGCCGACCTTTTCAGACGGCTTCCAAAACAACCTGAAATTGATAATTGGTACAAAGCCAACATTTGCCTTCTCACTCTCTAATCCTGCAGAAGCCAGAGATATCTTAGCGTCTCTGATTTTTGCAGTAAAACCGAGCCCGAATTCAAACTTCGGTTTAAGTACAATTTCGTAACGATATGTTAACCTGTACGAATTAAATTTATACGTTCCCGAAATGTCTGTATTAGCAGGAAAAGTTACGCCTTCAAAGAATATGTCATATGGTAAATTCCCATTTGAGACAGTTTCGAGTGGAGCATATAAGAATGATAAAGTATGTCGGGATTTTATCGTATAGTTGACTCTTAGCCGGAAGAAAATCTCTGTTTTTGATTTTAAATCATCTTTCAATGAAAAGAGTGTCCCCTGATCCCCGGGAATACGGACATTATTATAACCCGTTCCGATAGCGCCCGTTTCCAGATCGAATGAAGCCTGAGCATTCAGTGATAAAACTTTAAATGACAGTATCAACACAAAACATGTCGCCGAAAGCAATAATTTATTCTTCATAACCATATATTTATTTTACAATCACTAATATACATAAAAACATCATTTTTTATTCTTTCCAGTCAATTGCAACAATAATCTCATTTCTTCTGCCAATAAACTGGAATGGAGGGTTATAACCCAGAAATCTATAATTCCCGAATGCGGTGATCCTATTTTCTTTGAGAAGACTCTGAAGTTTTTCCGAATAGATTTTCAGATCTTCATCAGAGGCGTATCCGCCAAATTTTATTACTGCAACATATTCATCTGCGGTGTTTTTAATACGGACAATTGGATCATTCGGTTTTGGCAGGTTATCTTTTGTATATGCAGACGGCATTACGAAGCTCATTGTAGAAACAGAATCATTGATATCCATTTGAACAGGAGAGGTCATTGAGATTTTTGCATTGGTCTCATTACCTCCAAAGATATAGCCTGCAAGTTTCCGAAATCCCGGACCAGAAAGATCCTTGTAAGTCTTTGCATTCGAATTGATTGTAGCAATAGTAGCAGAGGGATAAAATCTGATTTCAAATTCCTTAAACTTTTTGATTACTGTATATTTCTGTTCTTCAGTTTTATTTTTTGACATAATTGTAAAAGATTGAAGTAAAACGATTAATAAAATTATTACACCTGGAATTATGATTAACATTTTCATATTTGCTTGATTTAATGTTGTTTTATCGCAAATTCTCTATGAATGACGAAAGAGCCCCCGGGTTGTTTATCAGCTCAATCTGTTTCAGTCCTTTTTCCTCCAGTTTCAACTGGTTGACCCTGCTCTTTGTACTGCTTCCGGAAATTATCTGGAATTTGAGACTCAGTCCCATGTATCTGCTTCCATACCAACTATAAGTTTAAGCTCCTTCTTCATGAAGTCGAAAGTTGTTGGCTGAAGGGCAGTAATCACAGTGTCGCCTGCTTTATACTCTTTACTTGCTCCCCTTATACTGGCTGCTTTTTCCATATTTATTTTGATTATTATGATCATTAAACAAATATTATTCATAAATGTTCATAATAAATAAAATAAATAAGAACAAAAGACAATATTAGTGAAAATGGACTAACAAGATATAAAACAAATATATAGCATATTAATATAGGTAATAATATTTAATTAAAATATGAATAATGACTCAATATAGTATTAAATAAATGAACATAATGTATTTTTTGATGTTTAATGTTCAAATATTAATTACCAATTTAATTTGAACATATCATGAAAACGCAAAAATTAACTTTATTACTAATCGCACTTATGGGGATTTTTATCCTGTCAGGTTGTGAAAAAAAAGACGAAACTCCAAAGGTTACACAGAATATTGTGGAACGTGCTCAAGCTGAACCAAGCCTTAGCTCCTTGGTTACAGCTCTCACCAAATTTCCAGATTTAATGGCAACCCTTAGTGGGACGGGTAAATTTACAGTGTTTGCTCCTACCAATGATGCATTTACTGCTCTTCTTGGAACCATAGGACAAACCAGCATCAACGATGTACCTGAACCGGTTTTGAAATCTTTACTTCAGTACCATGTTGTAACTTCCGGTGCTGTTCTTTCAACTCAGCTAACAGCTGGTAATGTTGCTACCGCCAGTATGGAAAACATTGCCGTGACGACAACCGGAGGTATTCGTTTGAATGGATCTGCAAAAGTACTGACTGCTGATGTTGTTGCAACAAATGGTGTTATACACATAGTTGATCAGGTGTTAGTTCCTGCATCCATTGGACGCTTTGTTAACACCATCGTAGAACCTGCTTACTTCAATAAGAACTTTACAACTCTTATTGCAGCAGTAACAGCAGCAAGCCCTTCAATTCTTGAAACATTGCTTAGTTCTTCGAAGAAGACGCTGTTTGCACCGACTAATGATGCTTTCACAGCTGCTGGTATAACAACATTACCTGCACGGGCTACACTCGATGCTGTTTTGGCTTATCATGTAATTGGTAGCGAAGTACGGGCGAGTCAGCTTCCATCTAATACCGCGCCTTCGAATAATGCCATAACTACATTAGGAGGAGTGTTTTATCTGAGTAACCGAGGTTCAAATGGAGTATTTATCAATGGACGTACACGCGTTATTGCCACAGACATACTGGCTGATAATGGAGTTGTTCATGTTATCGACAGAACTTTATTGCCTCCATCACAAACAATAGCTCAGATTGCAACAGCACTTTCCACAGCTTCTTCCGGTGCGGAATTTACGCAACTGGTGGCCGCTCTGGTCAGAGTACCGGCATTACTCACCGCTGCCTCAACAACTAGTTCAAACCTTACTGTATTTGCTCCCACAGATGCAGCTTTCAGGGAATTGTATACTGCGTTAGGTGTGGCAGGGATTAATGATATAAATCTTAACACATTAACTTCCGTGTTGCAGCATCATATCATTTCTTCACCGACAACAGCAACCGGCAGGGTATTTTCTCGCGACCTGATTACCGGAAGTGTGCCCACTTTGAATGGTAATATAAGCATCAACTCTACTGCAGGTACTGTTACCTCCGGGAACGGAACAATGGCCACTATCAGCACAAGTGCAGCTCTTGTCAATGTCTTAGGGACAAACGGGGTTATTCATACAATAAACAAGGTTCTTTTGCCTTCAGGAATATAGGAAACTAAAACCAGGAAAATCTGCAGTCGAAAGGCTGCAGATTTTTAATTTAGCCAACCTTTACTACTCTAATAATATCTATATTTATCAACGGAATTACTCTCAGAATGACACATTACACCCTATATGAACTTGAAAAGCTTACCGGTATACTGGCTGCTACCATAAGAGTCTGGGAGAGACGATATAATATCATCAAACCTAAACGCACTGACACAAACAGGAGATGGTATGATGACGATGACCTGAGGCGATTAATAAATATTTCCATCATATATCATAGTGGTATAAAGATATCAAAAATTGCTAAATATTCCGAGTCTG
>JGI20214J51088_10002596_pt1 | contig 11983 bp, 10 predicted proteins | sample WetSurMetagenome_FD_51088 | JGI IMG/M metagenome (IMG submission 51088)
CTTGCTTTCTCGGCAAATCTTGTCTTGTTCTGTCTTTTCTTATCGTTGCAGAACGACTTATTTAAAAAAATCAAATTCACCCCATCGTCATTCCAACACAATAGTAAATGGCTTCGCACAACTTTCCTTTTTACTGTTTTTTTTTAAAAAACCTATATTTTTCTACTGTATAGTTTTTGTACAATGAACAGCCCCAAAAACACCATGAATGTTTTTTAGTTCTCAATATAGTAAACGGATGAAAACTGTTGGGGTTTTAAAACATCTTGTTTTTATGTTCTTTAAACTCAATTTTATAAAAGGTAACACACGAGCAGACAAAAATAATCACGGATAACGCGAAGATGTTAATTTGTTAATTATTCTTTATGGCATACGAGAAAATAATCTGCTCATTTCTCTTCAAAAAGAACTGGCAAAAATTTAGGCTTAAGGTAAAATTAATGGCAGCTGATCCTCTTATTGTGGAGGTGATTTTCTGATATTATTTAAAAATTGGGAAAGCAGAAAACCCAAAACAAAGGATGCGCTTTAATGGGCCGCATTCATAGCTAATTGTAACGGTGGACGAGATGAAAAGGTTTCTTAAAAAGGTAGTCGTTACTATAGGACTTATGATCATAGCCGTGGGTGCCTTTCTGGCAGGAGGCATAGCGTATAAACACAATCAGTATCAAAAAATCCCGGGGGCAACCCACCTTCTTAATTTTTTTGAACAAACCCATTTTTATCCTGCCCCTCACCAGGATAATGTACCGATCTTTGAAACAAAAGAATTAACCTATCCCTATTCTTTTATAGTCTATGGCGATTCACGGGAATTAGCTTTTTATGAAAAGACGGCTTTAATTTCTAACGTTATCAGTGAAAAACCCTCCTTTGTTATCCACCTGGGGGATATGGTTTATTGTGGTGATCCCCATCAGTGGGAGAACTTTGATTTTTCAGATGGAAACATTATCAAGAGTGGTATTCCCCTTTTCCCTGTCCTCGGTAATCATGAGTACCGGAGTCAAAAGGAATGGTATCCACCCAACCCGGAAAAACAGCTTCAGTATTACTTTGACCGGTTTAAATTCCTAAAAAATAAACGGTGGTATTCTTTTACTTTCGGTAACAGCGTTTTTTTAATTCTGGATACGAATACTGATTACTCACCGGGAAGTGAACAGCATAGGTGGTTGATGGATATGCTGAAAAAAAATGCATCGCGATTTTTATTTGTCGCGTGCCATCACCCCCCTTATAGCAAGGGGTATCATAACCGTGACGCTGAAAAATCTTTAGCGCAAATATTTGAAAAGGGGCCGGTTAAACCGGATATTGTTTTTTCGGGCCACCAACATAACTATGAACGTTACCACTATAATGGCATCCATTATATTGTATCCGGTGGAGGCGGGACTGAACAAGGTCCTGTTAAGCGAGCGCCCGAGGACTTTTATAATCAACCAGGAGATACGTTTCATTATTGTAAGATTACCCTGTCGGAGACAACAGTTCACTTTGAAATGATCAAATTAGAAAAAGATACAGGCACCTGGCAGGTTGCCGACACCTTTACCATTTCGAAACCAACACCATGAAACCAACAAAATCTTCCCTTATCTTGCATTCTTTTCAAGACTTAAAAGTCATGCAGGAGAAGCGATCTTCCTCGCTTCCCTCGTGTCCCCCGGTTAGCACCAACAACAAAACTGATGATCACCAAAACCCGGAAAACGAGCAGAGGCTTTTTCAAGAAGCCATGACTGATGTTAAGCCTATTTCGCGAGATACCTACAACGAGAAAAACATTATCATCAATGGACCCGCTGCTGCTATTACTGCTATTGATGATCCCACTACTGAGGTCATCAACCAACTCGCAAAGCTGGTTGAAAAAGGCGAGGGTTTTGTTGTTGCCCAAACCCCAGAATATATAGAGGGAATCGGGTATAATGTTAAACCGGAAATTGCTAAGCGTCTTCACCACGGTGACTTTGCTCTTGATGCCCACCTTGACTTGCATGGATTTAACGTTGAAAAAGCAAAGGAGGTTTTCGATAATTTTTTAAAAGAGGCAATCCGAACAGGCAAAAAAACAGTTTTAATTGTGCATGGCCGGGGCCTTTCCTCTCCGGAAGAGCCTGTTCTCAAGACGAAAGTAAGAGGATGGCTTACTCGGGGCTCTTGGCGCAAATGGATTTTGGCCTATACCAGCGCACGGCCTTGTGATGGAGGAGCCGGAGCAACTTATGTGCTCCTCAGGGAACGGCCCTATAGTAAAAGACACGGCAAAACACGGAATGATTGACTTTTAAAATTCAACGGTGATAAAAACTAAATAGAACGAAGGAGGATATCATGGTACGACAAAAAAAGCTGAAACCTTTAATCCCGTTGGCCGCATTTCTTATGCTGGTCTTCGTCTTAGCGTTACCAAGTTGGGCGGCTGAGTTTTCAGCGGACATGATTCAGAAAATGCAGGGACAGACGCAAACCGGGAAGGTATTTATTAAGGGTAAAAAAATGAGAATGGAGATGAATGTTCCAGGAAATAAAATGGTGCACATTATGCTTCCGGAAGAAAACAAAACGATCATGCTTATGACAGAAGAAAAAATGTATATGGAAATGGTAGCCACCAATAACCTGAGTTCTCCCCCTTCCTCAAACAAAGAGGACCTCGAAAAAGTTGCCACCCTCAAGCAATTGGGAACAGAGACGATCAATGGCTATCTCTGTGACACGTATCAGGTCACCTTTCATGATAAGAATCAAGGCACTATGACTCAGTGGTATTCAAAAAAGTTAAACTTTCCAATTAAGATAGTAAGCCAAGGCACTCAAGGCGAGGTAGTCACAGAATACCAAAACATTAAGGAAGGCACCATTCCAGACTCAAGCTTCCTCATCCCTCCGGATTATCAAAAAATGCCAATGCCGGGCATGGGAGGTCACGGTATGCCTCATGGGATGAGATACCCTGCGGAAGAGTAAAAAAATACGCTATAATCCAATAACCTTTTTGATAAACAAAGGAGGACATAAAATGAAGATTAAAGCCAAAGACATCGTTGTTCCCTTAGATGTCCCCAAAAACCTTAGAGATAAGTATGTTAAAAATTATTTAACCATCACCAGAGAAAGCGGGCGGCTCATGCTTTTTGCTGGTGATCAAAAAGTTGAACATTTAAATGATGACTTTTATGGTAAAGAAATCCACTCTGATGACAATGAGCCTGAACATATGTTCCGGATCGCGAGTAAAGCAAAGATAGGTGTTTTCGCGACCCAGCTCGGACTGATTGCCAGTTATGGCGTGGATTATCCTAAAGTGCCTTATCTGGTGAAGCTCAATTCCAAAACCCACCTGATCAAGACCGCCCAGTCTGATCCCTTTAGCAATGAATTGGTGAGTGTGGAACAGGTCGTTGATTTTAAAGAAAACAGCGGCCTTAATATCCTTGGGGTTGGGTATACCATCTATCTCGGAAGCGAATATGAACCGGAAATGTTGCGTCAAGCGGCGCAGATTATTTATGAGGCCCACCAGCATGGTTTGATCGTTGTTTTATGGATCTATCCCCGCGGTAAAGCGATCAAGGATGAAAAAGACCCCCATCTCACTGCCGGTGCTACGGGAGTAGCCGCTTGTCTTGGCGCTGATTTTGTTAAGATCAACTATCCCAAAAAAGAAGGCTGCGAATCAAAAGAAATTTTAAAAGAGGCAATTTTGGCTGCCGGACGCACAAAAGTTGTGTGCGCCGGGGGGGGGAGCGATGACGTCAAAGTCTTCCTTTCAAAACTCCACGATCAGATTGTTGTCAGTGGGGCATCCGGCAATGCAACCGGGCGAAACATCCACCAGAAATCTCTTCCGGAAGCAATAAAAATGTGCAATGCCATCTATGCTATTACAGTTGACGGGAAAAGTGTAGAAGAAGCTTTGAAAATTTATAATGGATAAATCAATCCGTGTCGTGACGAATCTTATTTAAGTGAACGTGTTTATATAAGGGTATTTTTTACTGGCCCTTCCGTAAAAAGGAAGGGTCAGTTTTTTATAAACCCTGGACCACAGGGGGAATGATGAGAATAAATCTTCGTTTATAAACCTGATGATTTGTCTTTCGCTTTTATGACCACATTCAAGGGAGGCTCCTCGCCGTGTTTATCCTTTCCCAGGTATAAGGTTAGATGGGGGAAGGGGATCTCTATGTTTTTTTCATCAAATTTTATCTTAAGCCGTCGGTTAAATTCTCGCGCAACACGCCATTGTTTACTGGGCTTAGTTTTGGTACGCGCCTTAATGATAACAGAGGAATCCGCGAATTTATCTAAGCCCAGAATCTCAATCGGTTCGAAAATATCATCTTTATACTCAGGATCAGAACGAAGAACTTCGTCTACTCCCTTGATTACCTCAAAAACCTCATCAACATCCTCACGATAGGCAATGCCGATTTCAAATAGAAAACAAGAATAATCCTTGGTCTTGTTGGTAACAAGGTTAATTTGCCCGTTAGGGATGTAATGGACATTGCCCGATAAATCTCGGAGTATGGTCATCCGTAAATTGATCTTTTCCACCACTCCATCTTTCCCCGCAATTTCAATCACATCGCCCACCCGAATTTGATCTTCTAAGAGGATAAAAAAACCACTGATGATATCTTTTACTAAACTCTGAGCACCAAAACCAACTGACAAACCAACAACTCCCGCTGCAGTAAGCACTGGGCCGATGGAAATTCCTAACTCCCCCAAAATCATCATAGTCGCAACAATAATGATAACAACATCGAGAAAATGCCGGATAACGGAACCCAGGGTTTCAGTCCGTTTTTGAAATTCGGTGTCGTCTTTGCGTTGCTGAACTACTGAAAATAAACGGCGTGACAAGATCTTCGCCGCCTCAAGGGCAATGAGAGCTAAAACGATAATTAAAAGAATTCGTACCCCATGAGAAAGCAACCACGAAGTAACTTCTTTAAGATAAACATTAAGATCCATTCATGAAAGTTCCTTTATTAGTCTTATATTCAGTTTCGTCCTCATCCCAGCCTTGGTAATTTATATCATCGCCCTTTAAATCGGGAAGCATTGATAAGCATAGTCTCTCCCNAAGAAGCCCAACAAGTTTGATAATTTATTTATAATCCGCGGGAGAAAAAAAGTCAATAATAATGNAATATTCTGGCAAACAAAAAAACCACTCGATCTATGATAAGAAGGAGCGGGGCAGAGTTTCAAACCTATGTTTAATTAAGCGGCTGCTGATTTTACTTTGAATTGGAGTATATAAGACCTATATATTTGCTTACAAGTTGATGAGGTAGGGGCCACCACGAAATGACCATAATTCCTGATGAAGGGGAAGGGAGAAAAAAAAGGGGGGAGGAAATAATAGTTGATTCTTAACTTGTAAACTTTTTAATATTGCCGTATGTAATTAAAAATTAATTCCTGAATCTGCAAGAAAAACTCAGGTTAGAAAAATTTGTCCACTTGGGCCTGAAGACATATATTGGAATCAAAACACAGCGCCTTTCGGGATAAGAATGAATAGCAACTACAAGAGAATACTTTTCACCCTAGTCTTCCTTTTGCTCATCTCGCTGCTGTGGCAATCCATCCACCGCTATTTTGACCATGACGAATTTGAACACATCCACAGCGCCTGGTACATCGCCAATGGGTTCATTCCTTATGTAGATTTTTTTCAACACCACCATCCTCTTCTTTGGTTTATTATCTTGCCTTTTTTCAAGCTCTTCGGGTCGTCAATCGAATTAGTCTTAGCCACACGCATTCTGGTGTTCATTTTCACAATTGGCATATTTGTACTAGTCCATCGAATTACCCTCAAGTTGACATGCTCTGATGAAGTCAGTCTCATAGCTGTATTACTATTGCTCTCGGTAGTGCTGTTTAGTAGAAAGATTATAGAGGTTCGACCGGACGTACCACAGGTATTCTTTGGACTGCTTTCTGTTTACTTTTTCTTGAAATACCTGGAAGATTATAGCTCTTCCGCGATGATATATGCTGGACTTTGTGCTTCTCTTTCGTTCTTATTTTTACAAAAGACCATTTTTCTCCTGCTTGCCTATACAATCGTCTTTGGTCTTCTCTTTGTCTTGAAAAAAATCAATTTAAGATCTTTACTCCTTTTTGCCGGCTCCTGCTCCCTTCCTCTAATCCTTTTCCTATTATACATCATTTTCTTTAATTCATTTGACGATTATCTACTGACTAACTGGCTGGTGAATATGAATGCGGTGCGCATTTTTTCGTCATTTAAATATTTCGAAAAGTCGTTGAAAGTTAACTACTTCTTTTGGATGCTTTCGGTCTTTTCCAGTATATATTTATTATTTAATCGCAAAACCGAGCTGCCAATCAAGATAATATCATTTTTGGCACTATTCTTACTAGGTTCGGTATTCTCAGTACCTAATCCATATGAACAGTATTTTCTGTTCACAATCACCCTCTTAAGCATCATTGGCGCATATGGTTTCACAACCATCAACAGCAAAATAAACTTTTCATGGAAGTTCAGAGTCTTATTGCTCATATTGGTGATTGCCTTACCAGTCTATAAGATCAGCAGCAGAATACAAAAAACCAACTTAAAACAATTAGAAAAAATTGATTTTGTTATAAAAAACACCACTGATTCCGATACCGTTTATGATGGAAATATAACCTTCAATCTTTTCCGACAGGACATTCACTATTTCTGGTTTTATATAGGGGAAAATGGTGGTTTGGATACTTACAATAAGTTAACAAATAACAGATATGGCGATTTTAATTTGTGTTTTTTAATTAGATCTAAGCGACCGAAGATCATATCCAATTTTATGATTAACATGAATGAATGTGAGCTTGATGAATTATATTCTAAAACAGATCATGGATTATTTTTGAAAACGGATCTCACTGTGAAAGATTACTGATTCTGCACTCTAGATAAACAATATAGAAAAGTTGCCCGATTGGAAGGATTTGAAGTTGCTTGAGCAATAAATATGATTGAGAACATTAATTCAAAATCTTACGAATGTTGTATTATAGGCGCTGGTCCAGCTGGCATGGGCGTAGCACATGAACTAGTTAAATATGGCATTACCAATATTCTAATCATAGATAAGAATAAACGGGTCGGTGGATTAGCAAGGACTGATGTTCTCGATGGAGTTAGATTCGATATCGGTCCCCATCGTTTTTTTACCAAAAACAAGGAAGTTGATAAGATCTGGCATGATACCCTTGGGAGGGATTTTCAGCCTGTATCTCGCCTGACTAGAATATACTACAACAATAAGTATTTCAACTATCCAATAAGACCAGCAGAGGTTTTGATAAAACTGGGCCCTCTAGATTCTTTAATCGCAATACTTTCCTTCCTTTCTTCTCAATTAATTAAAAAGAATGAGCTTATTACCTTTGAAGACTGGATAGTTCAGAAGTTTGGCCGCAAATTGTACGAAACATTTTTCAAAACATATACGGAAAAGGTGTGGGGTATTCCTTGTAATCAAATCGGGGCAGAGTGGGCTGCTCAAAGAATTAAAGGCTTGGATGTTATTGAGCTGTTTAAAAATGCACTGTTTAGAGGCAAAAAAGAGAAAATAAAAACATTGGTAGAGGAGTTTGATTTTCCACTTTTTGGTGCCGGCCAAATGTATGAAACCATGTGTGAAAAATTAGTTTCGCAGGGTGTTGAATTAATGATAGAAAGCAAAGTCATTAGATTTAAACGGCAAGATAATGCTATAAAATCGATAGACGTTTTAAAGTCAGATGGCAAAGAAATAAACATTAACGCTAAACAGTTCTTTAGTAGTGTTCCCTTAGCTCATTATTTTAGAATGTTAAGCCCTGCTGATTCGCATCAAATTCTTAATTCCGCAGAAATGTTACGATACAGGGATCATATAACTGTTGATTTATTAATTGGCAGAAAAAATGTTTTTTCTGACCAGTGGATTTATATTCATTCTCCGGATGTTCAAATTGCAAGAATAGCTAATTATAAAAACTTTTCAAAGGCGATGGTTAAAGACGAAAATACAACAGCATTGAGCGTTGAGTACTTTGTCTTTATGTCCGATAATCTTTGGAATAGCACGGATGAATTTCTGATAGATATGGCGGTTAACGAATTAGAAAAAATGCGTTTGATAAAAAGGTGCGAGGTCGAAAAGGCTTGGGTTGTTCGTGAGACAGAGGCTTATCCCATTTATTATTTGGGTTTTCAAGATCACTACAACTTATTGAAATCAAGAATAGACCAATTTGTTAATTTTTATTCCATTGGACGAGCAGGTATGCATAAGTATAACAATCAGGACCACTCACTTTTAAGTGGCTTATTGGCAGCTCGTAACTATCTTAAATTGCCCGGCTCTCCTTTCCAAGTCTGGGATATTAATGTTGATACTGAATATCAAGAAAGTCTCGCAAACTCAGGTTAGAAAAATTTGTCCACTTGGGCCTGAAGACATACATTATGAACGAAAAATATTATTTATCTCTAAGAAACAAATATGTTCCAAAAAACTTAAAGATTGTTTTTGTCCTTGAATCACCGCCAGCATCAGGTAAATACTTCTATGATAAAAATGGAAGCGTCAGTGAACCGCTATTTTCCGCAATGATGAAGTTGCTTAACTTCAATCCTCAAGATAAGCGAGGGGGTCTAAAATATTTTGCCGAATCTGGATATTTTTTGGTTGACGCAACATATGAGTCAGTCAACCAGCTTAGGGGTCAAATTCGAGAAAATATTATTTTAAGAAATTACCAGAACCTAGTTGTGGACCTTAGAAAGTTTGGTGTCCCTTTCCCATCAAATGGACACCAAAATGAATTTCGGATAACAGTTCAGGAGGTTATGTCAAACTACATGCACCCCGAATGATTTAATGACAATAATCCCTGAGGAAGGGGGCTTCCTGTGTTTCTCAGATATTACAAATTATCAATAATCTTTTTTAGCATTAATCGGGGTTGTTCCATAATAGTTTTTAAATTGGCGTTATTTACTGCGGCCATAGAAGCAACGGGGTCAATAGCCGTTACTTCAACTTTCCCTGGTGTTTTTTCCTGAACCACTACGTTACAGGGAAGCATGGTTCCAATTTTATCCTCAGTTTGCAATGCTTGAAAACCAAACGTAGGATTACAAGCACCCAAAATTCGGTAGGGTCGAAACTCCACATTCAGTTTTTCCTTTAATTTAGCTTTCATGTCAATATCACTAAGGATACCAAAACCCTCTTTTTTTAGCTCTTCCGTAACTTTGGTAATAGCGGCTTCCATAGAACTATTTAGCTCTTTAGTGAAATAGTAACTCATAATTAAACCTCCTTTAAAATTTGATTTCTGCCATTTGCTCTCACCTACTTTATATTCTTTCCTTCCATTGCCAAAAAATGGTCTCACTATTTATTTTATTATTAAACTCAGATGGGTTTAAGAGTGAATAAGGGGAAGACAGTATTTTATAAGAAAAGAGCTGTATCCTGATCGCGCAGAATTATGGGCCTTATCTCCTACAGAGAACCAGTTTTTGGGGGTAAGCATGTTTAAGTTAAAATTTGTATAATTAAGCGGCTGCTGATTTTACTTTGAATTGAGGTATATAAGACTTATTGTTTTGCTTGACTCCTTGGCTATCAAATATCAATAAAAAGAACTTATCTCGATCTTGATGAATCCGTAAAAAATCAAAAATTAGACGGCACAGTAAAAAGCTTCAGATGCAAGGCGCGCAAATCCGACGGAATGAGGCGTACTTACCTGTACGCCGCAATGACCGAGGATGCAGCGCAACGCAGCAGATGAACTTTTCACGAAGCCGTCAGGCACGCCCATAAATCTCAGTCATCTCCCGGAGACTTTTTGCCAGCGAAGGGTTTAAGTGATCCGGCAAGAGCTTCCATTCCCAGTTTCCGGTCAGCGTTGCTGGTGTATTCATCCGTGCCTCTTCGTCTAAACCCAAAATATCCTGCATGGGGGTTATGATGGTATTTGCGGATGACATCATTAAGAGCCGAATCATTTCCCGGTGAAGCTCATCTCGGGGAACCTCTCGCCCTAAGTATTGAAACAACCTTTTTTTGTCTTCGGGGGTAGCTTCCGTGTCAAACCAACCTCGAATCGTATTGTTATCATGAGTGCCCGTATAGGCAACACAGTTTTGGGGAAGGTTGTGGGGAATGTAAGGATTGGTGGGCAAATCCTTTCCAAAGGCAAAAAGAAGAATTTTCATGCCCGGAAATTCAAAATGGCGTATCACCTCTCTTACATCAGGTGTAATGATCCCAAGATCCTCAGCAATGATCGGGAGACACGCAAATTTTTTGGTTAACTGGGTAAAGAAATCCATTGCCGGAGCTTCTTCCCATCGACCATTGATAGCGGTTTTTTCTCCCGCGGGGATTTCCCAAAAACCTTTGAACCCCCGAAAGTGATCGATGCGAATAAAATCAAATTTTTTTAAATTATAAGCAATCCTCTCAATCCACCACCCATACCCCTTTTGCTTAAGCACGTCCCAGTTATATACGGGATTACCCCAGCGCTGCCCCGTCTTACTAAAATAATCGGGCGGTACACCAGCAACAACAAAGGGTCGTTTGTTTTCGTCAAGTTTGAAAAATTCGGGATGGCTCCAGACATCGGCACTATCATGTTGGACATAAATTGGAATATCACCAATAACCTGAATGTTTTTTTGGCAACAATATTCCTTGAGTGCGCTCCACTGTTTGAAAAAAATATATTGGAGAAATTTTTCGCGATTAATGGCGTCGATAAATTCTTGTTGGCCAGATTGGAGCGCCGCAGGATTTCTATCCCGCAGGTCTCGCGGCCACTCACTCCATGCCCTTCCCTCACAAGATAATTTGAGCGCTGCAAAGAGAGAAAAGTCATTAAGCCACGGACTCTCTTGTACACAAAATCGTTCGTAATCATCATCACGTTTGGTTTTAAACCGTTCATAAGCCTTTTGAAAAAGGATCCCTTTAAAATCACCCACACTTTGGTAATCAACCTTATTGTCCGGAAAATCTGGCAAAGGCTCAAATTCACTTTTATCGAGCAACCCTTCCTTTACTAAAAGCGAAAGACTAATGAATAAAGGATTCCCCGCAAAAGCTGAGGTGCTGTGATAAGGAGAATTATAGTATACTGGCGCAGTGGGATTGATGGGAAGAAGCTGCCAGAAGCTTTGTTTTGCTTCGACCAGGAAATCGACAAAACGATACGCTTCGGGTCCCAGGTCTCCAATCCCAAAAGGAGAAGGAAGAGAGGTTATATGGAGAAGGATTCCGCTTCCTCGTCGCTTCATGGTGATTTTTTTCTCATACCATTTTCACTCACTTAGTGTACCAAAAGCGAGAGCTTGTCGCACAAGGACCTAAAAATACTCACCCATTCTTGAACACTCTTATCGTGCTCTGCTTTTTCGCGCACTGTGTGATAAAGGCTCTGAAGTAAATCATAAAAAAGGTTTTGAATCTTCCACAGATTTACGGTAAAGGGCAATAAGGGTAACAGGTCCAAACCAGTATCCAGTTTTTTGAGGAAAGAAACCTCAAGAGGGTTTTTAGAAATCTGTTCGGCCATCTCGTCGAAATTTTTTCTCAACGAATATTCCAGGGTTTCTAAATAAAGCGTTACCCCTTCTATCTTTGCTTCCTCAAGGAGAGCCTTGATAAGTTTCGGATTGAGATCTTTATTTTCGAGAGCCTGACGAAGACTGGCATTTAAAACCAGCTCTGCCGCAGCATAAAGGGCTTTGGGAGCGGGGATGCCGGCATCCTTAAGAAAACGCATCAAAGGAACATGATCTTCATAAAGTTCACGATAGTGAGACGCAGCATCAGCTAACGTTGACCCCAGAATCGAGTCCAGGACCTCCCGCTGTTCATCCCGAAAAAGAGACCTCAGGGAATAGATTGAAGTCCCTAAATATTTA
>JGI20214J51088_10002597_pt1 | contig 11981 bp, 10 predicted proteins | sample WetSurMetagenome_FD_51088 | JGI IMG/M metagenome (IMG submission 51088)
ATTATGTTATTTGGGGTTGGAATGTATGGATTTATAATTGGAAATGTTGCAAACATATTATCGAAAGGTAATCCGGCAAGAACACAATTCTTCAGCAATCTAGAACAATTGAAAACATTTGTAAACTACAGAAATATTCCAATAAGCCTACAAAAGAAAATCCGCGACTATTATAATTACATCTGGAAAAAGAAACTCGGATTCGACGAATCAATTTTTCTTTCCAATCTGCCTGCGGGATTGCAGAATGAAGTTTCAGTTTACTTGAAAAGAGAAATTCTGGAAAAAATTCCTTTATTCTCCGGTGTCAGCGACGAATTTTTAAAAGACGTATCTCTTCATATGCGTCCGATAGTCTGCGTTCCGGATGAATTTGTTTTTAGGGAAGGAGATTATGGTAATGAAATGTTTTTTGTAATTCGTGGAAAGTTGAAAGTTGTTACTAGTGGAAATGAAATATCTGTGCTAACTGATGGAGATTTTTTTGGTGAGATTGCATTGTTTGCGGAAAATAAAATTAGAACTGCATCCGTACGGAGTGAAAGTTACAGTGACTTATACCGGCTTGACAAAGAACTATTTGATGAAGTTTTAAAACAATACCCGGATATAGCAGAACACATTAAAAAAGTTGCTCAAAAAAGAATTGAAAATAATTTTTAAAAAAGATATTTAATTACAACAAATCCGCCGATTAGCAAAACAGTAAAAGCAATAGCCAGCCAGTTAAAATATTTATCAATAAATAATTTTATCCGTGGTCCAAATTTCCAGATCAAAGCTGCTACTAAAAAGAATCTTGCGCCTCTGCTAATTATTGAGGCTACAATAAACATTATCATATTAATATTGAAAGCACCGGAAGAAATCGTGATCACTTTATAAGGAAGTGGTGTAAAACCCGCAGTAAAAATTATCCAAAAATCATATTCTTCATACAATTTTTGAATATTGAAAAAAGTTTCCGGAGTGAAACTGGGAATGTTTTGAAAGAAAAATTTTGCAATATCTGTGAACTCATTTGATGGAGTCCACCAAAGAAAATGACCAAGTGCATATCCAAATAATGCGCCAGTCACTGAACCGATTAAACAGATTGACGCAAATTTAAAAGCTTTTTTGGATGAACCGAGTACGAGCGCAATCAATAGCGCATCCGGTGGAATTGGAAAGAAAGATGATTCAGCAAATGCCAAAATAAAGAGCGCAGTTGCTCCGTATTTGGTATCTGACCAATGAAGTACCCAGTCGTAAAGATTTCTTAAAAGTTTCATTATTTCCTTAGAATATTAACTAAATTTAGCTAATTGTATTCAATCGCAAAAATACTTCTGGCTTGATAATTGACTTTACATCGGCGTCAAACTTATACTCAGCAAATTAATGATATAAGTAGAAAACAATATTTCTAAATAATTATTAACTACAATTTAGGAGAGTTCTTATGAATGCAATTAAATCTCTTGTTGCCCTGTTTCTTCTTTTAGGATCCAGTTCAATTTTTGCGCAGGCAAATAAAAATTATGATGGTCCAAGGCCTGAAGTCTACCAGGGTTCTCAATCCTTTGTTTTTCAATATACACCGTTTCAAACTAATCTCGAACCAGTGTATGTTGGTTCAATTAGTGTCCCTGATCAAAACCTTTCAAGTGCTGATCTATTTGGTGCAGGATATCAATATTATGTAACAAACCGGATTGCACTTGTTTTCGGTTTAAGTTTTGGAACAAATTCAAGTACGCTTGAAGATGATAATGGCAAAACAGAAACCAGCCTGACTGTTTTCGGAATTTCTGTTGACGGGAATTATCATTTGATTTCGCTTTACAGTGTGTCGCCATATATCGGTCTGCATATCAACTATGGATTGCTTTCAGGAAGTGATGAATTTACTCCTGATGGCGGCCAAACATCAACAACAGATTACTCCGGAAATGGTTTAGGGATTGCTGCCCAGTGTGGATTTGACTGGTACTTTACTGAAGGATTATCTCTTGGTGGTAAATATGCGCTTGGGTTCCAGAGTTTAGGTAAACCAGAGATCACCGATGAAGACGGTACTGTTGAAGGACCAAGTTCTACATTCTTTGGAGTAAGCACATTCAGCGTAATGTTAAATGTTCATATTTAATTAAAGTGTTTACAAAAATCCTCTGAGAAAATATTCTCAGAGGATGTTTTATTTTAAACATTTAATTTTGTTTTAACTTTTTTCTATTATTATTCACATTAAGGAGAAAACACTATGAAAAAATATTTTTCATTTTTATTTGTCATTTTGATGTTCACATCACTTTCATTTGCACAGATGCAGATAGGAGTAAAAGCAGGTTTAAATATTGCTAATCAAGGTGGGGACGACGCGGATAATTTATTCGAAACAAGTCTTGATTCAAGGACTGGTTTCAATGGGGGACTTTTCTTTATGTACCAATTCAATAATTTGTTTGCCATTCAGCCCGAAACATATTACACAATGAAAGGTGCTGCAACAAATTTAACGGGTGCGGATATTACTTTGAAATTGGACTATGTAGAAATACCAGTCCTTTTTAAAGTTGTAATACCCACTGAAGGTATGAATTTAAAACCCTCACTTTTTGTGGGTCCAGCGATTGCATTTAACACCAGCGCAAAAATTAAGGGCGAATATCAAGGTCAGTCAGCGGAAGTAAATATTGATACTTTGGTAAAGTCAACGGATTTTTCATTGATTTTTGGTGGAGGATTAGGATTTATGATTGGAAATAATGAATTAGGTGTTGATATAAGATATGAACTTGGATTAACTTCTTGGGATGATGAATCTGACCCATTCGATGTAAAAAATAATGTATTAAGCTTTAATGCTTATTTTGGCTTTACACTTCTTTAGTTAACAAACTCCACATTGTTAATTCAATGTGGAGTTTTACTCTATAAAATTCTCAAATCTAAATATTCTTTCTTTTATTAAATACAAGTGATTTTAATCATTTGTGATCTAGGTTATAAAAAGTAACTATTACTCAAGTTTTCAATCTCTAAAATTTGCAGAAGAGCAAATTGTTAGCATAATTTAACCTTGCGAATTCTAAATAATTTATTAATTAATATAAAAGGTATAACAATGAAAAAAATACTTTCTGTTCTTGTTGTTTTGGTTTTATTTGCTTCTTTAATTAATGCTCAGGGAAAAATTTCCTTGGGAGTTAATGGCGGTGCTGCTATCCCTACTGGTGATTTTGGAGATGATTTTGATTTAGGCTGGGGTGGAAATGCTTTATTCGTTTATCATATCAGTCCTAATGCTGATTTAACAGCATCAGCAGGTTATTTGACGTGGAGTGGTAAAGATTCACTTGATGTTACATTTAGTTCAATTCCCGTTATGATTGGTGCAAGATATTTATTTGGGAAAGAAAAATTCTTTGGTTATGGAAGTGCTGAATTAGGCGTTCACTTTACAACTCTTGATTTACCTGAAGTTGATTTAGGTGAAGGAGAAACTTTTGGTGGTTCTGAATCCAACACCTATTTTGGATGGGCACTTGGTGCTGGTGTTTTATACAAAATTAATGAAAAGATTGATCTGGACTTAAGCGCAAAATATAATATGATAGTAATTGGTGAAGAAGATTCCTGGAATCAGAAGAGTACTTCAGCTGATTATATTAGTGTAATGCTTGGTGTAATATTCGGACTTAACTAATCAAATTATGATTAAGGATAAAGCGGTACTTCGGTGCTGCTTTTTTATTTTAAATCAATCTTAAATCTTTTTCACTATTTTTACGTTTAATAATTTCAAGGATTCCCTATGCAGTTCGAACGCAGTGCTGGTATTCTTCTTCATCCAACATCACTTCCGGGAAAATATGGAATTGGTGATCTTGGAAATGAAGCCTACAAGTTTATTGATTTTTTAAAGGAAGCCGGACAAACTATCTGGCAAACTTTTCCACTTGGTCCAACCGGTTATGGGGATTCTCCATACCAATGTTTTTCTGCATTTGCAGGAAATCCTTTGCTGGTTAGTCCTGAAAAATTATTTGAAGATGGGTTCCTGTCTGATAACGATTTGATTAATCCTCCAATTTCTAATCCAAAGAAAATAGATTACGGGCAGGCAATCGATTACAAAAAATCAATTCTTAAAAAAGCATACACAAACTTCAAAAACAATTCGAACGGGTTGGAAAAAGATTATGAAAAATTCTGTGAAGCTCATACTGGCTGGTTGAATGACTTTGCTTTATTTATGGCTTGCAAAGAACATCATGGCGGTGCGGTTTGGAGCAGCTGGGAGAAAGGGCTTGTTCAAAGAGAGAAAAAAATTTTAGCTGAATGGACGAAAAAGTTGAGCGATGAAATTCAATATCAGAAATTCATTCAGTTTGTTTTTTTCAGACAGTGGCAATCATTAAGAAAATATGCAAATGAAAATGGGATAAAGATCATTGGTGATATGCCAATCTTTATAGCTTATGATAGTTCTGATCTTTGGGCAAACAAAGAACTATTCACAGTTGAAGAAGAAGGAAAGCTAACATTTGTTGCCGGTGTTCCGCCAGATTATTTTAGTGCAACGGGACAACTTTGGGGAAATCCGCTTTACAAATGGGATGAAATGGAAAAAGATGATTTCCTCTGGTGGCGAAAAAGATTCAGCAGTTTGTTTGAGCTTGTTGATATTGTAAGAATAGATCACTTCCGCGGATTTGAAGCATACTGGAAAATTCCCGGTGATGCAAAAACAGCACAGAAAGGAAAATGGACCAAAGCTCCGGGTGAAAAACTTTTTAAATCTCTAAAAAAACATCTTGGAGAACTTCCGATACTTGCAGAAGATCTTGGCGTAATTACTCCACCAGTTGAAGCTTTACGTGATAAATTTGGTTTTCCGGGAATGAAAGTTTTACAATTTGCTTTCGGCACAAAGATGGAAACAAAGTTTCTTCCTCATAACTACATTCCGAATTGTGTTGTTTATACAGGCACTCACGACAATGACACAACAAAAGCATACTTCGAAAAAGAAAAATCAAACAAGGGGAAAAATGATATTTATGAACACGCTCAGATTTATTTAAATTTTTTTGGCGATGATATTCTTAAGGAACTGATAAGAGTTGCTTATGCTTCTGTTGCAAATATTGTGATTATTCCAATGCAGGATATTTTGAATCTTGGAACAGAATCGAGAATGAATTTCCCAAGTACAACCGGCGGAAACTGGTCGTGGAGATTTACCTGGGATCAAATAAATGATAATCTTGCAAAACATTATTTCGGGTTAACTCAGCTTTATGAACGTCCGCCAAAACCGAAAGAAGTTGAAGAAATCGAAGATGAACAGGAATAACTTATTTCTAATCTAAATCAGAAATTGTTATGGAAAGGCGATTTTTTCGGGATGAATTTTATGAATCTATTTATTATTTAGTGAATCAAATACTCGTGAATTCTAAACATTTGATTACATATACAGGAGAACTCATTTGAAACAGATATCAGCATTTTTATTATTATTTATTTTTTTATTTACATCCTGCAACAACGGTCAGTCAGCATCTTCTGATGGATTGAATTGGGAAAATAATCTTGAAACCGCTATTCAGCAGGCAAAGAAAGAAAACAAAGCCGTACTGGTTAACTTTACTGGAAGCGATTGGTGCATCTGGTGTAAAAGGTTAAGCTCAGAAGTTTTTCAGCAAGAAGCATTTAAGAATTATGCAGATGAAAGTTTAGTCTTGGTTATGCTTGATTTTCCGAGAAGCATTGAGCAGTCCGCAGAGACACAGTCTTATAACAGAAATCTTGCGCAGAAATATGGGATACAAGGATTCCCGACTATTTTAATATTCGATGGCGATGGTAAGCTTGTTGGTCAAACAGGTTATTTACCCGGTGGACCTGAAAAATATGTAGAAAATATAAAATCTTATCTTTGAAATTAGAGAGGCGATCAAACGATCGCCTTTTCTATTTTTACCAAACTCTATTCTCTTAAATTCAATGCTTGATATTGGGATTTCATGCAATCTACCTAATATTCCATGCATTCTCTCCTCATCTTTAATCCCAATAAATCCTTAAAAATAAACAAGTTAACGTTCCATCTATTTGCTGGCATAATTGTTTGATAAGAAAAGCCAGATATGAGAGGAACCGGGAAAAATAAATCATCATTTTCTAAAAATTTTAAGGAGTTCTGAAATGCAGAAAAAAAATAATCTCCCTCGTTGTATACTGGCTTTCTTTGCATTATTCATTGTTGCTTTGTTTGTCCGATGTCAGGATGAAGTAGTTAATCCGGGTGACGATGAACCAACGACTGACAAAGCAGCAATGGAAAAACTTGTTGATGAAGATTCATCTCTTACTTCATTCGATTATAATTATGATGAAGAAGGAGTGATGGATTTTCTCGGGAAAATTAATACAACTATTTATCCTTTCAGAGTGGGTCAGAAGATGAGACTTGTAAATAGGACTTTGAGTATTGATTTCCAGGATACAATTGCTTACGGAACATTGACAAAAACATTTGAAGGATTACTTTTGATCGCTGCTTCGTACGATTCCAATGCAACTGAGCCGGATACTTTAATTCAAAAATCTTTTACAGCAGTTGTTACACGTAATCTAATTTTCAAAAAAATTAACAATACTCCTTATCCCGGAAGAAACTGGGTGATCGCTGCAATATCACTTCCCGAAGGTGGAACACAAAGTCCGAATATTGACATAACTATGATGACAATATTTTTACCAAATGGCGATACGCTATCCATTGATTCTCCAAANAATTACTATCTCAGAAGAGGCTGGGGTTGGTGGAGAAAGATACCAATTATACAAGCAGGTGATTCGGTTACAGTAAGAGTTGAACTTTTCAGCAACTACCAGGAAGATGATTTTGTAACACTTACCTGGGGTGCAAACAGATGGATAAAGCACAGAGTAAAAAAATTATTTGAGCTGGTTTCTTCAACACCGAATGGAAGCGGTTATAATAAAGTTTATGAACAAACATTTAGAACACATCAGTGGGCTGGATTCTACCACGCTATTATTAACGCAATGCCAAGACAGGTAATATTTGATGATGCAACTCCAGTAGAATCAGAGGCCTGGGGAATACCATATTTTGTTCATCCATAATTTGATTAAGAATTGATTAAGAGGAATTGATCTTCCCTGCACACGTCCTCTCCACATCCCCCTCCTTTTAACGCGGGAGGGGGTAATTTATTTAGGGGAATGATCGTTAAATCTGATAATGAATTGATAATAATAATTTTCAAACATAAATTTTAACTGCGATGAAAAAAATTTTAACATATTTGATTATTTCAGCAAGTATCTTCTTTCTTATTAGTTGTGATAAGCCGGCACCAACGCAGCTCGTTGATGATACAAATAACGATTATGAAGTAGAATTGCTGAATAAAGATCTTGAAAATCAGTATTACACAAGTGGTTCTGACACGTCTGGAATAACACAGGACCTAACCGGAATAACAAATCTAATTTCTGTCAGCGGAATAAAAATTACTGATAAATTAAGAACAAGAATTTTTTCACTTGCGCAGGCAATGTTTTTTGATAAATCAAAACCAATTAAATATTCAAACGGCAAGCTGCTGAGTTATCAGACGATGATTCCCGGTATAATTAAATTTAATGGAACAGAAGCCAACATTATTCCTTACAGAATCAGATTCAGAGATATGGGAATGCAGAGGGATACGCTTGTTGGCAGCAAATATCTTTTATATAATATTTTCGGCGGATTTCCCGATCCGTTTTATTTCAGTTATAATTCCTCGGTTAGTTTTGAATTTACACCTTCTATTGGTGGTAATAATATTTCATTTAATATTCTAACACCGCAGGAAATAACAGGTAGTGTTACACTAACGGGCAAAAAAACAAATCATAATTTAGATGTAGAATTAAACTGGAATACTGGAGAAACAAAAAAGATTTCTATTATTATCGGACTGATTCGTGCTGGACAATTGTCGTCAATTCCATTATATCGATTCAGAACTGCGGATGATGGTGAGATGAAAATTCCTTCAAGGTTACTTAATCAAATTCCACTGGACAGATTTGAAAAAATTGTATTTACTTTTATTCGTAGTTATGAAAGCTATCAGGGGAATGGTAACAACAAGTTGTTAGTATCATCACAAAGTATTCATAGTCTTGTTATAGAGATTCCTTGAGAAAAACAATATTCATTCTTTTGATAGCAATGCTTTCTAATATTAAAATATTGCCCCAGAGCTCATTCGATATGAATGGATATTTTGGTTTACAAGATTTCATTTCTATTCCGTTCTACAATTATGAAAGTAATCCCTCCAATTATTTTAATACAAAAGATTGGGGTATCTCATTACAATATGGTGCAGAGTTTTCCGGAAGTTTCAATTCGAGTATTTATCTTCTTGCAATATCAAAAAGACTTGGGGATCATTCTTTATCTGCAAGATACACACCTGGATTTCAAAAAGAGTTTTTATTCTCAACGGGTGAATCGATTGTAGTTAATGATACTACCACACAATCACTCGAAGCAAATTATACTTATAAAGAATTATTTGGACTTGGTTACTCCTATAAAATTAATGAGAAATTGAGTGCTGGTTTGACATTACGATTTTTCGAACAGGATTTTAAACAACAAATTGTTAAACCGGTCTTTGGTGATACTCTTTACCTTGTGACAGAAACTTTAAGTGAGAAATTAAATTTCTGGAAAGCTGATATTGGTATTGACTACATTTTAAATGATCACTTACAATTCAGGCTTGCATCAATCAATCTTTTAAATTTTGGAGATGATGCCATTACAGAAGAATTTCAGGGATTTGAAATGAAGCAGGAAAGAGGTGCTTTTCTTGCTGCAAGTTATTTCCCTGATGATTTCTTGAATCTTAATTTTATTTATGAAACTACAAATTCATTTCAGATTAGTGCGACAGGAAATGCAAACAAATTTGTTTATGGATTAACAACATTTCACGATCAGTATCAGGAACCGTACATAGCGGGCTTAGTCCCGGCTTTTGGTTACAAAACAAGCTTATTTGAAATTCTGCTCAGCGGAGTTTATTACTTCTCAGACCGAACTACTGAAGCAGACTTTTCACAATTTTATGAAGAAGGAATAGATAATATCATCAACAACAGATACAGCTTTGATAAAATCGTGCTTTCACTCGGAGTAAACATTAGTAGCACTGAGGAGAAAAAGGTAGAACTTATTGATGTTGAAATTATTCGTGAAATTTATCCGACTTTTTATGATATGTATCTTGATAAGCCATTTGCAACAGGACGAGTTGTTAACATTTCTTCTGAACAGGTTAAAGTAACTCCCTCTGTAAACATAGAAGGAATTACCGAAGGTAAAATTGATTCACCTCAAATTCTTGTTGAACCAGGTGATACCATAAATGTTCCTTTTTACTTAATCATTTCTGAAAATCTGAAACTCGATAGAGCAACACTTTCTAATGCTAATTTTTATGTAAACGTTACTGCAAACCAACCAGATGATCAATTGCAAAAAGCCACTTTAATAAATAGTGAAAATGCCTGGGATGGTAATGTTGTAAACCTGAGATATTTCATAAGTAAGGAAATGAATTTTTCGATGAACTATGCAAAGAATACTTTTAGTGAAAACAAAAATATTCTGGATAGTTTACCGGTCGAATTATATGAGTTTGAAAAAGCAAAAATTTTGTTCAACAATTTTGTGAAGAAGATGACCTATGTCTCTGATCCAAGAGCTTCTGTTGAGTATGTTCAATTTCCCAATCAGACGTTTGAATTAAAGGGCGGAGATTGTGATGATTTAAGCGTAGCCTACTGCTCTCTTTTGGAAAGCGTTGGAATTCAGACAGCACTTGTAGATTATAAAGGTAATGAAGAATTGAGGCACGTGAACATAATGTTCAATACTAAACTTTCACCGGAAAAAGCACGACTCATTACAAATAACGATTCAAAATATTTTATTCGTAAAAACGAACAAGGAAAAGATGAAATCTGGATTCCTATTGAAACAACTTCTCTTTCAAATTATAATGAAGCCTGGAATATTGCTGCAGAAAAATTTAATCGTGAAGCACTGAATAACCTGGGGCTTGCCTCAGGAAAAGTTGAAATTATAGAGGTTTATTAAGAGGAAAATAAAATGTTAAATAAAACAAAATCAGGATTTGGCTGGAAAGTATTATCAATTGCGTTATTTTTTGTTGCTTCAATAACCGCACAGGAAATTGAAGTAAACACTTTTAAAGGTGACGTCAAATATCTCCCGGGCACATCTGAAATCTGGACTGAGGTAAATAAAGGACAAACTCTTGAGAGAGATGGTTTTATTTCTACAGGAAAAAATTCTTCTGTGCAGATCAAACATTCAGGTGATTTAGTTACCATCGGAGAAATGTCTGCAGTAGCACTTTCCAGCATTAAAAAAATGACTACTGATGAACTTTTACTTGCACTTGCAATGGAAGATATGATAAATGCCCCTAAGTCAAATGTTAAAGAAAACTCTGTAAACACAGCAGTTTATGGTGAAAAAGAAGGAAAAGAAAAAAGTACAGATTTGTCTGCAAATGATTTTGGAATAATGAGACTTAATGGTGCGAAGCAGCTTGCTGAAAATGGTTTGAAGGAATCAGGAATCATTTTTGCCAAAGAGACTTACAGAAAATATCCCGAAACAAAACAGCTTGCTTCATACAGAATTTATTTTGCGGACATTTTAGATGAAAAAGGTTTATATACAGAAGCGCTTGGAGAATATCTTGAAATAAAAAAGTTAGATTTGAATAAAGAGCAATCTTCAAAAATTGAAGCCCAGATCAATCATATCAATAAAATATTGCTGAATAACTAAAAAATTAGCACAATCGATCTCAATTTATTTTGAGAGACATGCACATCTAAAATTAAGTTTTCTCTGGATTAGAATTCTGAATTTACTATATTCCCAAAGTTATTTTTTGTAATTCGAGGAATCAGCTTGGAAATACATTTCTTTACAGACCCACAATTTCATTCTTCAAGAAAATGAATTTTATAAATAATATTAAATCAAAATAATGAGGTCACGTTATGAAGCAAACTTTAACAATTCTATCACTTCTCTCAATCATTTTTTTGAGCAGCTTAAAAATTCAGGCACAGTCATCAGCAATTAATCCTTATCTTCAGACTGTTTTACTTGATGCCGGCAGCCAGGAAATGATAGATGTATACGCAACTTTAAAAGATCAATATTCATTGGATCAGCTTAGAGAACAAACATCTTTATTTTCTAGAAAAGAAAGGCAGAAAGAAGTTGTAAGAGTATTACGTGCATTCGCTGATGAGAAACAGCTAGCTATTCGTAATTTTCTTATGAACGCAAAACAACAGGGACAGGTTAGTAAGATTGACATCTTATGGGCAGCAAACACAATCGTTTTTTCTGCAGTGCCGGAAGTAATTTATTATCTCGCTGAAAATTTTAGTGAAATTTCTGAGATAAGATATAGTCCACAGATTGAAGAAAATTTATTAAGAGATCCGACTGAAGATGTCCAGACATTTTATCCACCGCAATCAAGCGATAATCCTCCACCTCCACAAATCGGATTAACTTTAATTAATGCACCAGCAGTCTGGGCTGCAGGAGATAGTGGACAGGGTGTTTTAGTTGGAAATCTGGATGATGGCTGCGATTGGGATCATCCAGATTTAGTTCACAATATATTTAATAATCTTGGAGAAGATGCTGATAATGACGGACACACTCTTGAATATAATGGCTCGGCCTGGGTTTTCGATCCAGGGGATGTGAACAACATTGATGATGATGCAAATGGATATATCGATGATTTTATTGGATGGGATTTCTGGAATGGAGATAACAACTTTTATTATTCAAGTAGCTCTCACGGAACTTCTACATCAGGAATAGTTTGCGG
>JGI20214J51088_10002598_pt1 | contig 11980 bp, 8 predicted proteins | sample WetSurMetagenome_FD_51088 | JGI IMG/M metagenome (IMG submission 51088)
CGTTTATGCAGATTGTTCATGACCACCTTAACCTTGAGATTGCTCGTGGGTGCACCCGAGGCTGTCGATTTTGCCAGGCAGGAATGATCTACCGGCCCGTAAGGGAACGGTCTTGTTCCGTGGTGAAAAAAATTGCTGAAGAAACCTTGAACTCTACTGGCTGGGAGGAGCTGTCAGTGCTTTCCCTGAGTTCAGGAGATTATACCGGGATTGCAGCCCTCCTGGAAAGTTTGATAGAGAAATATTCTCGGCAGAATATCAGCATTTCTTTTCCTTCTTTGCGAGCGGAAACGATCAATTCCCAGTGGCTCACTGCACTCGAAAGGGGGAGAAAAACCGGTTTCACCATTGCTCCTGAGGTGGGTACGGAACGTCTTCGACGGATAATCAACAAGAGTTTGACGGAAACGGAAATCCTCGAGACGTGCCAACAGGTTTTTTCGGCTGGATGGAAAAGCATTAAACTTTATTTTATGCTTGGGCTTCCCACGGAAACCCAAGAAGACCTTGATGGAATTGTTGCCTTGGCGAAAAAAATCTTTTTTCTCGGTAAAGACGCGATCAAAAGACCCGAGGTGACGATCAGTGTCTCTACCTTTATTCCCAAACCGCACACTCCTTTTCAGTGGCTCTCCATGATTAATGCAGAAGAGATAAGGTTTCGCCAGCGCTATCTGCTTAGCCGCTTGAGGAAAAGCAGAATTACTTTCAAATGGCAAGATCCGGAGATGAGTATCCTCGAAGGGGTGATCGCTCGAGGAGATCGGAGATTGGCGCAGGTGATTGAGGAAGCTTTTCAGAATGGTGCCCGGTTTGATGGCTGGACAGAATTATTTAATTTCCCGGTTTGGGAAAAGGCGTTCCAGAAGAGGGGACTCCCCATGGGTTCTTACCTAAGTACAACTGATGAAACATATCTTTTTCCCTGGGATCATATTGAAACCGGCGTAACCAAGGATTTTCTTTGGCAGGAGTTGACTAACGCAAAAAGGGGAAAGGAAACGTCCGATTGTCGTTGGGAAGCGTGTAATCAATGCGGGGTCTGCGATTTTCAATCCTTGTATCCCCGAGTTCAATCTTCCAATGACCTGAAGCACCAAACACTTGTTTCTGATCTCGAGAAAAAAATGGAGGAGAAAGTAAAAAAAGTAAGGCTTCAATTTAGCAAGACCAATGAGGCCCGTTTTTTAAGCCACCTGGAAATGGCAAAAGCTTTTGCACGAGCTGCTCGGAGAGCAACCATATCTTTAAGGTATTCCCAAGGATTTCACCCCCAACCCCGGATCAGTTTTGGCCCAGCGCTTGCTGTGGGATTGGAAAGCTTGGACGAATTGGTGGATATTGAGCTTACGGGTGATATTTCGGTTGAGACAGTAATAACGCGCTTAAATCAGGAACTTCCTCAGGGTATAATGATTTTTACCGGAAAAGAAATACCCTTGCAAACTCCTGCCATCTCTGATACCTTAGTAGAAATTTCTTACGCTATTTCAATCGATAGTTCTGCCATTGTGGCTAAGTATTCCTTTGAGGAAATAAAAAGAGTTTTTTCTGAATTTTTAAGTAAAACGAACTTGTTACTGTCCAAGCAACACAAAGGGGAAACGCGGTCCATTGATATTCGGGATGCAGTAAAAGAATTAATTTTTTCGGATGCGAAAACCATTGTCTTAACTCTTTTGGTTTGTCAAGCCCAAGGCTTAAGGCCACGCGAAATCATGGGAGCTGTTTTGGGAATTTCTGAAGAAAATTTGAAAACCTTACCGATCTGTAAGATCAGGATGAAACTGAGAGAATAATGGGTTCAGAATTAGTTATTAATGTTACCCCCCTGGAAACCAGAGTTGCCCTTTTGGAAAATGGGATATTGGTTGAGATCTATATTGAAAGAGAAAAAGACCGCGGTATCGCAGGTAATATTTATAAAGGCAAAGTGGTCCGAATTCTTCCGGGGATGCAGGTAGCATTTGTTGATATTGGTCTCAATAAATCCGCTTTTCTCTATGTGGATGATGTCTTTTATGATTTTAAAGACATTGAAGCGGAAATGCTTCGACAAAATGGTGAGGAGGAAGAGAGTACCTATGACCAGCTTGAAGAAGAACGGTCATCACCCGCCAAGCAGGTTTTTCAAATTAACGATCTCCTTATTGAGGGACAGGAACTTTTAGTCCAGGTTTCCAAAGGACGGATTGGCTCTAAAGGGCCGCGGATTACCTCCCACATATCTTTACCCGGGCGCTACTTGGTGCTTTTGCCCAACGTCAATCATGTGGGAATTTCCCGGAGGATCGAAAATGAGAAAGAGCGAAAGCGCCTGAAAGAAATCGTCCAAAAAACTAAGCCTCAAGAGATGGGTTTTATCGTCAGAACTGCCAGCGAAGGCATGGGTGAAGATGATATAAAATTAGATAGGGATTATCTCATTAAACTCTGGGAAAATATTCAAAAGAAACAAGCTAATTCCTCCACCCCCAGTCTTATTCATCGCGATTTAAACCTTACACTAAAAGAGATTAGAGATATTTCCTCCAAAGACACTGATAGCATCATCGTAGACTCAAAAGAGGAATACAATAACATTTTGAAATTTACGGAAATGTTTATGCCTCAACTTTCTCATTTGGTAACCCTCTATGAAAGAGAGGACCCAATTTTTGATTATTACGGCATCGAGATTGAAATAAACCGTGCATTTGGGGAGCGGGTATGGCTAAAATCCGGCGGATACATTGTGATTGAAAGGACTGAAGCAGTCACAACGATTGATGTCAACACGGGCCGGTACGTAGGCAAAGGGAACCCCGAAGACACTATTCTCAGAACCAATCTGGAAGCAGTGAAAGAGATCGCCTACCAGCTCAGGCTTCGGGATATTGGAGGGATTATCATTATTGATTTTATTGACATGAAAAAAGAGGAAAGCCGGGAAAAGGTGTTTCAAAGTCTCAAAGAAGTCTTAACCAAAGATAAAAGCAGAACGAATATCTTAAGAATTTCGGAACTGGGGCTTGTGGAAATGACCCGAAAACGAACCAGTGAAGACCTCATCGGGTATTTATCCGAGCCGTGTTTTTACTGCGATGGGAAGGGTTTTTTAAAATCAAAAGAAACGATCTGCTATGAAATTTTTCGGGGTATTAAAAAAGAAGCTGCCAAAATTCCAGGTAATAAAATTTTTGTCGCTCTCCATCCGGAAGTTGCTGATTTAATTTATGAAGAAGAAAGGAGCTATCTGGAAGATCTGGAAAACCATATCAAGAAGAAAATAATCGTAAAAGTGAAAGAAAATCTCCATATTGAACAGTTTGAAATAAACTGATAAAAAGTTTATTATGGAATTTAATTTCCTTGACAACAAGGAAATTAACCTTTAAATTTACAAATTTATCTGAATCAATTTTTAAAGGAAAGGTTTTTAGAAATGTTTGCAGTGGTTAAAACTGGCGGAAAGCAATATAAAGTAAAAGAAGGGGATATCATAAAAATTGAAAAATTGGTTGGCGAAGAAGGCGACTCAATTGAATTAGAAGAGGTTTTGTTAATTGGAGATGCACTAGAAACGACAATTGGACAACCTCTGGTTCCGAACGCGAAGGTAGTTTGCAGCATTATTAATCAAGGGAAAAGTAAAAAGGTAGTTATCTTTAAGGCAAAACGAAGAAAAGGGTACCAGAAAAAACAGGGCCACCGCCAGATGTATACCAGTTTAAAAATAAATCAAATTATTGTATAGAAAGGAAACCGTATGTTTTCAGGATATGAGACATTGGTTATTGCTCACCCTGATATTTCAGATGAGGAACTCCAGGAGCTTATTGATAAACTTAAAAATGTTATTTCCCGCACCAATGGAGAATCTCTTAAAATCGACAAATGGGGAAAACGAAAATTAGTTTATAAAATAAAAGGGTTGTCGAAAGGTTTTTTTCTCATTGTTTATTTTTTGGGCAATCAGGATTTGCTTCAGGAAATAGATAGGCTTTTGAGATTTAATGAACGAATACTTCGTTATCAAACCGTAAAAATTGACAAAAAGCTGGATATCGAAACTCTGCGAGAAAAAGAAACTCAAGGAACTGTAGATGCGTCTGCGAGTGGTGAGACGATCGCAACTGTTGAACCCTCAGGAGGGGCTCAAGAAGATACGGTAGCGTGATTTTTAACCTTTAACTGAAAAAGAATGCTTATGAGAAGGCCACCATTAAGGAAAAGCACAAGAGAGGGTAGTGAGTATAAAACAACAACGTATCAACGTAGAAAAGTCTGCCGTTTTTGCGTTGATAAGAATTTAACTATTAATTATAAAGATTCAGGAGTCTTACAATACTTTGTTACCGAAAGAGGAAAAATTATTCCTCGACGGATCTCAGGTAATTGTGCCAAGCATCAAAGGGAAATTACTCGCGCGATTAAAGTGAGCCGCAATGTTGCCCTGATTCCTTACATTACCCCGATATCCTGAACGCACTATAATTTTTTAATTTTATAATATTAGTTTAAAAGGGAGCACGGAGAAGTGAAAGTAATTCTAACCGAGGATGTGCCTAGTTTAGGTAAAATGGGGGATTTAATTCAAACTAAAGATGGGCATGCGAGAAATTACTTGATCCCCAAAAAACTAGCAGTCCCGGCTAATCCCCAAAATCTTAAAGCCTTTGAGCATCAAAAAAATCTTCTTAAACAGAAGCAGGGTCGCATTAAACGAGAGGCTGAAAAACTCGCTGAAAGAATAAATAAAATTTCCTGCACCATATCTAAACCTACCGGTGAAGAAGACAAGCTTTTTGGTTCGGTAACCTCCCTGGATATTGAGGAAAGCTTAAAAGAAGAAGGGATTAAGATTGACCGGAAAAAGATCTTGTTGGAAGAATCAATTAAGAGTTTGGGAATTTATAAGGTCCCGATAAAATTACACCCAGAAGTTACAGCAAATTTAAAAGTCTGGGTGGTAAAATCTTAACGATCCTCTTATAATTACATTTCCCCACCACATGCTGAAACTAAAAATCTTTTTCCTAAGCAAAGTTGCTGGGGAGGAGATTTAGCTACTTCCTTTTTTGAGTTCAACTGGCTTAATAGTTGGAAACTCAAACTATTTTTAAAGAAAAGGTTTGGCGTATGAAGGCACCCGATGATTCTTTATTCAATAAAATCCCTCCGCAAAGTATTGAGGCTGAACAAGCTGTCCTTGGAGCTATCCTTTTAGATAATGAAGCGTTTCACCAGATTATCGAGATTTTGGACGGGTATGATTTCTACCGCGAAGCTCACCGAAAAATTTTTACCAGCATGATTGAACTTTACAATAAAAATGAACCATCTGACTTGATTACCTTAACCGAAAATCTTACTCAGAAAAAACAACTGGATGATGTAGGGGGGGCATCTTATCTTTCTTCTTTGGTTGACAATATCCCTACCGCAGCAAATGTGCTCCATTATGCCAAGATTGTTCGAGAAAAATCGATTTTAAGAAAGACGATTACTGCTGCTACTGAAATTGTTAGCCGAGGATACGACAACGTAGAGGATATTGATAACCTCTTGGATTTTGCGGAGAACAGTATTTTCCGCATTAGTGAATATCAAATCAAACCCTCATTTTATCCTCTCCGGGAGATACTGAAGAGTAGTTTTTTGACTATCGAAAAACTCTATGAAAGACATGAACTTATAACAGGTGTACCCTCAGGGTTTCATGATTTAGATGCTTTAACTTCAGGTTTTCAAGACTCAGACCTGATTATTATTGCTGGTCGCCCGAGCATGGGCAAGACGAGTTTTGCCCTCAATATTGCCCGGAATGCAGCGGTGGAAAAGAATATTCCGGTGGCTATATTTTCATTAGAAATGTCAAAAGAACAAATTGCTATCCGCATGCTGTGTTCAGAAGGAAGAATTGATGCCCATAAACTGAGGGGTGGTTTTTTAGCTGAGAGTGATTGGCCTAAACTTACCCGGGCCGCGGGGACACTTTCGGAAGTTCCCATTTTTATTGATGATAGCGCAGGGATTAATGTTCTTGAGATGAGAGCCAAAGCCAGGAGGCTTAAAAAGGATCAAAAATTAGGGTTAATTATTGTTGACTACCTCCAGTTAATGGAAAAAAAAGGAGGCGCTGAAAGCCGAGAACAGGAAATTTCCTCTATATCTCGTTCACTTAAGGGGTTAGCAAAAGAACTTAATGTTCCGGTTATAGCCCTTTCGCAGTTGAATCGCAAGGTTGAGGACAGACAAAACAAGCGGCCCCAGCTGGCTGACCTCAGGGAATCCGGGGCAATAGAGCAGGATGCAGATGTTATCATCTTTATTTATCGGGATGAGGTTTATAATGAGAACAGTCCTGATAAAGGAATTGCGGAAATAATCATTGGAAAACAGCGTAACGGGCCAATTGGATTTAAAAAATTAACGTTTTTGGATTCATTTACTAAGTTTGAACCTTTCGCCTACGGGCGAGAAGAAGAAAATAAAATTCCCCCCCTGGTTGACATTTAACGAAGAATGCTTACCTTCCAAAAGAAAAATTTCTCAAAAGATAAGTAATCTAAAAAAATTGAAAAAATGGACAAAGGAGGTAATTACATGGCTAAGGTTATCGGCATTGATTTAGGGACAACCAATTCGGTGGTGGCAGTTATTGAAGGCGGAGAACCCAAGGTTATTGTCAATGAAGAAGGCAGCCGGTTGACCCCCTCAGTGGTTGCTTTTACCAAAGATGGCGAGATTCTGGTTGGCCAGGTGGCAAAAAGACAAGCAACAACGAACCCGGAAAACACAATTTATTCTATCAAGCGGTTCATGGGCCGAAGGCATGATGAAGTTACTGAAGAAATAAAGATGGTTCCTTACAAGGTAGTTCGCGCTTCTAATGGCGATGCCCGGGTTGAATCTATGGGGAAACAGTATTCTCCTCCTGAAATTTCCGCGATGATTCTTCGAAAGTTGAAACAGTCGGCGGAGGCTTACTTGGGAGAAAAAGTGAATGATGCCGTAATAACGGTTCCGGCGTATTTCAATGACAGCCAGCGCCAAGCAACTAAGGATGCAGGAAAAATTGCCGGGCTTAATGTCTTAAGGATTATCAACGAGCCAACGGCTGCTGCATTAGCCTACGGCTTGGATAAGAAAAAAGACGAAATCATTGCGGTGTATGATTTTGGTGGTGGTACGTTTGACATCTCCACCCTCGAGGTAGGTGATAATGTTGTCGAGGTCAAATCAACCAATGGTGACACTCATCTGGGGGGAGACAACATTGATCAACGAATTATTGACTGGCTGGTGGCTGAGTTTAAGAAAGAACAGGGGATAGATTTAAGCAAAGACCGCATGGCTTTGCAGCGGCTGAAAGAAGCAGCCGAAAAAGCAAAAATGGAGTTATCTACGACCCTGGAAACCGAAATTAACCTTCCCTTTATCACGGCGGATGCTTCTGGCCCCAAACACCTCTTGATGAAATTAACGCGGGCCAAATTAGAGCAAATGATAGAGGATATTATTGAAAAGTCCCGCGGTCCTTGCGTGCAGGCGATAAAAGATGGAGGATTAAAACCAGCGGATATTAATGAAGCAGTATTGGTTGGTGGTTCTACTCGGATACCGAAAGTTCAACAATTGGTGAAAGAACTTTTTGAGAAAGAGCCGCACAAAGGGGTTAATCCTGATGAGGTGGTAGCTTTAGGAGCTGCGGTTCAGGCTGGGGTTCTGGCAGGAGAGGTCAAAGATGTGCTCTTATTGGATGTGACTCCTCTTTCATTGGGTATCGAAACATTAGGCGGTGTGGCCACAAAGCTGATTGAGAGGAATACCACCATCCCCACCCGAAAAAGCGAAATATTTACTACCGCGGCGGACAGCCAGACGAGTGTTGAAATTCATGTACTCCAGGGTGAACGGGAGATGGCTCGGGACAATCGGACATTGGGGAGATTTCATCTGGTCGGGATACCTCCCGCCCCACGAGGCATTCCCCAAGTTGAGGTCACCTTTGACATTGATGCCAATGGTATTGTAAATGTTTCGGCAAAAGATATGGGGACAGGAAGGGAACAAAAGATTACTATTACTGCCTCAAGTGGCCTTCACAAAGATGAAATTGACAATATGGTAAAAGATGCGGAGCAGCATTCGGAGGAAGATAAAAAAAGACGGCAGGAAATCGAACTGAGAAACCAAGCCGATACCTTGGTATACAATACTGAAAAAATACTCAAGGAAAACCGGGATAAATTGCCTGAACCTGAAGTGAAAGCAGTAGAAGATGCTATCCAGGCCACTAAGGATGCGATTAACAGTGGAGACGCTGGCACCATAAAGAATAAAATTGAAGAACTCAACAAAGCCTCCCATCGGTTAGCGGAGGTTATTTATCAATCCGCCAATAAACAGCAGCAAAATCAGGCAGGAGGAGCATCAGAAGGAGGCCGACCACAAAGCGAAGGAGATGTGGTCGATGCCGAATTTGAAGAAAAATAATTAATTTTTAATCTTAAAAAGCTGCCATTACCTTTTGTTTTAAGGTAATTGGCAGCTTTTATTTTATGCTTGAGTTATTGATGAAATTAGATACAATAATCCGTAAAACGTTTCATGACGATAACCTTTACCGCCTACGACATTTAAAAATGATTAGTGAAAAGGTGGGGCATCGTTTAGATAATGTTCTTTCCCGGATTGCCCAAAGTCTTTTTGGAAAAAAAATAAACCCTCATTTTTTAACCATTGCCGGTCTTTTGATTAATATCGGGGCAGGTGTTTATTTAGCAATGGGATATTGGGTAACCGGGGGCTGCCTCATATGTTTAGGAGGATTTTTTGATATTTTTGATGGGGCAGTGGCCCGGGTTTCCAATCGGGTTACAAAATTTGGTGGTTTTTTAGATTCAGTTATTGACCGCTATTCCGATACGTTTCTCCTGAGCGGGATTATCTGGTACTATATNCGACAAGGAGAATTGGGATATGTTTTTCTTACCCTAGTAGTGCTGATGGGCTCCTTGTTGATACCGTATTCTCGAGCAAAGGCTGAGACTTTTCTCAGACGTTGTAATATTGGACTGATGGAAAGGGCAGAAAGAACGATCTTGCTTGCTCTCGGAAGTATCTTTAATATTATGCCGATTGCTCTCTGGGTATTGGCTGTCTTTACTCATGTTACGGTGGTTCAGAGGATCCACTACACGTGGAAAGAAATGCAAACAATAGAAGAACAAACCATACATCACAATAACATTCCAGCCCGCAACCACCCTCTTAAATCAGATTGAGGTTAACAGAAAGAGCAATGATTGACCTCACCCATTATCGAAACTATCTTTCCGAAAAAGCTTTTCGAGTCATCAGTACTGGGCTCGAGGAGTCAAAAAAAACCGTCAATATCTGGGAGTAGAACATATCTTTTTGGCTTACGCGTGCGTGGTTTTTTTTGTAACTGGGTCTCCTTCCGCTCGTCGCTTTAACGCACAAGAAGCACCACACCTTCCTACTCTTTGTCAGCGGGCACCTTGTTGATCAATACGTTTTTCGGATTTGAGGTGATGGTGTTCTTGTGGTTTTTTGGCCGAAGGCCCGGCAGTAAAAGAATGGCGCCTTGTGTCAATCAAAATCCCAGGTTTTTTCTTTCCTTTTTTTTCTCTCCGCGTACAGCTCTGGATAGAGTTGTTTTGCGCAATCCGGGCAGAGGCCATGAGTAAAAGAAGCATCAGTATGCTGCTGTACATAGCTTTCGATCTGGTTCCAGTAGCCTTTGTCGTCGCGTACCTTTTTACAGTTAGCACAGATCGGAAGCATCCCTTTCAACGTTTTTACGTGTCCCAGTGCCGCCTGGAGCTCACTGATAAGATGTTCCCGCTCAGTTTCGATCTGCTTCCGGGGCGTTACATCACGAACGAGCGCCTGGGTAATGTCTTTGCCTTCCACTTCAAGTCTGTTCAGCATGACCTCTGCGGGGAAGGTAGTGCCATCTTTTTTCCTGTGTACCCATTCAAAAAAAGTTGAACCTTTTGTTAATGCTTCATCAATGTGCTTCAAAGAAGTTTCTTGAGAATCTCTGCCGTCAGGTTGTTTGAGGGGAGATAACTGAGCCGGTGACTGGCTGATAAACTCCTCTTTCGAAGAAAAGCCAAACATGCTGAGGGAAGCACTGTTGCAATCGAGGAACCCATTTTTATCGGTGATCATGATCGCATCCGGCGTTGACTCAAAAAGGGACCGGTATTTTGCTTCGCTTTTTTTCAATTCGTTTTCGATCAGGATACACTCAGCTATAGCTTTCTCCAATTTTTTATTGGCAAGCTTAAGGTTATGATGCAGACGGAAAATGAAGATGGTAACGAAGACCAGGATAATAAAAGCGGAGAAAAAGGCTATGATCAAGTGCCAATATTTTTTTAATACATCAGCAAAGGTAAACCCCCCTTCGTCTTGGTAAGGAAATATTTTAAGGGCCTTGAGACACTCAGCCACGGATTCATAGTTAAGCGGAGCTGTCCACCCGGCGCATTCTGCTGCGTTGGCTGCTTCTGAGTCCGGAGGCATTTGGATAAGTGCGACCGCAACCTTATCCGCGAGCTTATTCGCCGTATGCTTCACTTTAGCCATCGGCCATTCAGGATAACTGCGTGTTGAATGGAGAAGATCAAGCTCTTTTCCCTTATCAGGATGGTCGTGGAGGATAAAAAAGTCATCAAGCTTTATTTTTCCCTCGCTTGCCATCCGTTCCAGGGTGTCTGTTCGTATGGTGCCGGCATCCACTGTTCCGTTGAGCACCGCGTAGACCACCGCATCGTGAGTGCCGCCAAAGATCAGTTTTTTAAAGTCCTGGTATGGATCGATCCCATTTCCCTTTAATTCGCGCCACCCTGCCAGCCATCCCCCAAAGGAGTTTTCACTGGTTGCCATAAAAATTTTTCCCTTGAGGTCGCTTAATTGACGGATATCAGTACGGTCTTTCCGGCAAAAAATTACCCCTCCGAATTCCGTGTAGACCTTGTTTAGCACGCGGTTTTTTAGGGTGGCAATCCGATTTAACTGGTAAGCGCGTTCCAGTTGAACATAAAACGACGAGTTTGTCAGGATAAAGTCAACCCTTTCATTTTTTACCGCGGCAGTGACTTCGTCAAACCCTAAGGGAACAATATTAAAGGTTGCACTGGGAATTTTGGCGGAGAGGTAGTTTGCGGTAGGGGTCCAATTTTGCAGACAACGCTCTTTGCCTCGGAGGGCAAGAATACCGATTTTTACAAAAGGCTTATTTTCGGCGTAAACGCCTTCACTAAACTGAGTAAAAAAAAATAAAGCGAAGAAAATAATGAGGGTAATACGTTTTAACATATTAACACTTTTTTTGAAGTCCCTGTTTCTAATATTTGTATGTTATCATAATTTCAGAAAATTTCAAATTCCAGAGAGCAAGAACAGACGCATTTTTTCACGGATTCCCTGAGGGGAAAAAATAATAGTACTATTGGCAAAAAAACTTCTAAAGTTTAAATATTGCTTAGAATTTTTTGTCATGGTATTATTAATCATTAAAAATTCTTATGTAAAGAAAAAATAAATGCATGCTATACACAAAAAGGAGTTGAGTCATGACTGAGGGAAAAAAAGAAGAATCTTTTACCGTAAGTGATAAACGCCGTTTTGTCGTTGATGACTCAGGCGGGGTGAAATCGGAGGGGGATGTGGGCGCGGAACAAAAGAAGGAAGCTCCGGGGACTTCCGAATTTTCTCGAGAGAAACAGAAAGATAAGTTTTCTGAGGGTGAGGGTGCCCCTTTGCCGGACATTGATTTTTCGACCTTTATTTTTTCTTTAAGCTCAAGCGCTATCTTGCACTTAGGATTGATGGAGAATCCATATACCAAAACAATTGATAAAAACCTTCCTCTGGCTAAACAAACAATTGATATTATTTCCCTGCTTAAAGATAAAACCAAGGGAAATTTATCTGATGAAGAGGAAAACCTTATTACTCA
>JGI20214J51088_10002599_pt1 | contig 11979 bp, 10 predicted proteins | sample WetSurMetagenome_FD_51088 | JGI IMG/M metagenome (IMG submission 51088)
GTTGNTCCGGAGGATCTGGCCCCCATTTTCCCCATGAATTTGATCGAACAGGAAGTCAGTTCAAAGAGGTTCATCGATATCCCGGAAGAGGTCCTGAAGATCTACACCATCTGGAGACCTACGCCGCTCTACAGGGCTTACACCCTTGAGAGGTTTCTCAAGACTCCTGCCAAGATCTATTATAAGAACGAAGGGGTAAGCCCTGCAGGCAGCCACAAACCCAACACATCCGTTCCACAGGCTTANTACAACAAGGTCGCCGGGACCAAGAGGATCACCACCGAGACCGGTGCAGGCCAGTGGGGTAGTGCCCTGTCCATGGCCTGTTCCTTTTTCGGCCTGGAGTGCAAGGTGTACATGGTCAAGATCAGCTTCAACCAGAAGCCCTACCGCCGGCTCATGATGGAGACCTGGGGGGCGAATTGCGTGGCGAGTCCGAGCACGGAGACAAAGGCCGGGCAGTCGATCCTGGCCCAGAACCCGGATTCTCCCGGAAGCCTTGGAATCGCCATCAGCGAAGCCGTCGAATCCGCTGTCACTGGCAAGGACAGCAAGTATTCCCTTGGCAGCGTGTTGAACCATGTCATGCTTCATCAAACCGTTAACGGCCTGGAGTGCCAGAAGCAGCTGGCCATTGCCGGCGATTACCCGGATGTGATAATCGGGTGTTGCGGTGGAGGGAGCAACTTTGCCGGATGTGCGTTCCCCTTTGTGAGAGACAAAATCAACGGCAAGAAGATCGACATCATCGCCGTTGAACCCATGTCCTGTCCCACCATGACACGAGGGCCCTTTGCTTATGACTTCGGGGACACGGTCGGGATGACTCCCTTCCTGCCCATGCACACTCTGGGACACAGCTTTGTGCCGGCTCCCATCCACGCCGGTGGTCTCCGGTATCACGGCATGGCGCCCACGGTGAGCCAGCTCATCCTGGACGGGCTGATCCGCCCTGAAGCGGTCCCGCAACTGGAGACTTTCCAGGCCGGCATCACCTTTGCCCGCACCGAAGGCTTCATCAGCGCTCCTGAGACGGACCATGCCTTGGCCATGACCATCCGGGAAGCCATCAAAGCCCGTGAGGAGGGCAAGCAAAAGGTGATTCTCGTGAACTGGAGCGGCCACGGACTTGTAGACATGGGCGCTTACGAGGCTTACCTGAGAGGGAAGCTCTCCGATCACGCCCTGCCTGAAGAAGAAATACACAGGGCCTTAGCCGATATCGCTAATTTGCCCAAGCCAAAGCAGTACAGACCGGGGAAAATCTAGAAGTGTAACACAACGTTTTCATTCACGCCGGAGATCGACGATGTCGGCCTCCGGCGTTGTTTCTGGTGAGCTCTAATGAAAAAGGAAAAGACTCCGCCTGGAGACGATGTCATGATTCGGTGTCGGAGGCTCGGCAATCCCGTGCCCTTCTCCTACTGCCGCATTGAAAACACGGGGGCGCCCTGTTTCAAGATCGTGGATTGCTGGTACGATCATTTTATGATAGAAGATTTCCTGCGTCAGGAACTCACAGCGGATGAATGGGAGAGGATCTTTGACCAGCCTCCAAGACCCAAGGTCCTCACCCTTATTGAACTGATCGAGGAGGCAAAAAAGAGGAAGACGGAAGAACCATGAAAAGAGAAGAGATCCTGTTGGGAAACGGGGCGATCGCCCTGGGACTTCTGGAAGCCGGCTGTCAGGTGCTCACCTCCTATCCGGGTACTCCGAGTTCGGAAATCCTGCCGGAGGTGATTCGCCTGGTCAAAGCAGAGAAACTGAACACCTATGTCGAGTGGTCCACCAATGAAAAGGTAGCCCTGGACAACGCATTTGCTGCGTCGATCACAGGGAAAAGAGCAGCCTGCTGCATGAAGCAGGTCGGGCTCAACGTGGCTGCCGACTCTCTCATGAGCGCAGCCTACTTGGGCACGGTAGGAGGGTTTGTCATTATTTCCTGCGACGATCCGGGTCCCCACTCTTCCCAAACCGAGCAGGACACCCGTTTTATGGCCCGCCTGGCCAAGGTCCCTGTCCTGGATCCATCCAATCCTGAAGAGGCGAGAAGAATGGTCGGGCTTGCCATGGACATTTCGGAAGAATTCAGAGTCCCCGTGATCCTGAGACCTGCCATTCGGGTCTGCCATGCTCGCCAGAACGTTGCCTATGACTCTCTCCCGGCCAACCCCAAAAAGAGTGCTTTTGAGAAAGACCCCTTGCGGTGGGCGGCCACTCCCAAGTTTCGTCTTATTCTTCACGGAGAACTGAACAAGAAGCTCAAGGAGATCGGGAAGCGCTTTGACACCCTCAGCCAGTACAACTTCCACAACCTCGAACCGGGCAGGAGATATCCTCTGGGCATCATCGCAGGAGGGGTTCCCTACGCCGTGATACGAGACATTCTTGAGGAAGAGAAACGCAATGACCTCCCTGTTCTCAAACTCGGAGCGCCTTACCCCTTCCCTGAAGCCTTGGCTTCCGAATTCATGGGAGCCTGCGACAAGGTGCTGGTCATTGAAGAGACGGACACGCTCATTGAGTATCTCCTGGGAGACAGGAGCAAGGTTTTGGGACGGCTTTCAGGGCATGTGCCGCTCGAAGGGGAACTGGTACCTCAGGTCATTTACCGATTGCTCGACCGAGCCCTGAGGGAGCTCAACCTTCAAGGCTTCAAAGGGGAAGACGATGAGGAGGCCACGGAGTTGGTCAAGAGCCTCAAGCTCCCGGTCCGGAGACCGACGCTCTGCCCCGGGTGCCCCCATCGGGCAGCCTTTTTTGCCATCCGGAAGAGCAGACCCAAGGCCATCTTCACCTCCGACATCGGATGCTACACCCTGGGGATGAACCTTGGTGCCGTGGACACCTGTCTGGACATGGGTGCTGCAATCACTATGGCTTCCGGGTTTTACCACGCTTTCACACAGGACGGGGTGGATCAGCCGATTGTGGCGACCATCGGCGATTCCACCTTTTACCACTCCGGCACAGCCGGTCTACTCAACGCCGTCTATAACGGAGCCAGATTCATCCTGGTCATCCTGGACAACCTGACCACAGCCATGACCGGGATGCAACCGTCTGTTTCCATGGGGGTCAGGGCGGACGGCAGCGAGGGACGGGCGATTTCCCTGGAGAGAATTGTCGCGGGATGCGGAATCGATTTCATCGAAGTCCTTGATCCTTACGACATCAAGAAAATGACGGAAACCTTGAAAAAAGCCACCGAGTACATCCAAGAACCCGAAGGAGGCATTGCAGTCATCATCGCTCGGCACCCATGCCTTATTGCTTACCGGGACGAGGCCATTCCGGAAAAGAAGAAGGTCACGGTCACCGAGGAATGCGCGGAATGCAACTTCTGCATAGATCGCTTTGAATGCCCCGCCATTTATCGCGATCAGGAACTCGGTCGCACGAGCATTAATGCCCAACTCTGTTCTTCCTGCGGCGTCTGCACTCAGATTTGCCCCAAAGGTGCAATTGTGGAGGTGGCATGAACACGATCAACATGGTGCTTTGTGGGTTGGGGGGCCAAGGAATCCTTTTTATGACCAAAGTGCTTGCCCAGGTCGCTCTTGACAATGGCTACAACGTGATGGGAGCCGAGACGCACGGCATGGCCCAGCGCGGAGGCTCTGTGCTCTCTCATCTCAGGCTCGGAAATGTGCAAGGCTCCCTGGTGAGAACGAACGAGTCACCCTTTCTGCTTGCTCTCGAAGAAAACGAAGCGTATCGAAACCTTCCTTTCCTCGCCCGGGGAGGCTGCCTCTACGTGAACACGTCCTCCCCTCTTTTCCCAAGGGAGGAGGTGAGAGACTTCCTCGCAAGAAAAGAGATCGTCAGCCGCGCGGTCCCTGCAGGCAAGATCGCTACGGACCTGGGGGCACCCATGTCTTCGAACCTTGCGCTCCTGGGCTTCTTCTCGGCCTTTGAAGACAAACCTTTCGACTATGACACCTTGAAGCAGACCATCACGCAAATCAGCCCTGACCGATTCAGGGAAAAGAATCTGTCCATCTTCGATGCCGGTCATCAAGAAGGCAAAAAAGGCTGATCCTGTGGCAGGCCTGGTGCTTGCTGCCGGAGCCTCCAGCCGAATGGGAATCCCCAAACAGCTTTTGCCGGCGGGGGATACCCTTCTCCTCGAGAGAGTCCTTGCACAAGCTCTCCGTTCCAAGCTGGATCTCGTGGTCCTTGTCCTTGGTTTTAAAGCCCATGAGATCAGGGGAAAGATTCGATCCGGCAGCCTTCAGTCAAACCTGAAAATCGTCGAAAACACCGACTACAAGCTGGGCATCAGCTCTTCGATCATTGCCGGTCTGTCTCATGTCGAGAAAAACTATGCCCATGTCATGATTCTTCTCGGAGACATGCCTTATATCACTTCAGGGGTCATCAATCGCCTTGTGTCCGGCTATCTGGAGTCCGGGCTTCCTCTCGGCGCACTGAAGGTTCGACGGAAGCGATCCCATCCTGTCATCATCGGCCGACCTTTTTTCCCAGCCCTTCACCGTCTGACAGGGGATCAGGGCGCCAGGGATCTCTTCGTCAGCCATAAAGATCAAGTCTGCTTGGTAAACCCAGGTGAAGACTATGATGACATGGACATCGATACTTATGAGGACTACCTGAAGTTTAAGAAAACGCTGAAATAGGAGCAGGGACGGGATTAAGGTCTAGGAAAGACTTTCTTGGCATGATGGGGGAAGCTCAAAAGCGAACCGCAGAATATCGAATAACGAATGAAGAACGCCGAAGGAAAGACCAGAAAGGTTTAACTTCATCATTCGAAATTCTTTGTTCGAAATTCGACATTCGGGTTTCGCAAATCCAGGTTGGTTTCGTTCAAGAAATTAGCGTCTCAGAGGAAGGATTCTATGAAATCGGCCACCTCCGCTTTTCCCTTGATCACCCCATAGTGCCCCTCGCACAAAACATCCGCTTGAAGAGAAAGAAGGAGCTTCAAGGAGCGACGGTAGTCGTCTCGATTGGAAAGGAGGCTGGCGTCAAGCGGTCCGTGGACATCCTGCCCAAATAGAACCTTCAGCCCTTCCGACTCTGTCACATAGACCAGCGAACCGGGAGAGTGGCCCGGCACATNAAGAGCCTCTATCTTTTTCTGTCCGACCCAAAGATCCTGACGCTCCCCTTGGAGTTTNACGTCCANCTGAAAGGGCTCAAGAAACGCGCCATACCACTTGGCTGCCGTAACCCTTTGATCACCCTCTTCCAGAAATCGGGCTTCCATCTCATGGGCCACGATCTTGCATCCTGTCCGGTCTTTCACCCTCTGGGCGCCGCCCGTGTGATCAAAGTGGCAGTGGGTGATCAGGAGGTACTCGACGGCATCCGACTTGATCCCGCAAGCTTCGATGTTTTGGAAGAGCTGGTCATGAGAGTATCCGCACCCCGCATCCACCAGCGCCGCATGCTCGTCAGAACGAACAACATAAATCGCTGCATCTTCAGGGGAGGTTAGATTGCCCCCTCCCACTTGATAGATATCCTCCGCTATCTTGTGATATCTTCCCTTAGGCACTCGATTCACCCGGCTCGCACTTCCTCGTTCTACTTGGCAGGTGTTCTCACATCACTCGCGCCCACGGCCATAGAAGGAGGCATCGGGATGTCCAGGAGACGCAACGTCTTGTCCTCCCCGACGATCATAACCGCACTATCCCATGAGGTGAACATATACCCATAGAGATGGTCGTCAGGTCCAAGGATCTTCCACAACCTCGGGTAATAAGGCCCAGGAGAGATTTCTGTCTCAAGCCAGCCGATGGTCTCTGAAACCGACTTATAATCTTTCAGCTCCCACCATCTTTCGCCAATGATTTCCCGGCCGTCATCTTTTCGGTCAAAAACAATGGCTGATGGGACATTTGGCTCCACTCCCGTTGCAAGAATATGGTATTTCTCCCAGTTTTCTTTCAGCTGCTGGATTGTCATGGTCTCCCCTGGCCCGTGCTGGAGTCTGAGTCTTCCATAACTCCCGCATCCGGCAACCACAAAGAGCAAAGAGANCAGCAAAACAAAACCAATCCTTTTCTTCACCTTAATCATCTCCCTTCTCATTTTGTTTTCCAAGTCCGACAGAGCCTGTGCTCCAAACCTAATCCTTCTTCCCGCTCATTGCAATGGGCGCATAGATCCCTACTGAAAGGTCCTGATTTGAAGCGCCTGCCCCCCGACGGAGACTTCAGTGGCGCCCACTTCGTCTATTCTTATAATGCTGCACCCAGCCCCTCTCAATCTCCTGAGGACGTCTTGGCTCGGAAACCCAAAGGAGTTGTCTTTCCCCGCGGAGATGACACAAACCTTGGGGCTCACGGCTTCGAGAAATGCCGGGGAGCACGAACTCTTGCTTCCGTGGTGGGGAACAAGGAGAACGCCGCTTTTCAACTGCGGACCCGCCCGAGCGACNACCGCTTGCTCCCCCGCAGCCTCCAGGTCACCGGCAAAAAGGAAAGGAGTCTCTCTGTAAGACATTTTCAAGACCAGGGAGTTGTCGTTGGACTTTCTCGACATCATTCCCTCTCCAGGATGAAGGATTTCCAAGCTGGCGCCCGCGATCTTTCTCCCTTCTTTGAAGTCGCCAGGAGTTCTTCTCTTGATTCCTTTCGCTTCGAGGAGCCCCATGAGTTCCTGGAAATCAGGAGATTCTACTCCTTCCCCGTTGTACCAGAACTCCCTTGGTGCAAAATGCTCTGCGATATATAAAAGACCCCTCATGTGATCCGCATCGGGGTGAGTCAGAACGAGGGTGTCGATCTTCATGATCTTGGATCGGAGAAGAAAGGGAGCCACCACCATCTCCCCTATGTCGAAATCGCTCCCCGGAAAGCCGCCCCCATCGATCAGCATCTTCTCAGAGCCGGGAAATTGTATCAGGGCTGCATTACCCTGTCCCACGTCAAGGTAGGTCACCCTGAGGAACGGATTGAAGTGAGTCCTGTAGGTCCAGTAAGCAATGTCTCCTGCCAGAAGAAACGACAGGCATACAAAACCGACCTTCGCCCATTTCAGTCGCCTCAGAGAGACAAGGAAGAAGAAGAACCCATACAAGAGAAGTATTTCCATGAAGTTTGGCCTGACCACCTGGATCTCTGCCCACGAAAAGCTGCTCCAGTAGTCTATGTAATCCATCATCCGGTCCAGGCCCCACGCCGCAACCGCGAGGACAGAATTGGCCAGAGACTGAGACAAAGGCAAGCAGGCGGCGGCCAGGAGCCCTACAGGCAGGACGCAAATTCCCATAATGGGCAGCGCCGTCATGTTGGCCACGAGGCTCACGAGGGAAACCCGGTGAAAATAGAAGGAGGTGACCGGGAGAAGAAAGAACGTCGCAGAGAGGGTCACAGCGGCGAGCCCGCAGAAATAGACATATCCGCGATATAGGAGTCCCCTCCTTATTTCGTAAGCTTGAAAGGAGATCAGCGAAAAGATTCCCGGCCCCAGCCATAGAAGCCCTACGACCGCCAAGAAAGAGAGCTGAAAGGAAATCGTGAAGATCGAATGGGGATCCACGGCAAGGACGGCGAGAGCGGCCAACGCAAGGGTTGACCACACGTCTCTTTCTTTGCCCAGGATCATGGAAAACAGAAACGCAAGAACCATCAGCATGGACCGCTGGCTGGGCACTTGGAACCCTGCAAGGCACGTGTAAGCGACCACAGGGACGCAAGTCAGAAGTGCGGCTGCCTTTCGCAGGTCTATTCGAAGAGCCAACTCGTAAGACAAGGAGAGGAGACTCTTGATCAAAGCAAAAGAAAACCCAGCCACCAGCGCCACGTGAAGCCCTGAAACCGAGAGAGCATGGCCTAGCCCCGTGACTGTAAAGGATTCCCGGAGATCGGGCCGGATGCTCTCTTGCTCACCGAGGATCAGTGCTTGAAAAAGGGCCTGGTTTGCGGGAGAGAGGCGTTCGGCAAAGAACGATCTGATCGGCCTGCGCCCCTTCTCCAGCAGCTCAAACGGAAAACCAAGATCTCCTTTTCCAAGAGGAACGATCCGCCTTCCTTCCGTCACTGAAGCGGCGCAGGAAAGGCCTCTGATTTCCATGGCCAGCGCATAGTCGTACCGGCCTGGGTTGTTGAAATTTCGAAAAGCTCTTAGCCTCGCCGGAAATAGAATTCTGTCTCCCAGAGCCAATGCTGTTTCCGGTTTGTAGACCGTGACTCGAATTTTCTCCCCGGCCGCCTTTCCCCTCTCCATCCCGTGAAGTCGATCGACCCTTACAACCACCGTCACGGTCTCTTCCCGCACAACCGGCGGTTCGAGAATGGTGCCTTCGAGAGTGACGCGCTCCTGCCGTTCAGCAAGAGCCACCAACTCCGAACCTTGGCGGTTGCTCAGTTCAAGAAGCGCGCCGGCAAAGAAGAACAGAAAAACATGGATAGGATAATTCGCTGCAGCAGGAACCACCAGGCGGAGGATCAAGAGGACGGCAAATAACGCCGCAGGGACGATTCTGAAAACCGAGTCAGCGGGCACACAGAAGAAGCTGGCGAGCAGTCCCGCCATGAAGGCGAACAGTAATGGAACCAGGGGACGGAGAGGCATGTGAGGAATCCAAGCCTCTGACTTCTCAATGGTGTTTGGAGAAGTTCAGAAGCGAACCGTAGAATATCGAATAACGAATAACGAACGCCGAAGGAAACAGCAGAAGTGATTTAACTTCATCATTCGAAATTCCTTTTTCGACATTCAACATTCGGGGTTCTGCTCGGGTTGCGGCCAGTGGGCTGCATTAGGTTTTTTCCCTCCATATTTTGGCGCCCAGGGACTGGAACTTCTTCTCCAGGGCCTCATAGCCTCTGTCCAGATGATAGATCCTGTTCACCTCGGTGGTGCCTTCTTGAGCCACGAGTCCTGCAAGGATCAGAGAGGCACTGGCCCTGAGATCTGTAGCCATCACGGGCGCGGCCAGGAGTCGTTCTTTCCCTCGAACCAGAGCCTGATTCCCATGGATCGTGATGTCCGCGCCCAGGCGTTGGAGTTCGCTCACGTGAATGAACCGGTTCTCAAAGATGGTCTCCCGGATAATGCTCGACCCTTTTGCAATGCACATGAGGGACATAAACTGGGCTTGGAGATCTGTGGGAAAACCCGGGAAAGGCCTGGTTTCAATATCCACGCTTTGGACGGCGTCTGGTCCCTTTACCCAAACACCTCTTTCGATCGGAGTGATCTCTGCACCCACGGAATGCAGTTTTTCCATGACCGCAGCCACGTGGTCCAGGCGGCATCCTTCGATACGAACGTCTCCTCGGGTCATNGCCGCNGCGATCATGAAGGTTCCTGATTCGATCCTGTCGGGGATGATCTCGTGCTCCTGCACAGGAGCCAATTCNTCCCGCCCTCGGATCACAATCGTGTCCGTGCCGTCCCCTTCGATCTCCGCGCCCATTCTTCTCAGCATGTCCGCGAGATCCTGCACCTCCGGTTCCTTGGCCGCATTTCGCAGGACCGTTTGACCTTGCGCCTTTACCGCAGCCATCATGATGTTCTCTGTGCCTGTGACGGTGGGGATATCGAAAAAGACTTCCGCTCCTTTGAGCCCCTGGACCTCGGCGTTGATGTAGCCTTTTTTCAGGAACATCTGCACGCCCATGGCGCCGAGGGCCTTGAGGTGAAGATCGACCGGCCTGGCTCCGATCGCGCACCCTCCAGGCAAAGAGATGCGCGCCCTGCCAAGCCTCGCCAGCAGGGGCCCCAGCAAAAGAATCGAGGCTCTCATGGTCTTCACCAGGTCNTAAGAAGCGATGTACTTGTCCAGATTCTCCGAGTTCACCGCCACCACGCCGTTCTCCTCCTGGAAAACGACTCCCATCCTGGACATGATCAGCTTGATCGTGTGCACGTCCTTGAGGTTTGGGATGCGCTTCAGGCGGTGCCATCCTCCGGTGAGAAGGCAGGCAGCGAGGGCCGGGAGCGCGGCATTCTTTGCCCCGCTCACCCTAACCGTGCCCTTGAGAGGATGTCCTCCTTCGATGAGAATTCGGTCCATGGACTACGCTTTCACAGTTATAAGAAGAATTTCGCCTTTGAGCTGAAGTAATCTATAATAACCCTGGTCGGCGGTCAACGGATTTGAGCCCCCCATTATGGAAGATCGATTCGTGGCAGAACCCATGTTAGGGAAACTCACCAAGTGGTTGAGGATGATGGGATATGATGTACTCTATCAGCGATCCTACCGGGAAGAGGACCTCCTCCGGCTCATGGCTGAAGGAAGGAAGCTGTTGTCCCGTCGCAGGTCGGCTAAGGCGCGTCACCCTGAAGCGATTCTGATTCGGTCCGACCATGTGGGTGAGCAAATCAAGGAGTTGTGGAAACTTGGCTGCCTCAAACTCGATCAAACGAAATTCTTCACAAGGTGCCTGCGATGCAACCTGCCCCTCAAGGAAGCCGATCCTGAGGCGGCCAGGTCAAGTTTACCGGACCATGTTTTTATTGAGAATTCGTCGGCGATTCGTTCCTGCCCGCAGTGCGGCCGTTTTTTCTGGCCTGGAACTCATCGAGACAGGATGCTGAAGCAGTTGGGGGAGTGGGGACTGCTGTAGGGGAAAAAAGAGACAAAAGGGCACCCGCACGGCACAGGTGCCCTCATATCACTTTCTTTCAGAACTTTAACAGGTTAGCCTTATCTTCTTCTCTTGGCCGGCTTTCTTCTGGCTTTGGCTTTCTTCTTGGCCTTTGGCTTTACCTTTTTCGCAACTTTAGCTTTCTTGTGTTGGGCTTCTAATACTTTGATCTTTTTCTTTGTCGCTTCGAGTGCTTTAAGTAACTTTGCGGATTTTTTCTTTGCTAGCCCGATTCTGTATTGGATTTGTCCAGCGGTTGCCATACTCTCTCCTTTCGTGTTGTTTTAATTAAAAACCTATTTAGTGATAGAGAATATACCATAATCGATTAAAAGTCAACAGAATTTATAGCTTCAATAACAAATCAATTGAAAACAACGATAAGTAACTTTACGTGGAGTCGTCTGGGGATCAAGAAATCTAAAATCACTTTCTTGAGTGTTCCCTAATGTGGTAGAAAATGAGGTGAGCCCTTCACTCAGTGGCCACGGAAGGAGCGAAGGAAATGGATGCCTCCAAAAAGCAGTTGACAGTGCTCGATCAGATCAACGCCTCCGGCACGGTGCGAAAGAAGATCATCGATGCAGCAAGCCTTTTGTACGCAAAGAAAGGCTTTATGGCCACTTCCATTGAGGAGATTTCAGAAAGGGCGGGCGTAAGCCTTCCGGTCACCTATCGCTACGTTAGGAAGAAGGCGGAAATCATGAAAATGATCATGGAGGACCTCCTCAACTCCTTCAGAGAAAACCTCACCCGCCAGATTGGAGGAACCGATCAGCCCCGAGATAAGCTGGCAACCGCAGTGATCCTTTACTTTAAAATCGTCGACCGCGAGCAGGACAAAATCCTGCTCATGTACCAGAAGTCCGGCTCTCTCGACGCAGCTGCGAAAGCCGATGTGATGCAACTCGAAGTGGTCGTTTCCGAGATTTTTTCAGAGATCATCAAGGAGGGCATTCAGAAAGGGCTTTTCAGAAAGACCGATGTCGATTTGATGGCCTTCAACATCATGATGATGGCGCACCTGTGGGTCCTCAAGAGATGGCGATTTCGTAAACGTCTTACCCTGGAGGAGTTTGTTGAGCGCCAGCTTGGGCTGATCCTGGATCTTCTTTGTTCAGACCGGGCGGAATCCCCTCCTGCGGGCAATTGAAGAACCGCTCACTCTTTTTGGAAAATAACCGTGTGTCTCTCTGATCGTTTTCCCGGCAATGTATACGAAATTTTTTTGCACACCCTGAGGTCCTGATCCGCCACCGAGCGCTCACTTTCCCTTAAGTTCTCTTCAGCACGGGCTCCCAGATAGAGTACCAGAAGACCTCCATCCTTCACCAAGGGAGCGCAAGACTCAAGAGTCTTCCCGAACTCCGCCAAAGCTCTCGCAGTGACCATGTCATATCGA
>JGI20214J51088_10002600_pt1 | contig 11972 bp, 9 predicted proteins | sample WetSurMetagenome_FD_51088 | JGI IMG/M metagenome (IMG submission 51088)
ATCCTGGTCAATGACTGGATGCAGTTCAGCACCGAGCTCGAAAGCATGCGCACGAACACGGATCCCAATATGGGCAAACGTCAAAAACGTCCCAGGGATTCCATTCTCACCCGACTGCCTCAAAAATGAACATTTACTTTGCCTGCTCCATCACCGGCGGACGGGAATTCGAGTCCGTTTATCAGATCATCACACGCGCACTGGCGGAGGACAACCATCAGGTTCCGACCGCGCATCTGGCAGAGTCTGGTGTCGCCTCTGTCGAAGCGGTCATTGACCCGCGCGAAGTTTATACCCGTGACACCACCTGGATCCAAGAGAGTGATGTCCTGATCGCAGAGGTCAGTGTGCCGTCTCACGGTGTGGGCTATGAGATCGGGTATGCACTCGGCCTGGGAAAGACTGTCCTGGCTCTATACCAGGAGGGTCGAAAGGTTTCCAAGATGATCAGCGGAAATCCAGATCCAGGCTTGTCGGTGATGTGTTACGAGAATCCTGGGAACGCTGTTGAGATCATCAGGACATTTTTGTCCACACATTTTATTCGTGAAAAACGTCACTAGTTAACAATTACATTCTGTATTAGCGGAAAAGTTCCCCCTGCGATATTATAAATATGGAGACGGAACAAAGACACCTCCAAAATGCTCCTCACTGTCTCCTCCTTTGGCGAAAGCTTCCGCTGCACTGCTCAGTGCGGCGGAAGCATTTTTAACAAGAAAATCGATTGTTGAAAAAGATTATTTTTTGCCGACAGGGGCAGGTTCCGTAAGGATCGGCAGGACGATGAAGAAGGAGCTGCCTTTGCCTTCCACGGATTCGACCCAGATGCGCCCCTGATGGCTTTCCACAATGGTTTTAACGATCGCCAGCCCCAGGCCGGATCCCTCCACCTCGGCGATGTTGCTTCCCCGGTAAAACTTGTCAAAGATGCGCGGCTGATCCGAGACGGGAATGCCCGGCCCGGCATCCTTTACCTGCAGGATCAACCCATCCCCTTCTGCCCGCATTGAGACCTGGATCTCTCCGTCCGGATAGGAATATTTGATCGCGTTCCCAACCACATTATCCATCACCTGGCGAAGCCGGATGGGATTGGCGCGCAGGGCAGGCAGCGCAGGGGCAATATCGGTTTTTACGGTGAGACGCTTGGATTTGATCTGGCCCTGCAGCATATCCAGCGTGTAACGCAAAATGCCCTCCAGCTGGATGTACTCACGCCGGGTGTCAAAGCCGGCTTCGATGCTGCCGATATCCAGCAGGTCATTGATCAAGGCCGTGATCTGCTGCACGCTGCCCTGGATGCGGGTCAAAAAATCCTTTTGGAGGTCGTTGAGGGAACCAGCGCGTTCCACCAGCTCGGTATATCCGATGACAGAGGTAAGCGGAGAGCGCAGGTCATGCGAGACCGTATGGACGAACTCGCTTCTCATCTTGTCCATTTCCTTCAAATAGGTGATGTCCTGCATGGTCAGAGCACGGCCGACATCCATAATCTCGGTTAGCTGGGCGTTCCCCACTCTGCCGTCGGCGAAACTGACCTCATGATATTGCAGCGGATCGCTGGAGTCCGTTCTGGAGAGCAATGCGCGCATGTCGGGATGAGAGAGGACATCCAGGACCGGCTTGCCCGTGACGAAACTCTCGTCCAATCCAAAGGTGCGGCACATGGCCGGGTTGATCAGGAGAATCCGGTTTTCCAGGTCCAGGATCATCACACAGTCCTGGATATTGTTGAAGACCGTCTCCAGCCGGGCGCGTTCCGTTTCGGAGATTTGGGCGCGCTTTTGTAGGGATGCGGTCGTGCGCCTGACCTCGCGCCGCAGCCAGTCCCCGACACGGTGTGCGTTCTTGATGCCGCTCTCGACCGCGTCGACAATGTCATCTGTCCGGAGCGGCGGGGATAGATAGCCACCCATGCCCAGGCGGAAAATCCCCTTGATCAAATCCGGCTGCGGTTTTTCAGTGTAGATCAGGATCGGCATGGTGGGAAACCGCTCACGGATCTCACGGGCAATTTTTATCCCTTCATGACCGTCAAATTTTTCCCCGATCAAAATCAGGGCAGGCGAGTTTTCCTGTAATACCCGGCCCAGGGCCTGGGTATTTTTGGCAATTGCTGTCTCATAATTCACGGCCCGCAGAACGCGGTCCATTAAATTAAGGATGGGAGAGTCTTCCAGTGCGAGCAGGATTAAATCNGGCTTTGGCATAGAATTATTGAGATTTTACTGCTTTTTTAATGGTGTTGGTATGGACGCTGTACTATTCTCCACCGTACGTGCCAGGCGCTGGAGGGCAGCCCGGGTGGTCATTAAAGCCTCACGTTGAGACTCTGTAAGCTTTCCTGTTTTTTCGGCGAGCACAATATCGATGGGCTGAACAGCAGACTTCAAATCCTTGACCATCTGGCTGTACAGGGATTTCATAAAGGCGGTCTGTCTCTTCTCAGCCTCCTGGGAGGCCCGGATCGTATGGTTAAGCGCCCCAAACAGGCGGGCATTCACCAGGGATATGGATATATAGTCAGCCACGGCTTCGAGCAGGACCTGGGCGTCTTTTACAAACGGTTGCGCTTCCCTGCGCATCACAAGCAGCATGCCAATGACTTCACTCCGAACCTTGACCGGAACGGCGCACACCGATCTACCCAGGGAAGCCACACGCAGCTTCAGCAAAGGCTCGCCCGAGATGGACAGCGTCTCACCGGAAAGGGCCACCAGCCTGCTAACGCCATCGTCGAGAGGCCTGTTAATTCTCCCGGCCCACTCGTCCGGCAGCCCGCGCTGGGCAAAAAGGAAAAACTCACGGCTTTTCTCGTCACGGACCAGCAGCCAGGCCAGATCTGCACCGCCCAGCTGGATTGCTCCATCCACAATCCTCTGGAACAGGGCGCGCTGGTTTGTGGTCGAGCTGACCGCTTTACCGATATTAATGAGCGTATTCAGCTCGCGCAGCTTCGATTGGAGTTGTTGATGGACGGCATTTAATTTNGGAATCGAGCCGCTGGCGGTCGCGAGTTTCATGGACCCGGCTGAGGACGCGGTCCACAGCAGCCAGTACCTCGGCATCCCGCGCGGGCCAGAAAATGTAATCCGCGGCCCCCAAACGAAAGGCCTGGATGATATCGTGCTCCTGGCCTTTACTGGCCAGAACGAGGAGAGGTGTATGAACTCCCTGGGAGGCGAGCGCGACAATCATATCCTTGGCGCTCAGGCCCGGCAGGTTTAAATCAACGATAATTAAATCAGGGGGAGTTTGGATCGAGGACTGAATCGCAGAGGAGGCCTCAGAGACGACGTCCACCCGATACCCCACAGACCGGAGAGTCTGGCGGTCAATGATGTCGCTGATGTGTGGGTCATGTTCGACAAGTAAAATGCGATCCCCGGCAGGTGCCATACCTTCACTCTCGCTCGCCGCCTTTCCCATGGACTAAATGAGCTTATTCATGGGGCCAGGTTGGATTCAACGCAAGGCCAGGCAGCGTTTTGTTAGTCTCTTGTCCTCTCCCGTAGGATTGTAACACTCTTTATTGCCAAATCTGCTCTATTGAAATGACCGTGCTATACTTGCCAAAATTTATCCGTTTATTAGTGGTACATGAGGCTGCCAATGACGACTCTCAGGGAACTTAAAAATGATTTCAAGCCGCAGGTCCTGTTTCCAAGCATTACAGCAGGTCTCATCGCCGGTATTGTGACCATCAGTCTCGAGATCTCCCTGGCAGCGTTGATCTTTTCGGGGGACCTCACTCAATTTCTGGCCGGAGGGATCGGGTTAATGCTCTTCGGCGCTTTCGCCGTCGGGATCACAGTGGCTCTGACCACCTCTTTGCCTGGAATGGTCGGCCTTCCCCAGGATACACCGGCTGCCATCATGGCCCTGGTTGCCGGGGCAATCGGCGTCACTATGAAGGGCGACGATCCACAGGCTATCTATTCCACGATTGTTGCTGCCATCTCACTGACATCCCTTCTGACAGCCATCTTTTTTCTTTTTCTCGGCTGGTTCAAGGCCAGTGGATTTGTGCGTTTTATCCCATATCCCGTCGTAGGCGGCTTTCTGGCCGGGACCGGCTATCTGCTCAGCATGGGTGCATTTGGGGTCATGGCAAATGTCTCCAGCTGGCAAGATCTCCCCCAATTATTGGATGCACAGAAATTAATTCTTTGGGTGCCCGGCGTCATTTTTGCAGTCACACTTCTTCTTCTCTTAAGGAAATGGAATCACTATTTGATCACGCCGGGAGCCCTGGTCATAGCAACCGCTCTCTTTTATGGTTATCTTTGGATCGCCGGCATACCCGTCAGCGAGGCGGCCAGTCGTGGCTGGCTGCTGGGGCCTTTTCCTTCGGGCGGCCTGTACCAGCCTCTCACTCTTTCATCGCTTGGCCTAATTCACTGGAATGCCATATTCCAGAATATTGACAAGATCGCGACAATCCTTGTACTCAGTATCATCGCACTGCTGCTCAATGCCAGCGCCCTCGAAGTGACTGTAAAAAANGATGTCGACCTCAACCGCGAGCTGCTGGCATCCGGGTGGGCAAACCTGGCTGGTGGGTTGGGCGGGAGCTCCGTTGGCTACCAGGCATTGGGGTTATCCGCGCTGGCGCATCGTCTGGGCGCCAGAAGCCGCCTGGTCAATCTCATCTCCGCACTGTTGTGTGGGGTGGCGCTTTTCTTCGGCGCGTCGCTGATCTCCTACTTCCCCAAGCCCATCCTGGGCGGCACGCTGCTATATCTAGGCCTGGCCTTCCTGGTGGAATGGCTGGTCGACGCACGTAAGGTGCTCCCCTTCTGGGATTACCTGCTGGTCTGGGTGATTCTCATCATCTGCGCCGCGGTGGATTCCTGCAAGGCGTTGCTGCAGGCATCTTCATTGCTGCCATCCTGTTTGTAATCAGCTATAGCCGCGTCGACGCCATCAACGCCATTCTGGATGGCTCGATATATCACAGCAAGGTGGATCGTCCCGAGTATCACCGCAACCTTCTGCATGAGCGTGGTGGAGAGATCCTGATCCTTCGTCTGCAGGGTTATATCTTCTTCGGAACCATTCAGAATATTCTGGAACGGGTCCGGCATCGCATCAAGGACCAGGCGCAGGGACAACTTAAGTATCTGATCCTCGATTTTCAGCGTGTCAAACAGCTTGATTCGTCGGCAGTCTTTGGCATTACACGTTTGAAACAACTGGCAGAGGCAAACAACATTATGATGGTGTGGACGCAGGTCGCACCCGAGATCGTGAAGCAATTGGAACGCGGCGGTTTGCATGACCAAGCCGACGACAGCTTTCTCTTCGAAGAGTCGCTCGATGAAGGTGTGGAATGGTGCGAAAACAAAATCCTGGCAGCAGAGGGAATCCAGGATCTGACGGGCGTCATGGAAGGTGCGGAATCACAGCTGGAGCGTGTCTTTCCAAGTCTGGATTGCGTGAGCGGGCTGATGAAGTACCTGGAATACCGGGTGGTGGAAGCGGGTGAGGTCCTTATCAAACAGGATGATCCATCGGATGACATGTATTTTGTCGAGTCGGGATTGATCACTATTGAACTGGAGCTGCCGAACGGGCGTCACATGCGTCTGCGCAGCATTCGCGGGGGTGCGACGGTCGGAGAGATGGGCATCTACCTGGGCGACACGCGGACGGCCTCCGTGGTGGCATCCCGTCACAGCACCGTCTATCGCCTCTCGCTGCAGTCACTCACGCTGATGCGTGAGAAGGATCCCAAGATCGCCGCCCTCTTTCACGAGTGGATCGCCCGCCTGCTTGCAGAACGGATCAAGGATAATCTCCGCATGTTTGAAGCGNTGATGGATTAAATGACCGCGGAGATGCGCACTACCTGGGCGGTACGCATCTCCGTGGTAAAAATTCCAATGGGCGGGTACTTCTATAACTCACCTTACACAAAATAGCTTGAAGAAGTCCGAAAACAGGGTTGCAGGCCTTCGGCCCGCAACCCTGTTTTCGGGTAATCCTTGCTACATGTGCGTTACATCAGTTTTATAACTTGAATACGGGATGGGAAGTCCCGGTAACGATGCCACGGTGATTCGTAATCGATTTCTCCGGTCCAAACCTGGAAAGCGNCTGCTCCTGCTCCGGGGAGAGGGCNCCCAGCTGGCGCAGGATCTCGATCGTCACTGCCGGGCGCACACGGTTGGTGGATTCAAGCTCCATTCCCATTCGCGAGGCATCTCCATCCAGGACCTTGATCGCAATTCCTACACCGTCAGAATCCGCACCCCTGGTACCGGGCAGGAGACCGACGATCTGGTAGCCCTCCGCGCCGCGCTTGGTGATGATATTTCCATTTCCTGCTTTCATCAGCTGCTCATCGAACTCGCCATAACCGCTGGCCATTTCCGGGTAGGCACTCATCGCAGAGGTGATCTTGCGGCAGGCCTGGGCGCGTTCCTCGGGCAGGCCGCGCGGGTCGCACATCCGGGCGAATCCAAGTGCAGCGTTGAATAAAGGAACAGCAAAATTAGGAGCGGAGCAGCCATCCGTGCCAAGCTCCACCTGCTCGACAGGCAGCTTGCACATCCAGGCAAATGTCCCAAGAATGTCCTTTTGAATTGGGTGATCCAGATCGAGATAATTTTCGAGCGGCAGNCCGCGCATCCTGGCATGCGCCAGCATGGCAGTATGCTTGCCCGAGCAGTTATTGTGATTGGTCGTCGGTTTGAGGTCCTGGACGATCAGTTTCTTCAGCTCCGCCACGTCACCCGGCAGGTGGGTGCCGCACAGCAGGTTGCTTTCTTCAATCCCAATTTTTTCCTGGAGATGACGAACAGCCTGGACATGCATGTCGCTGCCTTCGTGTGAGGCACAGGAAAGGGACAGCTCGCGCGGAGTGAATCCGAAATATTCCACGCCACCGCGCTCCACGAACGGCAGCACCTGGAAAGGCTTGGCGCTGGAGCGCAAAAAAGCGACCATTTGCGGGTCGCCATAAGATGCAATCAAGGTACCGTTTGAGTCAACGACTGCGATGGATCCGTAATGGATTGACTCGGTCACCCGTCCGCGGGTGACCTCAAACAGGGGCTTTGTCACTGTTCCTCCATGATCTGCTTCGACGCCGGAAGATAGTGACGCACATAATAATGCTGCAGCCCATATCGCAGGCGGTTCAAATATTGTCTGTGCCGCGCTACAGGTATTTTGTAATCCTTTAAGAGCTGCTCGGCCAGTTTGTCAGTGGCAGGTACGGCCGGTTTTTTCTTGCCAAGCTTATCGATCCTGTCATGGATATGTTTGAGGTTATCGATCTCACCGCGCACGGTTTGCTGGTTGACAACGCCGCCGCGTCCGCTCACAATGGTATAGCCTTTATATTCGGGCTCCATTAACAGTTTGAGTGCCTCAATCCATAGTGGAAGATCGGCATGCGCCAGGAAGGGCGGCTGCCCTTTGAGGACCGCATCGCCAACGAAAACCACTTTTTCCGCCGGCAGCTCGACCCAGATGGCCCCGGAAGAGGGTCCGGGACGGCTCGACAGCAGGATCGGCGTATCGCTCCAGTGGATCGTCATCCGTTCGACAAAGGAGATCTCCGGCGGCGCCCAGCGGACACTTCCCAGACCGGCAATGGATTCCCAGTTGGCGCCGGTTTCCTCGCCCTGGGCTTTGAACGTCGTGGGCCGGTTGCGGAAGGCCTGGGCAGTCTTCTCATGGGCGATCACCGTGCAATCCATGGCCCGGACTCCCAGGGTCCTGTCAGGATGCGCATCCAGGTTAATGAGCACACGCTCCGGTCCGTTGCCCATGCCCATCAGTGAAGCGCGCCAGGCGCGGCCGTCTTCCGGTGAGGGCGGGGCATCGATCTGGATCAAGCCGCGAGTCTGGGTGATCACACCCAGCGTCACGCCCAGGTATCTATCTTCGATGTAAACATTCTCTGCAATCGCATCCATTGAAAACCGTCGCTCCTGATTAAGGTTCTTGCTCGTTTATTCGGCCTCTCCGGCCAGTTGTTCCCGGGTCGCAGCCGGGAAGGTGAAATGAAATGACGCGCCCTGGCCGGGGTCGCTCTCGACCCAGATCTGCCCGCCATGTCCTACAACAGCAAGACGGCAGAACGCCAGGCCAATCCCCAGGCCACCCGGCCTGTTATTGCCATGCAGCCGTATGAATTTGTCAAAAATATGATCCTGTTCCGCCTGAGGAATGCCGGGGCCATCATCGTTGACCCAAATATGGATCATATTTCCCTCCAAGCGGGCGCCAACTTCAATCCTGCCGCCAGCCGGGCTGAACTTGCTGGCATTCTCCATCAGGTTGATCAACACGCGGCGGGCCATGTCTTCATCAACCCAGATCGGAGGCAGCTCGGCGGGAAGATCGGATAGGAGCACCTGATGTCGTCCGCTTGTCACCGGTGTGACATCCCGGACAGCATTCTGGATCAGGTCCATCGTATCGATCACCTTCTGGTCCGCCACCGGCTGCCCGGATTCCAGCCGGCTGACATCCAGCAAGGAACTGACCAGCCGCTGGATGCGGTCGGTCGAGTTCTCAGCAATTTTTAGGATGGTCTCCACGGTTTCCCGGTCGTTCTCCGGCACCATGCTATAGAGCACATCCAGGCTGGAAACAATGTTGGCCAGGGGCGAACGCAGATCGTGATAGATCATGGCAGTCAGGTCATTCCGCAGGCTGTCCAGCTCCTTGCGCTCGGTGATATCCCGGATAATCCACTGGATCGAATCAGTTTCGTCGAATTCCACCCGGCGGGCATGCACTTCCACCGGCAGGGTTGAGTCACCCTTATGGAGAATCGACTCGTAGGAGGAAGTGCGATTTTCACGCAAGGTTTCGTACATCGTGCCCGTGCGGTCCCAGTCCACATCATGTAATTGATCGATCCGCAGGGAATGCAGTTGTTCGCTCGAATAACCGCTTAACAACATGGCCTGGCGGTTGGCTTCCACGATGTTCCCTTCCCAATCGGTGATCAGCATGGGATCGATGCTGTCCTCAAACAGTTCCCGGTAGCGCTGGTGAGCCGCCTGCAACTTCTCAAACAACTGCGCATTTTGGATCGTGGTTCCCGCCAGGCCGCCGATACCGGTCGTCACCAGCAGGGCATCCGGGTCGAAGGAATTGGTCATGGGGTTGATCGCCTCAATGATGCCAATCACACCCAGCGGAGACTGGATCGGTGCAACTACAATGGAGCGGATCTCCAGTCCTCCGATACGGTCGGCTTCGCTATAGTTTTTATCCTGGCTGATGTTGGTCACCACCGTCCCGCGGCCCTCCCGTGCGGCAGTAGCGACAATCCCATCTCCCAGCCTGACCTTGCGGCCAATAATATTGCCGGCATTGTGCCCGGCAGCCGCGCGATAGACGAGCTGGTCGCCATCGATCATGCCGATGGCAGCCGTCTCCACCTGCAGGGCCTGCACCGTCTGGATCAGGATGCGCTGGAAGACATCCTCCATACGCAGGGAGGCGTTCATCGCCGAGGCGCCTTCTGCCAGGGCAGTCATGACCCGCGCCTGGCGCTGGCTCTCCGTGTACAGCCTCGCATTCAGCACTGCGATGGCAGATTGATCTGCAATTGCCTGCATCAGGTCGAATTGATCGTCTGTGAACACATTGGGCTTGGGGTGGACAAGCGTCAGCACGCCCACCAGTTTTTCACGGGCCAGCAGCGGCACGCAGATCGCCGACTTGACACCCGACTTGTCCATGGCATCGTCGGGACGAATCAACCAGCGCTCATCCTTGCTCGTATCCGGGACCAGCACCCCCTTGCGGTGGCGGATCACCCAGCCCGCCAGGCCCCGCTCGGTGGTATCGCGCAACTGCTGCGTGGTGTGCTCCAGGATCTGGGTGCCATAGACAATGGTCGCATCCACAGCCTTGCCTGAATCATCCAGCACCACGATGCTGCAACGCTCCCCACCCACGTTCTGGATCGCCTCATATAAAACGCGTTGAAGCACCGTTCGCAGATCGAGAGCGGTCGCCACCTCGCGGCTGACATGAAAAAGTAATTCGAGCAGAGCTCGTGTTCGGTCTTGTTCCTGTGGCAGTGACATAAATGCCTATAATGTGGTTTATCCGCTTCCTATGCAAATAATACCACGCAGTGGGGAGAACGGGTAAAGTATAGCACAACGGAAAGAGGCGCATGGGTTTGCAATGGGTTTGGGCACAATTAACATTGAATCAAGATTAAACCTCGTGCATTCGGTCTGCCGTGAGGAGATTCAGTCTGCAGTCGCAAGGCTCAAGCAGCTTCATTTGATGCTCCCGCGGTAGAATTACGCCCATGCCCCTGGATATCCATCGTATTAAAGCCTTATGTTTCGACGTCGACGGCACACTTAGCGATACCGACGACCTGTATGCACGGAAGATCAAACCTTTTCTGCCCCCAGCCCTGTTCTCCGACCCCGACCGGACTGCCCGGCGCCTGGTCATGTGGGTCGAATCGCCAGGAAATGCTCTTTTAGGGTATGCCGATAAGATTGGCATGGATGATGAAATGGGCGCGGTCATCGACTGGTTCCAGCGTGCTAAGCCCAATACCCAAAGGAATTTCCTAATGATCCCGGGCGTGGATGAAATGCTGGCTGCCCTGAAGGGACGCTACCCAATGGCCGTGGTCAGCGCCCGCCACGAGAAGAGCACCATGCACTTTCTGGAGCAGTTCGACCTGGCAAAATATTTCGATGTAATTGTCACCGGTCTCTCGGCGCCGCATACAAAACCCTTTCCCGATCCCATTTTTATGGCCGCAGAAAAAATGGGGGTCAAGCCCATGGAGTGCCTGATGGTGGGGGACACTACCGTTGATATTCGCGCCGGGAAATCCGCCGGGGCGCAGACAGTAGGCGTACTGTGTGGCTTTGGCGAGGAAAAAGAGCTCAAGGCTATGGGAGCGGACCTGATCCTGAGCAATACGCACCAGGTCGTGGATGTTTTGAACGGAGAATACCCAGAGAGCGGCACCTAAAAAGACAACAAAGCTGTTCTCCTGCCGAACCCTATGTAGAATCGCTCCGGATAATTCTCAACAATCGAAATGCCATGACTTCACACCAGATCAGGATGGCAAAGAGAAAAAAGTAAAAAGCAAAAAACTTTATCCAAAAGGTGGGGATGGCAAGGGTCACCGTGATCCAGGTATATACAGCAAGATCTTTCCAGCGCTCATCCTTCCGGAATACAAAGCCAAGCAGGATCATGGCAGGCATCAACGTCAGGCCAATGACAGCAAAGGAGGAATCATGCAGAATCCCATGCCAGGTCTTGGGCGTGGTGCGGATGGTTTTGTCGGTGGGAGAGATCAGCCCGATCATGCCAACTCCCGCCAGGACCAATAGCCAGATGGAAATGGTTGCCAGGCGGCCTGATGGCAGGCTGGAACGAAACCCCGCCGCAAAGATGATGATCAGGATGCCGCTGGCTGCGAATGTCAACGTCATGATCCATCCATAGGGACCCAGGGCAAGTCCACTGGGCCAGTCGAGCGGCACGCGCAGTTTCCAGCCAATGGAAGTCATGAAATCCCGCTCGACGATCGTCAAAATGGTAATGACGCTTCCCAGGAGAATCGGACCGACGATCCCCGCGTAAGCAGCCAAGCTGATCTTCTGCTGCCTGCTCATCTTGAGAAATAAACTGCAAGGAGCGCCAGGATTGCGGGCAGCGCCTGGACATATAGGATATTGCGCCCGGCTGTGAAACCGCCATAGAGACCGGCGATCAAGACACAGATCAGGAAGAACAGGATGACGTTGANCTGACCGTTGACCAGCCCCCAGACCAAACCCGCTGCCAAAAAACCATTGTAGAGTCCCTGATTGGCAGCCAATACGGCTGAGGCCCTTGAGAACTCAGGGGTTGTATGAAAGATCTTCCGCCCCAGGGGCCGGTCCCAGTAAAACATTTCCAGCACAAGAAAACCAACATGTAGAGCCGCAACGATTCCTACAAGCAAC
>JGI20214J51088_10002602_pt1 | contig 11970 bp, 7 predicted proteins | sample WetSurMetagenome_FD_51088 | JGI IMG/M metagenome (IMG submission 51088)
GTATTTGCGGGAATAGGATTGAATATTGCTTCCCAGACTTATCTCCATAATTACATCATTGAAGGTAAAGCGTTGCCAATGCTTTCAGATCTTATTCTGGATAACCTCCCTGTAATCGATGTCTCTCTGATTTATGACATTGTTTCGCTGATTCCGATAATTCTGGCCATTATATATATTTTCCATAAAAAGGATTATAACAGGATTCCCTTTTTTTTACTTATGATTGGCTTGTTCTATATTGTAAGAGGAATTTTTATTGTTTTAACACCATTTGGAAATCCACCGTTATTTAACGGATCAGACCCTCTTTTCCATGGATTTGCGAATTATGAACTTGGCGTATATCCGTCGGGTCATGCAGGGAATGTATTTTTAATATTATTGCTGGTGAAAGACAGGGTTTACAAATGGATCATCGGAATCTGTCTGGTTGTTGTTATCCTCGCTTTGTTTCTGGCACATGGGCATTATAGTATCGACATTCTTTCAGGTATTTTCTTTGCTTATGCAATACGGGCATTTGGAGAAAAACATCTTGCAATGTTCGACCTGGGTAATCAGAAAGAATAGTAGTTAAATAATGATTATTGGTCGTGTGTACGTCCTCTTTTTTCCATTCGCTTAATGAAGAAATAATTTATTATTGCGATAACCACCATCCCTAAAAGGAACAATGGATAAGTAATTTTCCATTTTTCCGGACCAGTCATCATAGACCATTCTGACATTCCGCCAATACTTGCTATTAAAGTAAGAGGCATAAAAATGGTGGCAATCAGGGTGAGCCGCCTCACAGAATAATTAGTTTCGTTCGACATCTTCGTCATCAGATTATTGAGTAGTGAAGTATATAACTCCATGAGGCTGGTTTCAATTTCACGGTATGTTTCGGTCAGTTCAAAGAATTTAGCCAGATGATCATAAATGTCGCGATAATGTACTATTACTGTTTCCCTGATAAAAGGACAATCCAGCCTGCAGATCTTGACAAGAATTTCCCTTTCGTGGTATAAGCTTTTTCTCAGGCTTAAAAGATCTTTTCTCAGATGAATAAGTCCCTGCGGTTTAAATTTCTCAACATCTGAAAGCAATAATTCTTCCGATTCTTCAAGCTCCTCTTCCATATCATCAAATGCTTTGTACTTCTGATCTACCAGATAGTCAAGTATCATATGCATCAGACAATCAGGTCCTCCTTTGGCATTTTCATGGCTGGTTTCAATTATTTGTTCTATGTCATTCAACGGTTTTCTTGTTCCTGATTTATGGCCACTGACAGTTATGAGAAAATTCTTCCCTATAAACAGATTTACTTCATCAATTGTAAGTGCCTTATCGATGTAACTGAAAGCATTAAAGAGGATAAAAGTATTATTAGGAAAATATTCTATCTTCGGAACCTGCTTCTCATCAAAGCAGTCTTCGACAGACAATGGATGGATGCCAACTTTATCAATAAGGGAGGAGAACTCCTCTTTCAATGGCTGAAAGAAATTAAACCATACAAAACCGCCCTCCTTCAGTGCTGCAACAGCTTCCTCAAGAGTTGTGATCCCATAAAACAATCCCGTGGGAGTAAAATGGTAGAATTTTGATTCTGACATTTTTTTGATTTTTGAAAGGTATGTAACTGAATTCTGACTAAAACAAATTTACTTTAAAAAATCAATATCCATTTATTTTTAAGCTCTCCGATTTGCGAACAATACTTCATTGGATACGTTTAACCCTTAATGAACCCAACAAAAGGAAGAACATTATGGCTTTGAAAAAGTCAAAATTCATTAACCGCAGAGCTCGCAAAGTCCCATCCAGATAGCTATCAGGAGCTATCCGGATTTCGCAAAGGTCGCAAAGAGCTATTGGTCAATGTTTTAACTTTGCGTTCTTTGCGACAACTTGGCGTGCTTTGCGGTTAAAAAGGAATTTTAAGACATCCTCAACAATAAGATGAATGTTAAATGAATATGCCAAATACTAACCCGTGCTCTCATTAAAGAACCGGAAATTTCAGAAATTGAAACACCTGATCTTTTTTGGGGAATAGTGACAAAACAAGATAAAAGTCATTGACTGATAGGGGAAGGTTTGATTAATATTGCAACAAAAATCTACAAAAATGAATAACGCTATATATAATTTTCGTGAACCTAAGAATGAACCTGTATTGTCTTATGCCCCCGGAAGCAGTGAGCGAAGATTGCTTGAAGATGAACTGACCTCACAAAGCAGCAGGATAATAGATATCCCTCTTATTATTGGAGGAAAGGAAATCCGCACAGGAAAAACCGGAAGAGTAGTTATGCCTTCCGACCATCAGCATGTACTTGCAACTTATCACATTGCGACCGAAAAAGAGGTTTCACTTGCAATACAGGCAGCACTGGATGCCAAGTGTGAATGGATGAACCTGGCCTGGATGGAAAGAGCCGCCATAATGGCTAAAGCAGCCGAACTTATTTCAAAAAAATACAGATTCCGGTTAAATGCTGCAACAATGCTGGGCCAGGGAAAAAATGTATTACAGGCAGAGATTGATTCTGCATGTGAAGTGGCAGATTATCTGCGGTTTAATATCCATTTTGCCTCGCTTATATATATGGAGCAGCCTATTTCTGAAAACGAGACTATAAATCGTCTGGAGTATCGTCCGCTTGAAGGATTTATTTATACTGTTACCCCTTTCAACTTCACAGCAATCGCTTCAAATCTGAATACAAGTGTTGCATTGATGGGAAATACAACAGTGTGGAAACCAGCAACCACTTCCCTGCTCTCAAATTACTATCTGATGAAGATATTTGAAGAAGCAGGATTACCAGCCGGTGTTATTAATTTCGTGCCCGGGTCAGGATCGCTTATCAGCAGTATCGTACTCAAACACAAAGATCTTGCAGGAATTCATTTCACAGGCTCAAACTCAACATTCAACACTTTATGGAAGCAGGTTTCCGATAATCTTTCGTGTTATAAATCATATCCGAAGCTTGTCGGGGAAACAGGAGGTAAAGATTTCATTTTTGCCCATCAATCCGCTAATCCTCCTGAACTGGCTACTGCCATTGTACGAGGCTCATTCGAATACCAGGGACAGAAATGCTCCGCAGCTTCAAGGGCATATATTCCGAAGTCATTATGGATTGAGACCAAACGACTCTTACTGAAAATGATATCTGAGATAAAATCGGGCGACGTCAGAGACTTTCATAACTATGTCAATGCAGTTATTGATGAGGTTTCTTTTGATAAAATAATGTTATATATCGACAAAGTAAAATCATCGTCAGATGCTAAGATTATTGCCGGAGGTAATGGTGATAAATCAAAAGGATATTTCATTGAACCAACAGTGATTGTTACGGAAAATCCGCATTTTTTCACCATGGAAGAGGAGATTTTCGGGCCGGTGATGACAATCCTTATTTATAATGACGAAAAGTTTGATGAAACACTTAAACTCTGTGATGAAACCTCGCCTTATGGTCTCACAGGAGCTATCTTCAGTAATGACAAGTATGCCATGATAAAAGCATGCAGGGCACTGCGCTATGCTGCCGGCAACTTTTACATTAATGATAAACCAACTGGCGCCATGGTCGGGCAACAACCATTTGGAGGAGCAAGAGGTTCGGGTACAAATGACAAGGCAGGAAGCCATCTGAATCTCATCAGATGGGTAAGTCCAAGAACAATTAAAGAGACCCTCATCCCTGCTACAGATTTTAAATACCTCTTCATGGAATAAATTGACCTTTCTCCGACTAATAATGGAATTTAAACCGCCTTTAAGGAACATCTTCGTCAGTTAATACTCCACATTGAAAAAATCTTCTGTAAATTTGAGCATGAAAATGCCTGTTACAGAAAAAAATAATAAAGCACTGTTTATATTGAATCCTGGTTCAGGAGTTCCTCCCGTTAACTTCATTTTATCGAAAGAACTTAAACGTCGTAAAAAGGAGTTAACCTGTTTAAAATCTTTAAGTATTGTTGATACTGAAGTCCTGATCAGGGATAATATCAATAAATATGATGTTTTTGTTGCTGCCGGCGGAGATGGTACAGTTCATACTGTTGCAACCAGGCTGGTTGGAAGTGAAAAAATCCTCGGTGTATTACCACTTGGTTCAGGAAATGGATTTGCCAAGGAGTTTGGATTTAAGCTGAATCTCAGATCACTGCTCTCCGATATTAAAAAAGCAGAAAGCGTCAATATTGATGTGATTGAGATTAATGATAAACTTTGCCTTAATGTAGCCGGAATCGGACTGGATAGCTTTGTGGCACACTCTTTTGCCAGCCTTAAACTGCGTGGTTTTATTCCTTATGTCATATTGACTTTTAAAACTTTTTTACAGCTCCGCCCGTTTCATGTCACTATAAAATGCGGGGGAGAAGTAATTATATCGGAGGAATTATTTGTTCTGACAATAGCAAACACAAGACAATTCGGGAATTATGCATTTATTGCACCGGAAGCCAGGCCAAATGACGGAATTATTGATATTGTATTAATTAAACCTTTCCCTAAGATCTTTGGTCCGGTTTTTATAATCAGGCTATTTACAAAAAGAATTAATAAGTCTAAATATGTCAGGCATATTCAGACAGACAAAGAGATAATTATTCAAACTGATGAAACCAGATTCCATATCGACGGGGAACCCATGAACATATCAGGTGAGGTCATTGTAAGGATCAAAAAAGAAGTTTTGAAGGTCCTGAAAACAGCCGGCAATAAATTTATTTTCAATTCATGATCTTTTCAAAATGAAACCAAATAATCTGCTCATGAAATTACATTTATCACTTGTGATTGCCTTTTCTCTGTTTACAGTGGGTATTTCATACGGACAACAAACAGTAAATAAGCCGGCCCGGGAACAGTGGTTCATGGATATGGGATTCGGAATGTTTATACACTGGAGTATGGATTCCCAGGTGGGGGCAGTAATAAGTCATTCCATGGCTGGTGCTTCAGAGGATTATCTGAACCGGTATGTTAACGAATTACCGAAAACCTTTAATCCAAAGAATTTTGATCCTGATGAATGGGCAACATTGGCAATGCTTGCCGGGATGAAATATGTTGTTTTCACTGCCAAACATCATTCGGGTTTTTGCATGTGGAATACCAAAACAACTGAATTCAATATAATGAACACTCCTTTCAGGCGCGATATATTAAAAGAGGTCATCGATGCCTTTCGAAAGCAAGGGCTTGCTATAGGACTCTACTTTTCACCTGAGGATTTTCATTTCTTCTATGAAAACCATATTCCGGTTGGCAGATTGCAAAACCCTTTGCACTTCCCTGTGAACAATCCTGCCCTGATGGCACTTGATAAGGCCCAGGTCAAAGAATTATTGAGTAATTACGGAAAGATCGATGTATTCTTTTTTGATGGCCCGGAGGAGGAGCTCAAAGAATTAGCCTGGCAATTGCAGCCCGATGTAATTGTAACACGCGGACAAATGCAAACTCCCGAGCAGAATCTGCCTGACAAACCCATACCGGGGCCATGGGAAGCCTGTTTTACAATGGGTACCGATTGGCAATATAAGCCAACTAATGATCCTCATAAGAGCGGAACTGAGATTATTAATATGCTTATTGAGACGAGAGCTAAAGGAGGAAACCTTCTGCTTAATGTAGGTCCAAAGCCCAATGGTGAGTTACAGATTGAACAGGAGGCACTCTTGCGCGAGGTGGCTTTATGGAACCTTGTAAATCAGGAAGGAATTCATAATATCCGCCCCTGGGAAATCATAAAAGAGAAAGAAATATGGTTTACAAAAGCAAAGGATAATAACACTGTTTATGCTTTTATCCCTGCCGGTAAAGAATGGAAATACGGTGAGCGAAAAGAATTTGTATTTAAAACCCTGCTTGGCAATGAACAGACCAAAGTAAGTGTTTTAGGTTATGCCAGTGAATTAGTGGAATATAAACCCGGATTTGATGCAGGAGTGTATTTAAGTTCCACACCTATTGGCCTGGTCATTAGCGCCGTAAATGGTCACCGGTTATATACTGACAATAAATGGCCTAACCCTGTGGTGTTAAAGATAGAAAATGTGAAGTTTAATCCTGTTAAAGAAGTACAGCACATAAAAAGCAAAATCGACGGGGCAAAATAAATTTGCTAAAAATTATAATTTCCCGGTAAACGGAATCCACTTCATAGTTTCATCCTTAAGGGCAATCATAAATGACATAAAATCAGCATTGTATCATATCATTTATTTTTCTTACCTTTATCTTCCCAACCTGAGAATTAATAAATGAATTCATGAAACGCTTTTTCCGGACTTTATTTAGTATGGTGTTTCTTGTTCTTTCCGTTTCGGGCTGTGAACAGAATAAACATAAACTCACCGAGGAGTCATTTCTTGGGAAATGGTATACAGTGAAAGGAGATGTGGAGTCGTACAGCTTTCTTAAAGATGACAGCAGTTATATTTTTGTTGGTATCCTGGGAATGCATCCGGTTGCCTATGGTACATGGAAAATTAAAAAGGATAAGTTCATAATTACTATGGATAACGGAATATCCATACCAAATTCTTTTACACTGTCTGATGATACTCTCATCTTTAATCAGGGAAAAGAAATTTATACGCGAACCACACCTGTTGAAGTAAAAAATCCTGAAGCAAGGATACTGACAACACTTGCCGGAGATCTCAGCACTTTGAAGTTTTCTGCCCCTGTTCCTGACGACGTAACCGGGAAGTACCGGACTGATGGATCGGGCTTTTCTCAAAGTTTTTCTATAAAAGGATATTCAATAACTGCAGTAACATCACATTCTTCAGGTGCTGTTTTAGAAATAGCTGACTTCCTTAAGGAATATGGCTTTGATCAGGATACATTATATTATAAAGAGAATTGTTATTGCTTCAGGGATAATAATCAGATTGTTACAATCTGTGAAACAGAGATACCCCAATCTATTAGGGACTCAGTTTATATTCAAATCACAACTGGTCTTTTGAAAAAATAAATCCACCCTGATTTTTTGTTAATTACAAAATATAATGACGTTTCAAAAGAGACGATCATTTATCCGTTTACCAGTGAGAGAATAATAGTGAATTGGGACAATTGTTCGTCAGAGATAATTAATTTTGTTATTCATAGTTTTAGAAGTTAACTCTTGCAAATCAACTTAAAATATTTCCAGTAATGAAAAAGATTTTAGTATTCCTGATTTTCTTCAGCCTTACAAAGGCTTACGGGCAAAATTCTGCATTCAAATTAATACCGCAACCAGTTGAAATACAATCATCTGGTGGCAACTACATGTTGACAAAAGCATCGACAATCAGCTTCGATAACCAGGAAAGTGCCAAAATTGCTGAAATGCTGGCTCAAAAACTAAATTTCGCCACAGGATTTTCAATTAAAGCACAACAAAACAAAGCAGGTGCAATACAATTTAATCTGAATAAAGTTCCTTCAGCACAATTAGGAAAAGAAGGATATACACTTGTATCAACCCCGAAAGGTGTAGTAATAACTGCTAATGAATCTGCCGGGTTGTTTTATGGCATGCAATCATTACTTCAGCTCCTGCCAAAAGAAATTGAAAGTAAAACTCCGGTTAAAATGAACTGGACAATACCAGCAGTTAAAATTACAGATTATCCCCGATTTGTCTGGAGAGGATTAATGCTTGATGTCAGCAGGAATTTTTTCACAAAGGAAGAGGTAATGCGTTATATCGACCAAATGGCAAAATTTAAATATAATACGCTGCACTGGCATCTGACGGATGATAATGGCTGGAGGATTGAAATCAAATCGTTGCCAAAACTTACTGAAATTGGTGCATGGCGGGTACCCCGTTCGGGTCATTTTGGTGAACGTGCCCTTCCAAAAGCTGGTGAAAAGGCAACAGCCGGGGGTTTTTATACACAGGAAGATATAAAAGAGATCATTCGGTTTGCGCAGGACAGGAATGTTACCATTGTTCCTGAAATTGATGTCCCCGGGCATAGCATGGCGGCAATTGCAGCCTATCCTGAACTCAGCTGCAGTAAAGATCCGGATACTAAAGTTAATCCTGGTTCTCCGTTTTCAGAATGGTATGGAAATGGAACCTTCAGGATGTTTATTGATAATTCACTTAACCCCTCTGATGAGAAAGTCTATGAATTCCTCGACAAAGTTTTTACCGAAGTTGCCTCACTATTTCCCAACCCTTATATTCACGTTGGAGGAGATGAGTGCTTTAAAGGATTCTGGACAAAAGATGAGGGTTGCCAGGCTCTGATGAAAAAGCTGAATATCAGGCATGCGGAAGATTTGCAGGGTTATTTTATGAACCGGTTGGAAAGTATTCTGAAATCCAAAGGGAAAAAACTTCTTGGCTGGGATGAGATTCTTGAGGGCGGCATTTCACCGGAAGCAACTGTGATGAGCTGGCGCAACATTAAGAGTGGAATTGAGGCATCAAAAATGAATCATTATGTTGTCATGACACCTGTAACGTATACATATCTCGATTATCAGCAAGGCGAAAAAACCATAGAACCACCGCTTTATGAAGGACTTCGTCTGAATACATGTTATAGTTTTGAACCTGTACCTGACGGAGCAGTAGAAAAGTATATTCTCGGCGGACAGGGAAATTTGTGGACAGAACAGGTGCCGACTCTGCGACATGCCGAATATATGACCTGGCCACGTGGCTGGGCATTGGCAGAAGTTTTCTGGTCACCAAAAGAGAGTAAAAACTGGGTAAGTTTTGTCCGGAGAGCAGAAGCACAATTTGCCCGAAACCAAATAGCAGGAGTAAATTACTCCAGGGCTGTTTACGATCCTATTATTACAACTAAAATGCAAAATGGCAAAATGATTCTCGAAATGACCTCCGAAATGCCGGGTCTTGATATTTATTATACAATCAATGACGCAATGCCAGATAATTATTCACTAAAGTATTCAAATCCGGTTGAGCTTCCTGATGAACCGGTTACACTCAGGGTAATTTCCTATAATAACAGCACCCCGATTGGCCATCTGATAACATTGAAGCCTGAAGAGCTAAAAAACAGGTAGAACAGTAAAATCTTAAAACTGAAATATGAAAATGAATCTTACAATATTTAGGTCACTGATCCTGGGTAAGATAATTATTATTGTCTTTACAGTAAATCTATGTGCCCAGACACTGAATGAAATAGAATCAAACCGTGTATCCCTGCCAAATGGCTGGAGCTTAACACCTGCAGGGAAACTTCTGCAACTTGGCGATTTACCTCTTAATATTGCTGTATCACCTTCTCAAAAACTTGCAGCGGTCACAAATAACGGGCAGAGTGATCAAACCATTCAGCTCGTTGATATTGAACGGGAAATTATCCTCGACTCAATCGTAATCGGGAAAGCATGGCTGGGATTAACTTTCTCAGGGGACGGGAAATATTTATATGCTTCCGGCGGAAATGATAATATAATTATCCGGTATGCAATAAGAAACAATCATCTTTCTATTTACGATACAATCACAATAGGAAAACCGTGGCCCGAACTGATCTCAGTTGCCGGGCTTGCACTTGATGATGCAAAAAACAGGTTGTATACTGTTTCAAAAGAGAATAATTCTCTTTATGTCATAGATATAAAAACCAAAAAAATTATCTCACAGCATTCATTAGGCGGAGAGGGTTATACCTGCATTTTATCCCCCGACAAAAAGATCCTTTACATCTCATGCTGGGGATGTGATAAAATTATCCTTTTTGATACTTATCAGCAGAAAATTACAGGATCAATTCCTGTCGGGGATAATCCCAATGATTTATGCGTTACAAGAAGCGGCAAGTACCTGTTTGTTGCAAATGCAAATGACAACACTGTATCTGTGATTGATACCAGGCAACAGAAAGTGATTGAAACACTCAATTCTGCACTCTATCCTGATGCACCATCCGGTTCAACCACTAACAGTGTGGCACTGAGCAGTGATGAAAAGACCCTTTTCATCGCCAATGCCGACAATAATTGCCTTGCGTCATTTGATGTCAGCCTCCCCGGATCGAGTAAAAGCAAAGGATTCATACCTACCGCCTGGTATCCGACATGTGTGAGGATTGTAAAAAACAAAATACTGGTCAGTAACGGTAAAGGATTGACATCACTCGCCAATCCACATGGTCCTAGTCCTGTCCAGAAAGATGAGGAAGTTGTTTACCAGGAGGGTGGTAAGGAGAAGAAAATAAAGGTCCAGTACATTGGCGGGCTATTTAAAGGAACGCTGAGTATTCTCAATATTCCGGATGATAAGCAAATGGCTCTTTATTCAAAGGCTGTTTATAATAATACCCCATATATAAAGAGTAAAGAGATGATATCCGAGGGTGGAGCAGGTAATCCTATCCCTCAGAAAGTTGGTGATCCCTCACCAATAAAACATATATTTTATATTATTAAGGAAAACCGTACATACGACCAGGTGTTAGGCGATATGCCAGAAGGTAACGGTGATCGTAATCTTGTACTCTTTGGCGAGAACATTACTCCAAACCAGCATGCAATTGCCCGTGAATTTGTATTACTTGATAATTTTTATGTAAACGGAGAGGTAAGTGCTGATGGCCATAACTGGACAATGGGAGCCTATGCTACTGATTACCTGGAAAAAAACTGGCCGACCAGTTACGGAGGAAGAGGTGGAACATATCCGGGTGAAGGTGGCAGACCGATTGCAAATAATAAGAACGGGTTTCTCTGGGATAACTGTTCCCGCAATGGCATCAGTTATCGTACTTATGGCGAATTTATGGGAGATAACGGGCCCAACATTCCTGTCTTAAAGGATCACTTCTGTGCTGGTTTTACTCTCTGGGATCAGTCAGTCCGTGATACTGTCCGCTTCCGCCAGTGGAAACATGATTTTGATTCTCTCCTGTCAGTAAATGCATTACCCCGGCTTAATACAATTCGTTTTATCAACGATCACACCGAAGGACTGAGCCTTGGCAGACCTACACCATTTGCCAGTGTTGCCGATAATGATCTTGCTGTTGGTATGTTTGTCGACTATCTTAGTCATAGTACTGTCTGGAAACAGAGCCTGGTACTAATAGTAGAAGATGATGCTCAGAATGGTCCAGATCATGTTGATGCTCACCGCAGCACAGCATATATTGCAGGGGGCTATGTTAAAAAAGGGGTAGTTGATCATACAGCTTATACAACAACATCACTTCTGAGAACTATCGAGCTTATCCTCGGACTCCCACCCATGAGTCAGTATGATGCTCCTGCAGTTCCATTATGGAGAAGCATGAACAATACACCCGATCATCCTCCATTTGAAGTTAAACCATGCCTTGTCAATCTCGATGAAAAGAATCTGGCTGAAAACATCTGGCAAAAGAAAAGCGAACTATTTGATTTTTCACAGGAAGACATGGTAAATGATGCAGCATTCAATGAAGTAATCTGGAAAGCTGTAAAAGGTTTTGATTCACCATGTCCGCCTGCTGTGCGTGCTGCATTTTTTATGCCGGATAACGGGGAAGATGATGATTAGGGCGCTTATATATTTACCGCATAAGGTTAGATTTCACTAGATAAATATTTCCACCTTTTTATTCCCACCCAGAGGGGGGAAACTCTTGCATATAAGTGTAATTCAACTAAATACCAGAATACTAGTCCCCCTTTAGGGGGATCCCGCGAAGCGGGAAGGGGCATTTTTCACGAAACAAAACCTCTAGGGGAGACTCAATTAAGCGGATAAAAAAGGTGCGAACCTAAGATCCGCACCTCTTATATTATCTGATTTATTGTAATTTAAACTCAACCGGCACCATCATCTGAACAGGAACCGGTTTACCATGCTGGGTTCCCGGTTTCCAGTCTGGCATACTGCTTATTACCCTTTTGGCTTCAACGACAAGCAGAGGATTAACAGGTTTTGTAACCTGCACGTTTTTAACTTTTCCTGAGCT
>JGI20214J51088_10002604_pt1 | contig 11965 bp, 4 predicted proteins | sample WetSurMetagenome_FD_51088 | JGI IMG/M metagenome (IMG submission 51088)
GCCTAAAGCCAGCCACTGAGGTGTGGCGTCTTCGTTGTTCTGTTTTTAGAGGGACCCCCCTGGCCTTTTTCTGTGTTTATTTCAAAGAGCTAAACTGTTACGGAACAGCGGATAAACGACCGCGGACCACCGACAACGGACACCTGACCACTGACAACGGACGTTCTTCCACCATGGGCAATTTCCGGGTTTTTACCAGCAACCGATTAGAGATCCTGGCTGATCAGCTTGGCGGGGTGCTCCAGCAGACCTTGCCGTCTCCCTTTGACCCGGAGATCATCGTGGTTCAGAGCAAGGGCATGGAGCGCTGGATCTGCCTGCAGCTTGCGGAGCGACACGGAATTTGCGCTAACTGCCGTTTCCCTTTCCCCAACACCTTTGTGCAGGAGATCTTTCAGAGCGTTCTCAAGAACCTCCCAAAACCGAACCTCTTCGATCCTGGAATGATGACGTGGCGGGTGATGAAGGCTTTGCCTAAGCTTATGGAGGCGCCTGCGTTTGAGCCTCTGCGGATCTACCTGGAAAGCGGACGGAGCGACCTCAAGCGCTTCCAGCTCTCGCAGCGGATCGCCGATCTCTTTGACCAGTATCTGCTTTTCCGACCCGAGATGATGTTCCAGTGGGAAAAGGGAAAAGCCCTGCACTGGCAAGCGATGCTGTGGCGAGAGCTGGTGGAAGGCCATGAACACGAACACAGGGCGGCACTAGCCGAAGGACTCTTCACGGCCATAGAAAGGGGCACTGACCTGCCGCCCGGGATTCCAGGAAGGATCTCCGTGTTCGGCATCTCTGCCCTGCCTCGCTTTCATGTTCAGGTGTTTGCCTCCTTGTCGCAGATCGCCCGGGTGAACCTATTTCTCATGAACCCGAGCATGGAGTACTGGGGGGATATTCTTGACACCTGGGAAATGAAGCAAAAGGCGAGAGCTGTGAAAGCCGCGTCCGAAGGGGAACTCCACATGGAAAAGGGAAACCCCCTGCTCGCCTCCATGGGCGGCCTGGGGAGGGACTTCTTTGAAATGATCCAGGAGTTCGATGCGGAAGAAATCTCCTCTTATGAAGAGCCGGAAGTTGAAAATCTCCTGAGCGCCATCCAGTTGGACATTCTCAGACTCCAGGAGAGGCAGGAAAAGAAAGAAGTTTCATCTGACGATCGCTCTGTGCAGATTCATTCCTGCCACAGTCCTATGCGGGAGGTGGAAGTTCTCCGTGATCAACTTCTACGGATGTTCGAAGAAGATCCCGGTCTNTTGCCCAAGGACATTCTCGTGATGATGCCGGATGTGGAAACCTATGCGCCCTACATCCAGGGTGTCTTTGACACCACGCAAGAGGATGCCCGGAGAATTCCTTTCAGCATCGCAGACCGGAGCATGCGAAAGGAGGGAGGGATCGGTGAAGCGTTCCTCAATCTTCTTGACCTCCAGGGAAGCCGTTTCGGGGTCAGTCAGGTCGTGAACTTCCTTGAATGCGAAGCGGTGCGCCGCAAGTTCGGTATTTCCAACGAAGATCTGGAAACGGTGCGCAAATGGATTTCTGAAACACGGATCCGCTGGGGCATTGATGAAAGACACAAAGCCGACTTGGGGTTGCCTTCCTTCCCTCAAAACACATGGAGAGCGGGCCTCGACAGACTTCTCCTTGGCTTTGCCATGCCGGGCCGCGAGGAAAGGCTGTTTTCAGGGATCCTGCCCTACGATCCCATCGAGGGGGAAGAGAGCCGGATTCTCGGTGCCTTCGCTGAATTCTTTGAAAAGCTTTTCGAGGAAGCAACCTCTCTCGGTCAACCAAGAACATTGGAAACCTGGCAGGAGGAGCTTGCCGGTCTCCTGGACGATTTCTTCGAGCCAGGGGAAGAGACGGATCGGGAGATTCAGTTGATCCGCCGGATGCTCGATGACCTGGTGAAAACCGGTGCAGCTTCTCTCTTTGATGAAAAGATCCCTCTGCAGGTCGTCAGAAGCTATCTTGAGCGCTGTCTCGACCAAACAGGCTTCGGGCTGGGCTTTATGACCGGAGGGGTGACGTTTTGCGCCATGCTGCCCATGCGAAGCATCCCCTTCAGGGTGATTTGTCTTCTGGGCATGGACGGCGAGGCTTATCCGAGGCAGTCCAAGCCCCTGGGCTTTGATTATATGGCGAGATATCCCAGACGAGGCGATCGATCCCGGAGGAATGACGACCGGTACCTTTTTCTGGAGGCTATCCTCTCTGCCAGGGAAAGGATTTACATAAGCTATGTGGGGCAGAGCATCCAGGACAATTCAGTGATTCCTCCCTCTGTGTTGGTGAGCGAACTCATCGATTATGTGGAGCAAGGTTTCGAGATCCCCGGCCGCGACCTCCGTGAACACCTGCAGACCAAGCACCGTCTCCAGGCTTTCAGCCCTGAATACTTCAAGAACCATGCAAAGCTTTTCACTTTTATGGAGGAAAACTATGACATTGCTGCGACGGTGCTCGCAGGCCGCAAGGAACCGGCGCCGTTTCTGAGCACCGGGTTGTCCGAGCCGGATGAGTTGTGGAGAAAACTGGATCTCCACAGCCTCTGCGCCTTTTTCTCGAACCCCACAAAGTTTCTGCTCAACAGGCGGCTGGGTATCTATCTGGAAGAGAAGTCCACCTTAGCAGAGGAGAAGGAAGCGTTTGAAGTGCAGGCCCTTGAGCGGTACCTCCTGGAAGACAGCATGCTCAGGAGACGCCTCCAGGGTCGAAGCCTGAAGGAGGACTTCGTTTTCGCCGTTGCATCCGGCCGTCTTCCTCACGGGCCTGTGGGGCAATGCATTTATGAGGGTCTCAGTCCGGGGGTGGAGCGTTTTGCGGAGGATCTGTTGGCCCTGATGGTCGGAAACGCTCTCGAGACCCGGGACTTCCAGATCGATGTTGGAGGGTTTTCCTTAACAGGGTCGCTGAACTCTGTTTTCAGAGAAAAGATGATTCGCTACCGCTATGCTCGTCTCAAGGGCAAGGACATCGTGGTGAGCTGGATTCATCATCTGGTGCTCAACTGTGTCCGCCCTGAAGGATACCCGCGAAGCACGCTGCTTGCAGGCCTGACCGAGAAAAGTGCAAAGGAACGCAAGAGAGTCTTCTATGAATATGCACCGGTGGAGGAGGGGAAGAAAATCCTCGAAGGATTGCTGAAGCGATACTGGGAGGGGTTGAAAGAACCTCTGCATTTTTTTCCGGAAATCTCGTGGCCTTATGCGGAGGCGTGTTTCGCAAAGAAGAACCCCCGCGAGGGGGCCCTCGAACAAGCGCGCAAGAAATGGGAGGGAAATGAGTGGAACGGGGGGGAAGCGGCGGACCTCTACCATCGACTCTGTTTCACGAAAGGAAATCCCATCGACTCTGCATTCGAAGAGATCGCCGCGGAGATTTTCGAACCCTTGTTGAAATACCTCAAGAAAGAATGAAATCAAACAAATTCGAAATCCGAAGCACGAAGCACGAAACAATAGGGAATGACCAAAATCCAAATGTTCAAAACGAAGAGAATTTGCCATGAGGACTGTTCCATCCATTCGAAAATTTGAATTTAGGATTTGTTTCGAGTTTCGATATTCGAATTTCGGATTTCCCTCTGAAGCCAACATCTGTTGCGGATACCGAAATCGAGCAACCATCGTAATAGGGGCGGCGAATGGCGGCCTACCAAGTCTTTGATCCTATCGAGACTCCTCTTGAAGGAAGCAACCTCATAGAAGCCAGTGCGGGGACGGGGAAGACCCACACCATCACCGGACTTTTCCTGCGCCTCTTGCTGGAAAAGAACCTTGCGGTCCATCAGATCCTCGTGGTCACGTTCACAGAGGCTGCCACCGAGGAACTGAAAGACAGAATCCGGGAAAAGATCCGTGAGGCCGTCGACGCCTTTTCAACGGGGAAAAGCAGGGAGTCTTTTCTGGACAAGCTGGTGAAGAAGCAGGCGTTTGCGGAGAAAGCGCTGCGCCTTTTGCGAGAGGCTCTGAGGACTTTTGATGAAGCGTCTATTTTCACGATTCACGGGTTCTGCAGAAGAATGCTCCATGAAAACGCTTTTGAGAGCGGCAGCCTCTTTGACACGGAGCTTGTCACNNATCCATCCGCTATGATCCGGGAGAGCACGGACGATTTCTGGCGGCGGCACCTCTACACCGCTTCACCCCTCTTTGTTCACTATGCGCTGCTGAACGGTTTCTTGCCCGGTGAGCTGATTTCGCTCTTGAAGAGCAAGATGAACCAGCCTTTTCTCCGCATCATTCCCCAAGAAGAGGGACCTGACACCGGTCCGCAGGAAAAGAGGTTCAGAGCAGCTTTTTCAAGAGCCCTGCAGGCATGGCCAGGCTCCAAGGACGAAGTGACCCGCCTCCTCACTTCCTACGAGGGGTTTCACAGGGGGCAGTACGCTGTTTCGAAGATCGAGGTCTGGTTGAAGGAGATGGAGGATCTCTTCACCTATGGGGAAAACGCTTCAGGGCTCTTTCCGGGCTTCAAGAAATTTTGCCGTGGCGAAGTGGCGATGGGCATGAAAAAGGGCTTCGCTCCGCCGGAGCACTCTTTCTTCGATCGTTGCGAAGATCTCTACCAATCGTCTCAGGACCTCGAGAGCGTTTTCAGCCGCCGCCTTCTGGGCCTGAAGGTCAAACTGTTCAAAGAGGTGGGCGAGGAGTTGTCCGATAGAAAGATTGAAAAGAATGTTCAGACCTTTGACGACCTGCTGCTGAAGCTTCAAGCCGCCCTGGAAGGGAGAGGGGGAAGGGATCTTGCCATCGCCATCAGGCGAAAATACCGGGCCGCTCTGATCGATGAGTTTCAGGACACCGATCCCGTGCAGTACGCCATCTTCCAGAGCATCTTCGGAAGGGGAGGGAGCATCCTTTTCCTGGTGGGCGACCCGAAGCAGTCGATCTACGGATTTCGCGGCGCGGACATCTTCGCGTACATGGAGGCGGTGGACAAGGTTGATACCCGCTACACCCTNACGGAGAACTGGCGATCCGATCCCCAGTTGATCAAATCCATTAATGCATTTTTCGGGAACGTTAGACCCGCTTTTGTTTATGAAAAGATACCCTTTGAGCCGGCAAAGGCTGCCAGNGAAGGAGAGACCAAGCCTCTCATGATCGAGGGGGAGAGGGAATCCTTCACCCTGTGGTTCGTGGACTCGGAGAAGTGGGCAGGACAAAACGGAGTCATCGATAAGCGGGTGGCCCAAGCCCAACTCCCCGGCTTGGTGGCTGCGGAAATCACCCGGCTTCTTAACCTGGGCAAGGAAAAGAAGGCTCTCATCGGCGACAGACCGCTCAGGGCGAACGACATTGCAGTGCTGGTGCGGCAAAACAGGGAAGCCCTTCTCGTGCAGAGGGCCCTGTCGGAGAGAAACGTCCCGAGTGTTCTCCACAGCACGGAAAACCTTTTCGACTCCCGCGAAGCGCAGGAGATGGAGCGATTTCTCGCTGCCGCTGTGGAGCCCAATGCGGAATCGCTGATCAAGGGGGCCCTGTCAACAGATATGGTCGGGATTGCAGGTGAGGAACTCGAACGGCTGACGCTGGATGAAGCCCGGTGGGAGCGTTGGCTCGTCAAGTTCAGGGATTACCATGAGCTCTGGCAGGAAAGAGGCTTTTTCCGCATGTTCCGCTCTTTTCTCAAGGAAGGGAGGGTCCTGACCCGCCTTATTGCTTTTGCGGACGGTGAGCGAAGAAACACGAACCTTCTCCATCTCATGGAAGTCCTGCATCAGGCTTCAGTTGAGAGAAAACTGAACATGACAGGCCTGTTGAAGTGGCTCTCAGAACAGAGAGATCCCGACGCTTCCCGGTCGGAGGAGCATCAGCTTCGCCTGGAGAGCGATGAGAACGCCGTGAAACTCGTCACCATCCACAAAAGCAAAGGGCTTGAGTATCCTATCGTGTTTTGCCCTTTTTCGTGGGACGGCGTCAGGTCCAAGAAAGGTGCAGAGCCCTTGCTTTTCCATAGTCCGCAAAATCGGATGGAGCTCATCTTCGATCTTGGATCTGATGACCGAGAGCCCCACAAAGCCATGGCGGACAAAGAAGAACTGGCTGAAAATCTCAGGCTCCTGTACGTCGCACTCACCCGTGCGAAATGCCGGGTTTATCTGGCGTGGGGACGTTTCAAGAATGCTGAAACCTCGGCCCCCGCTTATCTTCTCCACGCTCCCCCTGGCAACGACCCGGACAACCTNGTGAAGGCGCTNGCAGAGAAATTCCAGCAAGTCACGGACGAGGGACTTCTCTCCGGGGCAAAGTCTGTGATGAAGAAGCCTGCAGCGACTGTGAAGGTCATCAAGGATCTTGAGGCTGACCAAGGCCGTTTTTCTCCGCTGCCGGAGGAGATGCAGATCAATCCCCCGAGGAGCTTTTCCGGCCGGATCGACAGACAGTGGAAGATATCGAGTTTTTCTTCACTGGCCTCAGATCGACTTCACGGTGAACAGGGGACCGACTACGACGCCGTTACGGTGTCGGAACCGGAAGACCCTTTGCGCATGATCGAAGAGCCGGCCGGCATCTTCGCCTTCCCGAAAGGGGCGAAGGCAGGCACTTTCCTTCATGATGTGTTCGAGCATCTCGACTTCTGCAATTTTATTGGCCCATCAAGACAAGACCTGGTGGGAGAAAAGCTTGTCCAATACGGATATGATCGTTCCTGGGTGGAGATCGTTTGCGACATGGTGGACAAAGTCCTCAGGGTCCCTCTCGATCCTGAAAAGCAGGATTTCTGTCTCTCCAGGGTCAGGAGCGAAGATCGTCTGAATGAACTCGAATTCTACTTTCCGCTCAAATCCCTGGCTCCGGAAACGGTGGGAAGGATTCTGGCAAGAGGCGATCTCCGCCAGGAGGTCCCGGAGAAAATCGAGCGGCTGAATTTTTCACCTCTTCGCGGATTCATGAAGGGGTTCATGGACATGGTTTTCAGGTTTGAAGATCGTTACTACCTGGTTGACTGGAAATCCAATTTCCTGGGAGCGAGCGTAGAGGATTATGGCCCTGAGAACCTGGCTAGGGCCATGGAAGAAAACTTCTACACCCTTCAGTACACGTTTTACACATTAGCACTCAACCAGTACTTGAAACTGAGAGCGCAGGGGTACGATTACGAAAGGCACTTTGGAGGGATCTTCTACGTGTTCCTGCGCGGGGTGGACCCAGGGAAAGGACCTGAATTCGGCATTTACAGGGACAAACCCCGCCGGGATCTGATCGAAGCCTTGAGCGAAGAACTGATCGGGGTGGGGTGAAGAAAATTCGAAGCACCCGCTTTCGCGTAGCCGCTTCGGCGAGGCAGGCGAAATTCGAAGCACGAAACAAACTCCAATAGAGAAAATTAGAATGACAAAAACAAGAAATACAAACGCCGGGAATGGAGTGAACTACATTTGTCCGGAGCGATAGATTGCGTTTGAAGTTTGGGATTTTGAATTTTGAATTTGTTTCGTGCTTCGTGCTTCGGAATTCGAATTTGGATCTTTTCAAGGATTGAGGAATGTTTGAATGATCACGGATCTGGATTCTCTCCAAAAGAGCGGTTTTTTTTCTCCTCTGGATCTTCACTTTGCGAGGTTCATGGCGAAGGTCTCCAAGGCTCCGTCCCAAGAACTCGTTCTGGCCGCTGCGCTTGTGAGCCGAATGACGAGAGAAGGCCACATTTGCCTTGATCTTTCTTCGCAAGAGCCCATTCACGCTTCGGAGACAGGGGAGCGTGTTGTTTTCCCTGAAGCGGGGAAATGGGGGAAGCAGCTCACTCGAAGCGGTGTGGTCGGGGAACCGGGTGAGCACAAGCCCCTGGTCCTTGATCCTAAGGGCCGGCTCTATCTCTACCGCTACTGGGAGTATCAGGAGGAAATCGCAAAGGGAATAAAGAGCCGGATCAGCCTTGATAGCTATGTTCCACAGGTGAAGTCTTTGCGGGAAGGGTTAAACAGAATTTTCCCTGCGCTGGAAGAGGTCGGCACAGACTGGCAGAAGGTGGCGGCTCTTGCTGCTGCACGGAGGAAGTTTTGTGTCATCACCGGTGGCCCCGGGACCGGGAAGACGACAACGGTTGCCAAGATTCTTGCCCTTCTGATGGAGATGGAACAGGACAGGACAGAGGGACTCCGCACAGCCCTCGTCTCCCCCACCGGGAAGGGGGCTGCCCGGCTCCAGGAGGCTATGAAGAAAGCAAAAGAGGAGCTGGCCTGCGAACAAAGTGTGAAGGCGCTCATTCCGGACGAGGCTTCGACGATTCATCGTCTTCTCGGGACTGTCGTGGGTTCTCCTTATTTTCGCTTCAACGCTCTAAATCACCTTCCGGTAGACACGGTTGTGGTGGATGAGGCCTCCATGGTGGATCTGGCTCTCATGTCCAAGCTCGTGCAAGCTCTTCCATCGCAGGCACGGTTCATCCTTCTTGGCGACAAGGACCAGCTTTCTTCGGTGGAGGCAGGGGCAGTGCTCGGCGATATCTGTGACACAGGACAGTCCCACCCGTTTTCAAAGACGTTCTGTGACGAAATTCAAAAAACCACCGGGTATAAGATCAGCGGAGCCAAAGCCGCGCCTGGAATGAGCGACTCCATTGTTCAACTCATCCGGAGCTATCGTTTCGGCTACGAAAGCGGGATCGCCTCTGCGAGCCGTTCGGTCAATGAAGGCAATGCCGATGCCGCACTGAAGATCATGCAAGATGCAGGGCGCGGGGATTTTCGTTGGAGTCCTCTCCCCTCACCGAAGGCCTTACCCCGCGCGCTAAAAGACAGGGGGTTGGAGGAATTCCATTATCTTTTCGAGGTGAGTGATCCTCAGACGGCCTTCGAGCAACTGGACCGCTTCAGAATTATATGCGCTTTGAGGCTAGGTCCCTTTGGGGTTAATGCCGTCAATCTCTTGGTGGAGCACCAGTTGAGGGGACAAAAGCTCATCCGAGGGGAGGGCAGATGGTACCGGGGCCGGCCTGTTTTGATCACTCAGAATGATTACAATCTGCACCTTTACAATGGAGACATCGGCATTGCCATGCCGGATCCCGGAGCCGACGGCGAGCTTCGGGTCTTTTTCAAGGCACCGGACGGCGCGCTCCGCGCCCTGCATCCTGTCAGGTTGCCCGAGCACGAGACCGTGTATGCCATCACGGTTCACAAGAGCCAGGGCTCTGAGTTTGACCGGCTCCTCCTCATTCTTCCGGATCAGGATTCTCCGGTGCTCACGAGAGAGCTCATCTACACGGGCATCACCCGGGCAAGACAAGGGGTGGAAGTGTGGGGCAATGAGAACGTCTTTCGCGAAGCGTTGGGCCGCCGCACCACCCGTGTTTCCGGCCTGAGGGATGCCCTTTGGGAATAGATATTAGAGAAGGGCTTTTTCGCAAGGGGCATGCACGCACTCGAGCCCGGAACGACACCCCCCCCCTGGCCCGGGCCCAAACAGTCTTTGGTTGCGGTATCTTGCTGATTGTTTTTGTCACGGTAGAAGACTATCATTAGATCGTTTTGCACAGGAGGAGATTATGTCCAAGGGATTCAAGATCGCCATCAACAACGGGGGAGGGGATGCGCCGGGCCTCAACGCGGTGACCGAGGGAGTGGTGCTGGCGGCCCACAACAGAGGGTGGGAGGTCTACGGCATCAGGAACAGCTACCAAGGCCTGTTGGACACTGATGAGATTTTTCCGCTCACTCATGAGAAAGTGTGGCGGATCTCCAGCTTGGGAGGGACAATCCTCGGAACGACCAACCGGGGGAACCCTTTCGAGATGCCGATAACCAACATGGCCGGTGAAACGGAGATCCGTGATGTCTCCGACAAGGTGGTCGAGAATTTCAAGCGCCTTCGTTTCGACTGCCTGATCGCTGTCGGCGGGGACGGGAGTCTCAGCATCGCGTATGACTTCTACAAAAAAGGCATTCCTGTGATCGGCGTTCCCAAGACCATTGACAATGATTTGTTCGGGACGGTCATCACCTTCGGTTTTGACACGGCCGTGGGCATAGCGACTGAGGCAATTGACAGGCTTCATTCCACAGCGCGTTCCCATGAGAGAGTGATGGTGGTGGAGGTGATGGGGAGGCATGCCGGCTGGATCGCCTTGGAGGCGGGCATTTCAGGCGCGGCCGACGTGATTCTGATTCCCGAGATCCCTTTTGACCTGGACAAGGTGTCTGACCACATCATGAGCGGGGAACTTCGTGGGCAACGCTATGCCATCGTGGTGGCTGCGGAAGGGGCGAAGCCTGTGGGCGGTGGAACGATCTCCAGAGGTTCCGGGGAGATCGGCCGACAGGACGTGATCCTAGGGGGTGTTGCGGAGTTCGTTGCCAAGGAACTTGCCAAGAAAACAGGCAAGGATGCCAGACACCTGGTCCTCGGCCACCTTCAGAGGGGCGGTTCTCCAACCACCTTTGACAGGCTGCTTTCTCTCCGGTTCGGTGCCGCCGCCGTACGGCTGGCTGCCGAAGGGAAATTCGGCCACATGGTGGCTTTGGCATCGCCGGAGATCAAGGCTGTTCCCCTCGATCAAGTGATAGGGAAATCCAAGAACGTTCCTTTGGACAGCGACGTGATTCAAACGGCGAGGGATATTGGGATCAGCTTCGGGGATTGAGCAGGGTGCAAGGTCCACGGCCCGCCACAGACCCTGCGGGTAAACGCACGGTGCACGGGTCGATGATTCAAAGGAGCCGTAGGAGCCTGTCCGATAGCTCGCTTTTGGCGTCCGCTCGCCCTTCGATACCTCAGGGTGAGCGGAGGTCGATGTCGATAAGCCTTTGATTATCCGTTCGTGGTGAGGTATCGAACCATGAACGGAAAAGTGTTTTCCTTGTTTGCTGCGAGTTGTCGGACAGCTTCGTAGGGGAGATTGGATCTCATGACAGGTTTTCAGCCTAGATCAAGAAAGGAATACATCCGGGAACAAAGGGAGAAACACGGCCGGCGCATCTTCGGGGTCTTTCCCGCTCAGTACCCTAAGGAGATCTTCTGGGCCATGAATGCGCTGCCTGTAGAGATCTGGGATCCTCCTCTGGAAGTCAGCCACGCCAGCGCGCACCTCCAGCCTTACATCTGCTCGGTGGTGAGACTCGGGCTTGAACTCATCCTTCAAGGTCACTGCGACGGAGTGGACGGGTTTCTTTTCCCTCATACCTGTGATTCCATCCAGAATCTCGCTTCCATCGTGAACGACTATCTGGCGCTCAAGAAGCCTTGCTACTTCTTCTACCACCCTAAGGCGCCCTACCGGGCTTCCTCACGCGATTACTATCTGAAACAGCTGAAGGATCTCGCTTCAGGCCTGGAAAAGCAGCTCGGGCCCCTGAACGTTGATGAGTTAAAACGGCGGGTCCGCCAGAGCCGGGAAATATCGTCTTTGATCAAGGGGATTTATGATCTGAGGGCAGAGGGGAAGCTGCAGAGCACCAACGAGGAGTTCTATCGAGTGCTCCGCCAGGGTGAGTTTCTTCACCCTGACGACTTCATGCCCCTTCTTTCAGAATTCGCAGGGCGCTCCAGGGGAGAAGCAAAGAAGGGCACTGTTGTGATCATGACCGGTGTGCTACCCAACCCTCCCGAGATCCTGAACCTCCTGGATGAGCTGGGCGTGCGCATTGGGGACGATGACCTGCTGAGTTGCAGCAGGAGACTTCTCGTGACCCCGAGCACCAGTGAGGATCCCTTTGAAGCGCTTGCAGACGGCTATTTTACCATGCCCCCTTGCTCGACCAAGAACTCTCCGGTAGATGAAAGACTCAAGCATCTTGTGCAAAAGATTGAGCGGAGCGGGGCAAAGGGCGCAATTTTTTACACCGTGAAGTTCTGCGAGCCTGAGCTTTTCGACATCCCGCAGCTTGTGGAAGGATTGAAGAGCAAAGGAGTTGCAACCCTGGTAATGGACACGGAATTGAACCAGGGTGTGAGCGGACAAATGAGGACGAGGGTGGAGGCCTTCGTGGAAATGATCAGCTAAGAATGGTGCAAGGTGCACG
>JGI20214J51088_10002606_pt1 | contig 11959 bp, 15 predicted proteins | sample WetSurMetagenome_FD_51088 | JGI IMG/M metagenome (IMG submission 51088)
CCAATAATGCGGATCACCAGTCTTGACTGGTTCGCCCCGTTACGTATCAGGGAAGCAAGCAAATTCTCAATCCCGCTTTCCACGTACTTAAAGGGGTTTACCTCTCCAGGTACAACTCCTCCAGTTGGCCGGGGAAGTACGGCATGAAGGAGTCCCGCAAAGTGAGAGAGAGGTTCAACCATCACAACGCCTACGCAGGAACCCAGACCATATGCAACAAGCACATCCTCCGGATTCCGGCTTATAGCATGTTCACCCAATCCAACATTGATCTCTTTCATTCTTCAGCATTCTTCTTGAGCATTTCTTTAAGCGAATTCATATCGGGAATGACCCAGAAATCCGCCTCGACGCTTCGGGCACCATCCACAAAGTTTGCCTGCACCAAAAGGGCATTCTCACTAATGCCTCCAGTTGTGGCAACAACAATATCCAGGATGGCCCCCGCCATATCCACCATGACTGCGGGAGGCGTTGGTTGAAATTGGGCATCTGTAAGGCTCGCGACAGAATTTAAAAAGAAGGATCCACAAAGATTTCCCAGTTCCCCGAGCGCAGATCTTTCCAGTGAACCTAAGTGCTGGGTTGTTCCAAGTGGAACTTCGGTCATCAGGTCGACAAGCTCAAGGGCTTTCACATACGAGACAACCATCATCATCTGCCCATCCAAATCGCCTTTAAAACGAAGATAAATTCCAACGGCATCCTCATCAGTCTTACCGGCGATCTCCGGTATAGTTAAAATCGGCACCACCTCAGCCGCCGCACGGCTGACATGGATCTTTCGGCCCACCATCCCTGAAAAACCATGTGCAACGTTGAGTACCCCTTTATCGGTAATGGTTCTAAGCTTTTCCAGTACGTCCTGATCCAATTGAAAGTTTTCATTCATGCATCAAATTCTCCTACATTCCGATTAACTTAAAAAGATGGAATACATCGACTATCAAAGCCACCTGTCCATTTCCAAGGATCGTTGCACTCGATATGCCGGGTATTTCACCAACAAATGCCCCCAATGGCTTGACAACCACCTCTTCCTCACCGATCAATGAATCAACAAGCAATCCCACCTGTTCCTTTCCGGATTTGATCACCACAGCATATTGATATTTCAGATTCTTATTCGCCGCTGAAAGCTCAAAAATTTCTGAAAATGAAATGATCGGTAGAACGGATCCGCGCAAGAGCGTGACAGGTTTTCGGTTTGCATATTTAATATCAGTCATTCTCAGCCGCAGGGTCTCTGTAATCATTACCATGGGGATGGCAAAAACCGACTGCTGAATCTGTACCAAAAGAGCAGGGACTATGGCTAGCGTGAGTGGCAGGCTGATTTGAAACCGGGTTCCATGACCAGGTTCACTTTCGACATGGATGGCTCCATTGACCCGTTGAATATTCGTCCTGACAATATCCAAACCGACGCCTCGACCGGAATATTCTGTTGCCATATCAATTGTGGAAAGACCTGGCATAAACATCAGTTCAATGACATGTTCCTTTGAGAGAGAGGCCGCTTCATCTGCTAAAATCAGACCCTTTTGAACAGCCTTATTTCGCAATTTATCAACATCAATTCCACGCCCATCATCTTCCACAATCACAACAATTCGTCCCTGTTCATGCCGGGCAGTCAAAGTAATCGTGCCTGTTTCAGGTTTGCCAGAGATAATACGCTCCTGCGGCAGTTCTATTCCATGGTCGACAGAATTTCGAATTAAATGAATCAGCGGATCATAAATCGTATCGATCATGGAACGATCCATTTCAGTCTCCTCCCCATGAAGGACCATCTCGACACTTTTTCCAACCTTTTCACACATGTCATGTACCATGCGAGGAAACCGATTGAACAAATTTCCAATCGGTAACATGCGTATGCTCATGACTTCTTCCTGCAGCTGGTCTGTAATCCGTCCCAGATGGGTGATCGTCTCAAAGAATTTATCGATGTTCCCGTTAAGACTGGTTTCCGAGCTAATGTGGGATCTAATTTGCTGCAAGTGATTCCTGTCCGTGATCAATTCGCCTACTAGATTCATCAGATTATCCATGTGCTCGATGCTCATACGGAGTGTCAAGTCACTTACACGTCTCCCGATGGGATCGGTATTCCGCCTTTCACGGGAAAGCTGACCAGGCCCCGCATCCCCTACCTGGACTTTAGGCAGCACCCCAGGCTCCGCCACTTCCACATTTAAGACAGGATTTCCATCCGAGAAAATGATTTTTCCGTTTATGGATATCTCATCCACACCCGAGATTCTTGTCAGCGCAGCACTCACTTTTTCGAAGGATTGTTCTGTTATCAATGCCGCTGAAAATTCATCAACAGAGGCAGCTGCCTCGATCTCCTCCAGAGTGGGTGACATCATTTTGATATCTCCCAAATCCTGCAAAATCATCATCAATTGGAAAGCTCGTGCCGCAGATGCCATGCTGTTGGTATCGATCTTGGCAAGAATCTGCAATGCATCGCCTGGAGCGGTTATGTTTTCATCTTTTGCCATCGATTGATATTTGGTCTCCAGGACCTCTACATTCTTCAATAAGGCATTTGAAGGACGACACAATTCCTTCCACATCCACATCACTCACGACAGAGGTGGATACTTCCTCGCGTAGCGAACGCAGGCAATCGACAGCCTCTAAACAAAGGTTTATTAGCTGCGGGGATACGGGCAGACTGTTCTTCCGAACACCATCCAGCGCATTCTCTAGCACATGAGTAATGCTGGTCATCCGCCGATGGCCAATCATGCCTGCCATCCCCTTTATTGTATGGGCAGATCGAAATACTGCTTGAATGATCTCGACATCTGTGTTTTCCTTCTGGAGGCGCAGCAAATTGTTATCCAGCACCTGCAGATGTTCATCCGCCTCTGCGAGAAAGAGAGGGAGTTCATCCTTGCCAATATCGAAAGTAATTTCCATTTGTTTGACTCGTTATATTCCTTGTGTCTGACTCACTATTGTCAGCGATTACCCCCAAAAGATAGCATACGGTTATCTATTTTCCAGTAAATCATCCGTAAAGAGAAACCAAAAAATGGATAAATTTTTTTACGCCGGTCAGCATAATTAAATGAAANTTAGATCTACATCCCNCAATCTTTTGTAAACAGATTCAGTATCAACTTGGAACAGCCCCCACTCAATCTCCAGACACCAAAATGAGCCTAGTAAAAAATAAAGTGCTTCTTTCTAAGCAAAAGAAGCACTGAAGAAATTAATAGCATTATTTGGAGATTTACTCTGAATCAGTATCTTTTTTTTCTTCGGTATCACTATCCTTCTCATCTACCAATAAATTTCGCAACAGGTCAAATTTCCCCGATTTTGTTTCACCCGCCAGGAGCTCCTGAATTTTTTCCTGTTCGCGCATGGCCTGGACCACCTCCTGCCTCATGATTGGGACATCCCGGGGCGCTGCAATACCGATTTTGATATTCTCCCCATCCACAGCCAGCACCGTAATGACAATTGAATCGCCAATAAGGATGCTCTCCTTCACTTTTCGGGATAAGACCAACATATTCGATACTCCAGTCTTAGATGGATAAAATAACGTAGAACATTAAGGTTTCCGATACTTTATCAGAAGTATATATCATTATTTTACCTCCTACATACATGATAAGTATTATTTTATGCCAACATTTAGGGCACCATTGCAGTCAACCCATAAAGAATGTATATGGGACAATATAAATTCTAACTCATATAATCGAACAGACTGAGGGCGGAAATGGCACGCTGACCCACCTGCAGGACAGCTTCGTAGGTAGTCTGCTGGTTGGCCAGCAAGGCAATTCCTTCGGCAATGTTCATATCTTCGTTTTGGGAGAGCAGCCCTTTGGTCTCGGTTTGCATTTTCACCAGTGAATCGGAAGCCGACTCCACCTGGCGCAAACGTGCACCGTTGGATGTTCGATACTCATCCATCGTATTCAGAGAAGAACGCAGACTGGTTAGGAGAGGTTGCAGCGATGCTGTATCATTCTGCATTAAAGCATTACTTGCCTGAATCAAATTTTGCAGCACCCCATTGATCGCCTGATCTCCCCGCACATTAAAACTGACAGATTGATCCGGTCCCAGTTTGCGCTGCATGACGCCGGCATCTCCCAGGTAAGTCACAACTTTGGGAGTAAAGGCGACGCCCTGATAATCCAAAAGTGTGGTGGCGGAATCCACCAGTTCGAAAGCTTTACTGCTTATCTGATAGCCAGAAAATATAAACTGGTTATTTTCCGATGTGTTGCCAAGCTCTACCGCCTGGTTGAGCAAAGCCTGCATTTCCCTGGCAAGGGAATTTACCCGCTCGCTGCCTGAAACCGTATCATTAATGCCTCGCAGGATCAGGTTCGTCGCCCGCATGCCAATTTCATCCAATTGGTCAAAGGCATTGTCGGTGGCGGTCATCCAATTCCTGGTGGTTTCGGCAGTCTCGGCGTAGGACTCTAAAGATTGCAGGTTGGATCGCAGACTGAGGCTTGTAGAGGCGCGGGCCGGGTCATCTGAGGCAACCTGGAATTGCTTGCCTGTGGAGAGTCTGGATTGTAGCTTACTTACCTTTTCCAAATTTTCCGACATGCTTTGTATGGCGTTTTCTGCCATCATACGATGTGTAATCCTCATTCTATTTTCCTTTTCATATTACCGTCCAGCCAGACCCATACGATTGATGACCAGATCCAGCAACTCGTCATAAGCGGTCATCACCCTAGCGGCGGCCTGATATGCCTTTTGTGCTTTTGCCATATTAGCAGCTTCCTCATCCAGGTTGACACCCATGGCAGATTCACGCTGGTCACCCAAAGCTTTTTCCACCAGTCCGTGCTGATAGGAATTATCCCAGGCGTGTTGAATGATGACGCCAAATTCGGTCACCTGTGCGTTATATGCTTCGTTTAGGGTTGCCGTACCGCTTTTCATTCCCTTGAAGGTCTTAAGCGCGGCGATTTGCAGTGCGATCGTGTTGTTGCCAGACTGGCTCATCCCGCTTGATGTTGCAATACTGGCATTATCGAGAGAATTATTAACAGCAATATCGCCTGCATTACCTCCCTGAAAGAAGTCCACATTTGTCACATTGTTCAAGCCGAAGCCTGTCCGGTGGATTGCATTGACCTGGGTGATGAGGCCGCTAGCGAGAGTGTTCAATCCTGTCAACTGATCAACTAGAACCTTGTCCCGGATATCCAGCGTACCTTTTAGTTTGCCGCTTTGAGGAATTAGTTTTTGCCCATCAGTCCAGTAAATGTCCGCTACACTGGAATCAGTTGTACTGGTCTGAGTCTGCAATTTGAAGGAATCATGCCCTACCACGAGGACATGTCCGCCAATGGATACCGACACTTCCCCATTTTTCTGGTTAAAGGAGACTGCACCTGACAATTTAGCCAGTTGATCCAATGCCAGATCGCGCTTATCCATCAAATCGTTTGGCTGTTCGCCAACCGATAAGACCCGGGAAATCTCCACATTGTAGCCAGCCACCTGTTCTGCAAGAGCATTGATCTCTGCCANCTGTGTACTAACCATATGGTTCTGATCGGTTCGCATCTGCGTAATTTGTGTATGACGCTGATTGAAGGCAGCAGCCAGGGAAGTAGAATCACTAAGAAGGACAGTTCGAAGGCTCGTATTCGTTGGGTCGTCGGAAAGCTTTTGCCAGCTTGCCCAGAATTGGTCCAGTTTCGGGATCAATCCGTCATCTGTCGTCTCGGCAAGAATCGGCTCCAGTTGAGAAAGGACTTCACTTTGCGCCTCCCAATTCCCAGTCTCCGCAGAAACAGATCGGTAGCGCGCATCGAAAAATTCCTGGTTGAAGCGCTGTATTTTTTCAACCGTAACCCCGCCGCCGCGTTGTCCCGCGCCAAGTCCATGCTCATAAGCCGTGACAGAGGAAGGAACAGATGCGGTTAAGAGGGGGGATTGCCGTCGATACCCGGGCGTACTTGCATTTGCAACATTGTGCTCAATGATCTCCAACGCCTGGGAATGGGTTAATACTGCCTGTAATGCGATGGAGATACCAGAGGAAATCGTCGGCATGAAAACTCCTGTTTAGGCGCGAAATTCCACGCCAAGGCCTGCAGCGTCCCGGCGGATTGATTCGCCAGGCTTCTGGTAGCCCGCCTCAGGCAGGAAAATGCTGATCAAAAAGCTTTGTGTCGCCTTCAACCAATCCAATTTTGTCAGGGCAATGGCCTGGTTGGCACGATTTAACTCACGGGCCTGGCAGGCCAGGTTGGAAATACCATCTGAAAGACTCTTGATTCGTTTTGCGTCCCCATGCTCAAAAAATGGCAACAAGGTTTGAATGGATGTTTCCGAAGAATGGACATCAAAAGACAGGGTCAGCTCCTGGACGATTTTGCGACATTGATCTTCCAACAATGTCATCCTATCCAGCATGGCCTCCTTATCCTCCACGATGGTGAGAACTGCATCGGGATCGTTCAACAGCTTGGAACGCTCCCATTTAGTAAGCGTGATCAAGTCTTTTAGAAGCTTGAACTGTTGGACCAACACCTGTTCAAGCTCGAGTCGAATTAGGATAAGCCGATCTTCCATCGTAAGTTACCTGTTATTTCGGATAAATCTTCGCAGCAAGTTTCCGGGCGAGTTCAGTGACCTGGACGGTGTAATCACCACTCTCAATGCGCTCACGCAACGCTGCCAGCTTCTCATTATCGGTGTCATTCACTGTATTAAGCGCGGCGCGTGCTTTTGCCAACAGGCGTGCGTCCTCGGACATTTCAATCTTATCCTGGCCGGAACGGGTGGCTTGTGTACTCTTCGACAATTCCTTTTTCTCGACCCGCTTGGCTGATTCCGTAGGTTTGGAGGAAAGGGGAGATACGCTGTTGTTTTCGATTTTCATAAGAGAGTCCTTCCACGGGATGGATGAGTTCACATTCCTATTATCGACAGTTCCCTTGAAAACATTAGGCCTTGCGCAGGTTAATTGCTTCGGAAATCATGGTGTCGGTCTGCTGAAAGGCAGAGAGGGACATGCTGAAAGAGCGCTGAAGCGTCATTAAACGGGTCAGTTCCCGCCCCAGGTTGACATTGGACTGTTCCAGCTTGTGGGAAACGAGGATGCCAAAATTCTCATCACCTGGGGCGCCAGTCTGTGCGGCACCGGAAGAATCCGACTCGAGCCAGACGTTATCGCCGTAGCCGTTCAATCCTGATGGATTTGGGAATCTTGTAAGCTGAACCGTGCCAATGCCCGTGCTTTGGCCGTTTACATCCAGCGCAGTCACCGTCCCGTCTGAACGGATCGATATCTCGATCGCATCCTCGGGGATCTCACCGTCCCAGACCAGAGGATATCCATTGGCATTGACCAGGTTACGGTCCGAGTCAAGAACGAAAGCGCCATCCCGGGTATAACCCGTCTCTCCGTTTGGCAAGGTCAGACTGAAAAATCCATCCCCCTGGATCGCCCAGTCCAGCGGATTATCAGAATCGCGCAGGGACCCCTGTGCCGGTAAAAGCTGGGTCCCGGAAACGCGCATTCCCTCCTTGAGCTGCGCGGTTAGCATTTCCTGGAAATTCGAACGGTTGCTCTTAAAGCCGGTGGTGTTTGCATTGCCGACATTGTTACTGGTCACATCCAGATCCTTGAGGCGGTTGAGAATGTCCTGACGGGAAATATTCAGTGTGCTGAAAAGTGAAGAAGGCATTTGAGCTCCCTATCTATCCGATACGCCCAAGGGAGGCGATGGTTTTGCCGAGTAATTCATCCTGGTTTTGGACCAGTTTTTGAGCGGCCTCATAAGAGCGGGCCACTTCGACCAACTGTGTCATCACCTGCGAGGGGTTGGCGTTTGAGGATTCGAGATATCCTTGGGCCACGCGGGGTTCATCCTGACTGGTGGACTCTGCAGGACCTGAAAAGAGATTCCCTTCCGTATGCTGCAGCTCATCCCGCGGATTCTCGAACACGCCAAACCCTAGTTGAGCGACCTGCTGGCCGTTCACGGAGATATTTCCGCCGGATGAAACGGACACCTCGCCATCAGGCAGTTGGATTTCCTGGCCGGCATCGTCAAGAACCTTGAAGCCTTCCACAGTCACCAGGTTGTTATCGGAATCCCGCAGGAAGCGCCCGTCTCGTGTGTAGCGTTCTCCATCCGGAGTATCCACCCGGAAGAAGCCATTGCCCTGAATGGCAAGATCCAATGGATTTTCCGTTTGCTCCAACGGCCCAGCCTCGAAATCAACGAACTCGCGGCCGATCTGGGACCCCAGCCCCAAGGTACCTACATAATCCATGGATTTCGACCCATTTTTTCCGTTGACATAGACAGGCTGATCCTGCATGAAATCGTTCACAGTGGTGAGTATCTCCTTAAATCCCGGCGTTTCCATGTTGGCAATGTTATGGGTAAGAACCTGTTGGCGTGTAGCGTTCATCACCATGGCTGATACAGCTGAATAAAGACCTTTGATCATTTCTTATCTCCTGATATTCTTGGCTTTCTGCTGGGCACTCAAAATCAACTGGACTTCATCACGACTCATACTGAACTGGCGGGCAATATCCACTTCGGACATATTTGCCTCTGACATGGCTCCAATCAGGCGATTTCTTTCCATTGCTGATGATACAGAGTCCACGGAGGCTGCCTGACCCGGGCGCGACCTGGCGACGTCCAGCAATGCCTTGAAATCCGACTGGCCCATCACCCCGCTTGACGGAGCAGAAGTCTGGGTCTGGTACGAATTGCAACCAGGCCGCGCATTTCCTCGACCACCGGATTCATGCGATTGGCCTGCGCCTGACGGTTCTTTGCAATAGCCGTTTCACGTGCCAATTGAAGAACATACAACGAATCTTCCAGGGAAACTTTTGGAATATTATTACTCATCTCTCATCATCGCTTTCAAATTAAAAATAGCAGAGGCATGCATCTGGCTTACCCGGGATTCAGTGACATCCAGAACTTTCCCAATTTCCTTGAAGGTCAACCCATCGTTGTAATAAAGTGACAGCAGCAACTGTTGCCGGTCGGAAAGGTTCTGGATGGCAGATGACATTTTTTCAATCAAGCTTTCCTGCTCTACCAGATCTGAAGGATCCTCCTGTTTCTCATCCAGGAGATACTCATGCAGTGATCCTTCATCATCCTCATCGGACATCGTATCGAACGAGACCAGCATGCGATTTGAATCAGCCAGTCCTTGGTGGACGGATTCCACAGTTGTATTCAAGTAGGCAGCCAGTTCCTCCTCGGTTGGCTCGCGCATTTTATCGGAACGCAAGACAGAGATGGCCTTTTGAATCATGTTGGATTGCTTGCGAACCTTACGCGGCATCCAGTCCGTGGCACGCAGATAATCCACAATCCTGCCACGTATGCATAGGACGGCGTAGGTGCTGAACTGCGTCTTTACCTCAGGATTGAAGCGATCTATCGCCTCGATAAGGCCCATCAATCCCTGATGAGCGAGATCTTCATAATCCCTGTCCATGTTATGCGAGATTCCCATCCGCGCCAGAATGTAATGAACAAGAGGCACAGATTGCAGGACAAGCTTCTCACGCAGTTCCGGTGAACGCGTGACGACAAACTCATCCAACATTTCGGCTGCTTCCATCTGCATGACCATTGCTTACTACACCTCAGCCNGATCCGGATTTTCACTGCTTACCAACATTGCAGCTTCTTCCTGTTTTCTTTCTTCCTCTTCCCGTTCAATCTTGACCGAAAACAATAATCCAGAGGATATTTGAGAAGCGATAAACATCAACAAGCTCCCCACGACCGTGACAGCCACAGCCGTGCGAAGGANAACAGTGAAGAGACTGGCTCCTGCCAGAAAGGAAGTGACCATGACGGTAAGAGCCAGGATAATCAAAATTATTTTTGAAAGAGTATAGNTAAGTTCAAGAAGGAACGGTAACCGAATACCATCGGACGGTTTCCTGTTTTTTGGAGCCCTGACAGATGATCTTTTTGACTTTGGTTTGTCTTCCGGAGTCTCCNTTGATGGGGTTTTTCCCTTTTTCATTTGTTCCACTCCCTTCCAAATAATGAAGAGGCCAGGCGGATTGGATCAGCCACTTCCAGGTTACGAGCCGCATCCCGTCCGGTGGCAAAAAAACCGAGGGGCAGCAAGTTCCTACGCGCAAAGTTATAGATACTGCCAAAGCTATGTGTCTCGTCAAGCTTGGTGACAATCACACCGTTCAGGTTGAAAATGCCCAGCGAAGCGGAAAGCTGATTTAGATCACTCTCCTTCGTAGTTGCAGGCGCGATCAGGTATGTGCAACGATGTGGAAGTTCTGCGAGCAGTGAACCCAACTCGATCATCTGGCTCTCACTGCAGGGGTTGTAGCCTGGCGTGTCCACCAGAAACAGATCGTCTGGTCCTGCATCAACCATCAATTCTGTAAGATCGCCAGGAACATAGATAAGCTTCAATTCCAAGCCCATCGCATCCGAATAAGCGCGCGCCTCTGCAACGGCACCGGAACGAACCGTATCCGCGCATACCCAGGTAATTTTTTTCTTCATGTTTTCGCTGTAGTACAAAGCCAGTTTTGCCAGGGTGCTTGTCTTCCCGCTCCCGCTTGCTCCGATCACACACACTACATTCCCCATTACGTAGNCCTTTGAACCTCGCTGTANAGGTAGCTCNGCNCCGAGCAATTGAATGATAGACTCACGGCATTTTTGCTCGTCTCCCAATGTCGACGGGCTGAGCGTTTCGACTGCCAGTTTTATTAGATTCTCAATTAGCAATGCATCCACGCCCTGGTCCATCAGCTTCTGCTGGATGCCTTTCAGCGGGGAAGGGACATACGTATCATCCAGAATAGGCTTTGATAAAGCTTTTTGTGGAGTCGATAGGGGTAAAACAGCAGGTTGTCTCCGTTTTTCAATGTCCAGATTTAACTTCAGCCTGGGATGTGACTGAGCGCGCAGGCCGGAAAGCTGCTGGTCCGGATCGGAAACCCATTCAATATCCGGCCGCTCTTCGATAAACTCTATCCCCGGCTGGTTTTCAGACTGCCGCAAGACAGGCGTTGAGGTGGTCGCCACCTCCTTTTCAGGAGTAGACGCAACGATTTCCACAGCTGTGCTTTTCCAGGGATTCCATGCCGGCCCATTTGATACTTCGCGCATGGAAACCACAATGGCACTGGCGCCCAATTCGGCCTGGACGAGTTGAAGGGCTTGTATCGCCGAGTCTGCTTTAAACGTTTTCGTNAGCATGGCAGCCTTTATTCGATCTTGACCACGCCGTGGGCCTTGACTTTTGTTCCCTGCCCCACTTCAGAGAATGCCATCACGATAAGATTTGGCAGCGATTGTTCCACCAATCGCCTGAAGGCAAGACGCAGCTCACGCGGGCATAATAGAATGGGGAAATAACCTAATTCGGCCAGGGCCTCCATCTGTTCGCCGGTTTTGACCAATACTCGCTGTGCGAGGACGGCATCGATCTGTAAACCAGGAGCTCCTTCGGAAGAAACCAAGGCAGAGCGCAATACCGCCTCGAGCTGCGGCGTTAATGTAAAAACGTGTAGCGTGTTTGCAGCATCCTTATACTGACCCGATATTGTGCTGGCCATATTCTGGCGAACCGCTTCTGCCAGAATGTTTGGATCACGGGTCATGGTGGCATTGTTAGCCAGCACTTCCAGGATTCCGCTCAAATCACGAATGGGGATCCGCTCACGCAACAGATTGCGGAGCACACCCTGGATCTCCCCGAGATTTAACAACTCCGGAATGACGCCTTCTACAGACGCCGGTGTTTTCTGGCGCAATTGATTCAGCATTTCCTGAACAAGCTGTCGACTCAGGAGATCGGATGAGTGACCGCGCACCACTTCCGTCAGATGAGTACACAACACAGATAGTGGAGTGACAACTGTATACCCTTTCAATTCAGCCTGGCCCTGGTCCGACTCATGGATCCAGAGCGC